>Ga0209374_1000177_pt1 | contig 74604 bp, 67 predicted proteins | sample SaaInlLV_DNA_10m_FD_184683 | JGI IMG/M metagenome (GOLD analysis project Ga0209374, IMG submission 184683) | Marine microbial communities from expanding oxygen minimum zones in the Saanich Inlet - SI075_LV_DNA_10m (SPAdes) (version 2) | ecosystem: Environmental > Aquatic > Marine > Unclassified ... | reverse complement strand
ACCAGCACCCCACCCCCGGGGCACCCCCCACTTCACCAGATGGGACTCCTAGCATTGGGTATGTATTACTAATGGGGACGAGTAAAAGCCAAGAAATAGCCGCCTTCTACCCAACTTCTGTATAGCCGATGCAGGCGATCCCCCGGGATCTGACCTTCATCGCTAAGATTCTCTTCCATCGCTGCTTTGCAAAGCCGGTTGGGTACGGTTTTACCGTTGGGAAACGTGAGTGGTTGAAACAGTTTTGACGCTGCTGTGTTCATTACGATTCTTTGCTGGTTTGATATGGGAGTTGGGTCTTGCTCACTGAGCCATGGTTGTTTTTATTTCAGCTCTTTCAATAAGGTTTCTGCCACCAGCTTTCCGAATTCGTTAGCTGCCAGAGGACTTGCGCCTGTAATCAATTTTCTATCCAAACAGACGGTTTTGTCTGCCTTGGTATTGACAATAGTAGCGCCCAGACTAGCTAGTTTTTCGCTTAGTTCCCAGGGAACTTGTCCGGGTAAATATCCAATCTTCGGCGTCATCTTATCAACTGAGTGAGGGAACACCGCCATATTGTAGCCCGCGTAAAGAAATTCCTGATCATTGAGTGTGGTGGCCAGTAATGCTGCCGGTCCGTGACAAAGGCTGACAGTAAACAATTCGTTTTCATGTGCCCAGTTCAGTATTTTCCGTACATTTTGATCTTCCGGAATACCGAGCATTGCGCCATGACCACCGGGCACAAATACCGCCGCATAAGATTCCGGGGCTGATAGCGAAGTATCAACGAAATCTTGCAGGTTTTTCGGTTGCTCAAAACTTGATTTGTACTCGTTATAAAGTGATTTTACCTGTTCATCTTTTGCCGGAAACGCCCACATTTCAAGCACAACAGGTTTACCCGTTGGTGTCGCTATCTCAAAGTCAAAGCCTGCATTTTTAAGATGCAACATCGGCACTAATGTTTCTACGGGGTGATTGCCTGTAGAAAACAATTTGCCATTCTGCATTTCCATGTTTTTTTGTTCAGTGAAGATCACCAAAATCTTCGACTTGTTTCCCTGGTATTTCGTGTATGAAACACTTTCAAAATCAGTTTTATCAACCGTTGCCAATTTCAACGCAAGTTTAGATGGAGAGTAAGACCCGTCCGACTCTAGATTTGGTGCAATGCCTAACAATTTTTTTAACATATCAATGTTCTCTAAATGACCATTAGATGAAAGAAAAAGATGTCTTCGCAAGGGCGATGTTCTTCAGCGCCAATACGCTTCGGTCTCCAATAAAATTGATTTGCACCACGGTCAGTTAGTAAGTTGATCGAAAATGCAGGCCTAGGATACGCCTCGATACTCAGCTTGATTAGCCATAGAATACGCACTATATTGTTTCCAAATATGAAACAATAGACTAAAAATGGCACTTGAAAGTCAAAATATGCATGGATTGGTCCTCTTTTCCCATATAAATAGGCTAGGCAGTTTATCGGCTGCAGCGCAGTTGCTTGGCATAAGTCGATCGTCGGTCAGCAAACAATTAGCAGCCTTAGAAGGAAAAATCGGTTCAAGGTTATTCAATCGGACTACCCGTAAAATCGTACTTACGGAAGTGGGTCGGCAGGTTCTTCAGGAGGCGTATAAAGTTGAACTGGCGCTTCAAACCATTGAACACATTAGTGAAGATTCTCAGTCGGTAATAGCAGGGGATCTGAATGTTACATGTGCCAGCGCGCAGGGGCGCGTTCATCTCGTCCCGTTAATCACTAAGTTTCTGGCGCACTACCCCAAGGTCAATGTGAACCTGCAGTTAGATGATCGATTCGTCGATATGGTTGCTGCGAACCTGGATGTTTCCATTCGTATTGGCTATTTGCCAGATTCCACGTTGATCGCTCGGAAACTCGGTGACTTATCAGGCGTGCTTTGCGCCAGTCCGAAGTATTTAAGCAATGCACCCCCGCTACAAACACCCGCCGATCTACTGCACCACCACTGTTTGTTTTATCGAAATTCAAAATTGGCAATGAATGCCTGGTCGTTTATCAGCGATGAAGGTGAAGAGAGTGTGACGGTTTCGGGACCATTGTCTATCAACGACCCAGGTGCATTGATATCAGCTGCGCTTGCACACGCCGGTGTTTTACTCGTAGACAAGGGTTTGCTGGGTGACACCATTCGCGATGGGCAGTTGGTCCCCATACTGACAGGATACCGATCTATCCAGAACTTACCTATGTACGTCGTTTACCCCGAAAGAGAATTTATACCCGCAAAAACACGCGCCCTGGTTGATTTTCTATTAGAAGAAATGCCAGCGGCTATCCAAGGCGAGTAGTGAAAAAGGGCCCAAAGCCGAATGGCATTTACCATTAGTGACTTCAGGGAAGCCGTTTGATTAGGAATCATCAAATCAACATGGTTATCTTGTCACGCAACAAATGTTCTTCGCATCCCTTTGGAAATGCCCAATTGCATAAGGGTCAGGGTAAACCCCTATAACTAATCGAAATTAAAAGTAGTGGTTAGGCCACCATGGCCACCCATTAGCTCTGAGAAGCGCCGCGAACGCTATCTAGAAGCCGTCAGAGACAAGATGGCCAAGTTGTATGCCTATGGTGAAGCCAAGCCCCCTGCCCGTCAGCAGCTTTGGCACGAGATCACAGGGTTTCTCGAGGCGGGCAAAGTATTGTGCAACGTTACGACCGAAGAACTGCAAGCCATCATCGATGAAGAGCACCTCAAAGCTTTCGGTATTACCCGCGAAGAACGCCAGTTAAAGCAGAAGCTAGCGAAGACAGATTATAAGCAAGACTGGGATAAGTACGATGCGCCGCCTAAGATGCGGTAAAATTCAAGTTAGCCACCACCCACTTTCGGCCATACCAGCACCCTACCCCACGCCCCGCTGCTCATGACCGATTTGGTACCAGTGGCTATTGAAATAGGTGCGGCCGGCCGGCCCAGCCTCTCGGCGCATGATCTATTTGACAGGTTTCCCTCGGTCTGATTGGATTTGTTTCAAGTGCTGGTCCTTGGAATCCTAGGAGAAAATTTGATGAAACCAATCAAGATTGCCGCAGCGCTATCAGCGTGTCTGTTGGGCCTGTTTATCCTCATAGCGCCTGTTGGCCCAGTTCCGGGATTCTTCATCGGTGGTACCGCGACCGATGCGCCCGAAACCTGGCCTGATACCTCTGGCGTTGATGAAATTGCATTACGGGTTGCTGGCACCCCGCCTCGAGTCGTCATTATCTGGGTTACGCAGTATGAAGGGGAGCTTTACATCGTCGGGCGTTCAGAGAGCACCTGGGTGAACATGATTGGTCAAGCTGCCGATGTCAAAATGCGCCTCGGTAAAAATACCTATTCACTCACAGCATCCATCGTAGCCGAAGACTGGCAACCAATGATGCGGGCCTATATCCAAAAATACGAGCCTAACTATCCAGACATTGTTGCCGACCTTCCAACGGTTGAGAATGCGCTCGGCGAAATCGTTGTCTTCAAGCTCTCTCGTTAGGAGCAACCCAATAAAGAACAAACAAAATTTCTTCGACTCTGAACGCTCGGCCAAAAGTTCCTTGAAAGCCGGTGTTGCGCCTGGCATTGTCGATCTTACAAATATCGTGCCTTACTCCAAACGTCACAGCGCGTCGCACAATCAAGTAGTGTCTAAAGGGCTAGCGATGTTCATCACGAACGGAGGAAGCTTGGTCGACTTCGGACGTTACCCTGACGAACATTGTTCTGAAAAAAGCCACCGAACTTTGGGCTAAATACAAAAGCAGGCAGACGGTGTAGCACAGGGCTTTTTCTTCGATCCAGCCAACCACCATGAAGGTTGAAAGTACAAAAACAAGCGACAAGATGCCTGTTTGAACCGCGAAAATATGAAGGGGGAAGAGCGTAACGTATCCCTTAGCGCGCAGGAACAACATCTTCTGAGGAAATATCATGAGACCAAATAGCGCATAACAGGCCAGCGTCCAAGTAACGATTCGCCACGCGTGATGACTGTTCTCAAGGTCAAACGCAGCAAAGGGCAATAATGCGGCAAACAGCGCGCCGAACCCCGAAAAACTCAGGAGCCGAATTCTGAAGTCATCCGGTTCACTTAATCCCGCTTGGGACCGGTTTAGTCCGATTAGAATTGCGGAAAACCCCACAATACCTAATGCAACTTCCGCGATTAAACTAAGTGCTTCAAAATTAGGTGGCATGTTTACGACCTTAAATAATTTGGTTGCAAGCCTCTGGTGTTAGGCACGCCTCGCCTCACGCACCAACCTTTGTCGGTCTTTCGATGCCTTGCGCTGGTTGGACCGACGGCCTCGAGGGCAGAAAAAAATACGCTAACGCAGCGCTTCCCCAGAACGTTGGCGTTAACAGGCGCCGCTTTTGTAGGTTATGGGTCGCAACGCTCATGTCGTCAACATTACGCTGTAAATCGAAGGGCGGGAACCCACGCGCCAAAATTTCTAACGGATCCACCGACGAGATTCTCGATGCGGTTTGAAATCCGTGGGCGGGCATTGCCATAGTGTTGGCTCCATTTTTCAGGAAATGATTTGACGCTAATTAAGAGGCGAGCGATGCCAGCTGCACTGAGGATAGTTGTTTTAAAACTCGGCCTAGGTGCCTTGAGTCGACTGTTTGCACAAGCCTATCGGTCGATGATTTAGAGAGACTGTAAGCGGATTGGTCGGCTTGTTAGCTATATTCATAAGGTCCATCTTTATACTGGTGCGTTTGGCGGGTAGTGGCACTTTAGGGATTACGGGGTACTTTGCGGGCCACATTTGCACTCTTCAAACGTATTTGAGTGTTACGCAGCGCCCCATCGTCAGACCCCCTAGTAGAAAGTTCATTTTTGACTGAGCTCTGGCCAGGCTTAGGCTGCGAACTCGCCCGGTACCCAATATTCGATAAGCGCCTAACTATGTTTGCTTGAAGCCCCCGTCGATGAATCGGTAAGTCCTATTCGCGTTATAAGCCCAGCATCAATGTGGATTTTAAAGTAAACGAATGAAGGAGATATCGAGCCGCTTACGCATTACGCTGCGCTTCTAATACCTACAGACTGGAAGTATTATCTGATCCCCGTAATGTTGAACCGGCGAACAAACTGTTATAAAAATCGTTTGGATATTTTTTTAGAGATTCCTTGAGCGCCATACCAAGACACCAATAGAACGCGCGCTTTATGGCTACAAAGCATAATTCATGAGTATATTATGGCGGGGCAACACCTGCCGGGGCTTATAGTAAGGAGAAAATGAATGAAGTATTTAATTGCAGCATTTGCCATGAGCATTTCATGTCTTGGTTATGCCGGGCACCATGAAGAAGAAGTGTCTATCAACATAACGGCAACCAAGGCTGCCTACACCGCTTTTTCAAACGGCGATATGGCAGCCTGGAAAGCCGTACACAGTGCCGATGTCGTTTGGACAATTCTTGAAGGCCTGCCCTACGCTGGGACTTACGTCGGTACGGACGCCATCATTGAAAATGTATTTTCTGAAATCAGCGTTCTTTGGCCTGACTTCAAAGTGGAACCAATTGCCTATTTTGAGTCTGGAGATAAAGTCTTCGTCCACGTAAAAATCGCTATAGCCGGCAAGCAAACCGAGGCGTTGCATATGGTAACGATGAAAGATGGAAAGCAAGTGGCCTTTACCCCATTTGAGAATTCAGCGTTCATGATGCAACAGATTAAGTGAGCCGCCAGTTGGGGGCGGGTCGTTGCTCAAGCTAGGGCCTCGCGATAAAGCCCAACAATTTCACAAGTATTACCCTGTATAGATACAACCAAAGGAAAATAGTATGCACGATGAAACGTCAAAAGAACTGCGAACCACACTCACCAGTGCTGGCAAACTAGAGCTTTCAATAGTAGCGGTGCCCATGCCGAAACCTGGCGAGGGTGAAGTACTGGTCAAGGTCGAGGCCTCTCCTATTAACCCTTCTGACCTGGGGTTATTGCTAGGGCCAGCTGACGTCTCCTCGCTCAGCATCGCCGGATCTGGCGACAACACCGTCGCGAGTATGGATGTCCCTGATGCCATGATGCCTGCAATGCAAGCAAGGCTCGATGCGGCACTACCCGTCGGTAACGAAGGGGCTGGCGTGGTTATCGCCGCTGGCGCAGGCGCAGAACACATGGTTGGTAAAACCATCGGTGTCGCTGGTGGCGCAATGTATTCACAGTATCGCTGTGTACCTGCGGCAAGCTGCATTGTGATGAACGAGGGCACGACCTCGGCTCAGGGCGCCTCTTGTTTCGTGAACCCGCTGACAGCGCTTGGCATGGTAGAAACCATGAAGGCGGAAGGCCATACCGCGCTTGTGCACACGGCTGCTGCTTCAAATCTGGGAAGGATGTTAGTGAAAATTTGTCTGGCAGATGATGTACAGCTGGTTAACATCGTCCGCAAGCAAGAGCAGGTAGAGCAGCTCAAAGCTTTGGGCGCCGTACATGTCGTAAATTCTAGCGACCCAACCTTTCAAGAAGATCTAGTACAAGCCCTTGTCACAACCGGTGCAACGCTTGCCTTCGACGCAACTGGCGGCGGCAAACTTTCCGGCCAAATACTTACCGGTATGGAAATCGCTGCGAACAAGAGTGCAGAGGGGCACAGTATTTACGGCTCAACCACCTTTAAACAGGTTTACATCTATGGCGGCCTAGATCGAACGCCCACAGTGTTGAACCGATCATTTGGCTTGGCGTGGAGTCTCGGCGGATGGTTACTCACCTATTTTATCCAGAAAATTAGCCCGGAAGAGTTCGCCGCTTTGCGCCAGCGCGTCGCAGACGAAATCACCTCTACCTTTGATAGTCACTACACCAAAGAGATATCCTTAGTAGATGTGCTAAGCGAAGACGCCATAAAAGCCTATTCGAAACAGGCAACTGGTGAAAAGTTTTTAATCAGACCGCATCAGTAACTATGCTTGGTGCGTTCTGAGCCTAGAGATCAGGGCGCACCTAATCATAGGTGCCGACCTAAGGAGTGAGAACGCTATGTCTAACTTTCTAAAATCGGGAGACGATTTTCCTGCCATCTCCCTGAATTTGGCGGGAGGCGGCACCTTTTCTTTCCCGGACGACCTTGAAACACCAATGACCATCGCTTTGTTCTATCGCGGTCATTGGTGACCCTACTGCCGCCGGCTTTTAGCCGGCTATGAAGAACGCCGTGCCGCGTTCTTAGCAGAGGGCGTCAGTATCATTGCTGGGACAGTTGATACAAAGGAACAAACAGCTGATGTGTCTCGTGATTGGGGTTTTCCGGTAGCGTACGGCATGACGCGCGCTGACGGTGACGCCATGGGATCCTGGTGGGAGGAACGCCGAGATCATATTCAACCCAGCGAGTTTGTGATTACCAAAAGCGGTAAGGTCATGATGTCGACCTACAGCAACTCTCCAATCGGGCGTATGGATCCTGAGGAAGCGTTAACCCTTATTCAGTTCCTGAATGCGCAGCGCGCTAGGGCTAAGAAGGATTAATCGTAATTAAAAGAACGGACTGCCCTTGAACAAGCGCGCCAGCCTCACTTCCGCCTTTGGAACGCCTGCCTTGTCTATTTACCCCTAGACTCGGAAAGTAGGCAGGCATAGCGGCTTAGGGGTTATTGGGCGCTCGCCGCTTCACCCACATGCGCTGTATAGCGTTCATCGCAACCCAAGACCTCAAGGAAAATGCGCTCGACCTGCTCGGCAAGCGTGGTCGCAAGCGCATTATTGAATGACAGAGCGCCATTGGGGTTGGCATCGGAGGGCGCTTCAAAACCCCCTCTTGCTAAAATCTTGGCGCCGATTTCTGAAACAAACTGACCACCAACTTCGCCCTGCTAGTTTGCGGCGCCGCCGGCTCTGAGAAACCGCACCTAGCGGCCGTCTTGCTCTTTACATACAAAGATGATGACCGAGTCTTCACCCGCATCAATCAACGCCTGCAGCAGAGGCTACCTCAATCAATATTGCACGACCATTCAACCGCCTTTACCCCAATAAACTGCCGCATTCTTTCTAGCTCCAACGTCAATTTTTTATACCGACCGTCGGACCAAGCAACCCCTGGCTCTGGCCAAAAATTGTGTACCCTCAAAATCGATTGGTTACGGTCACCCTTGACCTCGATCCGCCCAATAAATTGCTCACCTTCCAGAATTGGAAAAACATAATAACCCCAAACCCGCTTAGCAGCCGGCACAAACATCTCGACCCGATACTCAAAGCCAAACAAACGCTGCAAGCGTTTCCTGTCTCGGATTGCCGGATCGAATGGGTTCAATATGCGAAGGCGCTGCGTTGCTGGCCGCATATTGGCCAGCCTCGCTTCTATATCGGCCGGAGCAACAGCTTGCAGCCACTGTCCGCCAGCAGTTTCGATCGACACAGGTCGAACCAAGGCTTGCGAACGCGCAAGCCAAGCCTTCACTTCCGAGGGACTCACAGCGTCCCAATACTGTTGCAATTCACTCGGCAGACTAAACCCCATGCGGTCCAATGCGGCCTGGCATAGCCAATCGATTTGCGCCGCATCGGATAATTTCAGAGCACTAAGCGCAGCCGGATAAACGTGCTCGGCAAGGTCGTAGTATTTAGTGAAGTTAACGCGACGCGAGGTTGCCAACTCCCCGGTGTACCAGAGATAGTCGAGGCCGAGCTTGTGCGGGGGCCGCGACCACATTTTCTTTTCACCCACAACCTTCGTGTCGAAGGCGTGGGTCGACAGCGGACCATCGCGCCGTATCCGAGCTTTGATCGCGTCAAGTGCCGCCTGACCGGGCAGTCTTTTAAGCGACCCAGGGCGATCCAGATGTGCCTTTTTCCTTAGAAACTGTCTTCGCCAATAGGGCAGGAAATCCATCGGAATCACGGACGCGTCATGCGTGAAGTGCTCGAAGACGACACGGTCTTCTGACAGCAACTGATCTAGCATTGGCTCTCGGTAATTCTGATTCCGGCTCCATAAAATATGATGATGCGCGCGCGCCACAACTTGAATGGCGTCGAGTTGAACAAACCCCAGTTGCTTGATCAGCGCCAACAAATCCAATCTGCCGGTTGGCGCGGCGTTCAGACCAAGCGACGCAAGCCAAAGTCGCCGCGCGTGTTTATTTTTGATTTGCAGAAGGCTCACGGCATTGCCTCAACCGTCCTCGGCTCGATGAATCGCTTTAAAAACCAATTCATCACAAGGGTCTGGTTTCTTCAAAACACTTTTATCTAGCATCCTGACTTGTTCTTTGAGAGGCATTATTTCGCGCCGGGCCGGCCTAATTAAAGGGTAGGTTTTCGTTCAGCACGGGCGGCGCTGGCACAATCGCGCCGAGGAAGGTTTCCATCCCCCCAGCCAAAAACAGGGCCAGCGTCAGCGTAATAGCACTGACCATAAGGGCAACCGCCACATTATTATTGGCGATCTCTTGTAACTCGTTGGTCTGCCGATTGAGCGCCATATACAAACGCGTGCCAATGCTGAGGGTTGCCAGAGATAGAAGGAGTGCAACAAAAAATTGCGCTGAAATGATCCCAAAGGTGGACATGACTTCGGTTGCAGAAACGCCAAACTGCTCGTACTTGTGGGCAAGGTTAAAGATCGTGAGCGTGATCGGATCAATCACACTCCTCATTAGTATGCCAAGGGAGAAAATAAACGAGCCGCTCACAAGAGCAACGGCCACATTGTTATTACGCAGCTCAAATTCCTCATCAATGCCACGATTGAGCACTTTAAACGCATTAAAACCAAGATAGATTGCAAGTAGGCCAAGCCCTAAAGCCAGCAGCAAGCTAAAGATTCCGTTCCAAAATAAAAATTGATTCATAGGGTTAAATCCCACCTGAGGCACTATTGGTTAATGGAATCATCGACCAGCTTGCGGTGCGGCCATTACCGGTTTTGAGCTGTCCAATTCGGTGTCCTGGCGTCGTCGTTTCGGCAAAAAAATACTGGCGGCCGCGGTGCGCCATCGAGGTGCCAACGGCATTGATATTAACACCGGCCATTGCATGACGGTATCGATTGCTGATGAAGAGCGAGACGTCAAACCCAAGCTGCTGCATGACTAGGACATAGAGCAATGATTTTGTGTCACAGTCACCCCACCGCTTAGATAAGGTCGTTGGCGGCGTCATCAACCCAAGCTCATTTCTTGGGATTTTATAGGGGATATGCTGAACAAAAGCCAAGGTCAGACTCGCAAGTTCATAACGATCGTAACCGTGCTTGTCCGCGGCCCTCTTTAAGGACCTCGCGACACTGGTCAGTCGGTCCTGATTTTTTTCAAGCAATTGATTGTAAATAACAGGCCATCTGCCGCCGCCAGTGGTTTCTAGGGCAGCACTCAGTTCACGGTCGGCAGCTTCGAGCCACTCATCGGCAAGAAACCATTCATACGCCCATTTTTTACGATCATAAATCCAAACGTGCTTGGACATTTCACCGCTTTTGACAATCATCCCAGCAGTAATCTTGTCGATATCATAGGAAGTGTCTTGATAAACCTCGCCTTCATCAAACGAGCCTGAATAGTCGAGGTCCGAATCAATCACAAAGCTGTAGATCAAACCAATCCCGACCAGCGCCGCGACAATATGATTTAAAGACACATTGACTGCTGCGGGCGCTCCGCGCGCCGGCTCATCAGCGGGTGTTCGCACATCGATCTTTACAACCGACGGATCCAAACCCTTTTTCTGATCAATTACCGACTTTGGACTTCGTTGCTTCAATTGGCCAATCGGTGAAAAAGAAAACCGGTGCCCAAAACACGCTTCAAAGCTTTTTAAAATCTCAAAGCCAGGGCCAAACACTTGCGCGTTTTGACTATCGGCCCAAAACCAGACTTTACAGGTTGCAGATTGCGCGTAGCTTGCGATTGCAAATGTCGCAGTTGCCGCAGCCTTTGAATCAGGAATCGATTCTGGTTTTAACCATTCACGAGCATGCTGGTCGACCCACAAACGATCATCTTTAAATTCACCAAAAATATGTATGTCAGCGACATCGTGGGGCGCTGGACAAGCCAAAAGGGCGTCTTGCAACTGCGCGCTGCTCGTCACCTGAATGATCGTGATATCCGTTTGACCCTCAGCTAGCAACTGATCATGTAGCCGGCGAGCAAACCAACTGAAATGTTCAAGCTGATCCGAGCGGCAGACTAAAATTAACGACCCCTTACTCATCATCGCAAATGTCTCACGCAACCGTCTGCAGTGAGACGCGCAAGCGCGAGTGCCGGAATATGCACTTGCTCAAGATCGCAACATCGCTTTAGCCTGAAAAAGGTCTCAGCCCGCTCATCACCGAGCAAATTTTCGATCACGGCGCTAAAGTGACTTGCAGGGCCTCATCACCAAGCTCGATCACATCCCCATCTCTAATCTTTTTGCGCCGCTGGGTTTCAACCTGGCCATTCACTGACACCCGACCTTCGTCAATCAGCAACTTCGCGTCGGAACCGGAATTGACCAGCCCTTCAAACTTGAGCACTTTAAAAAGCGGGACGGCGTCTTGGGTGAGTTCAACGATTCGCATTTTTGGTTTCCAATGATTCAACGGGTCAAATTTAAGCACAACTGTAAAACGTATAAAGGTGCGGCTTACATGATTCCCGGTAATGTAATGATCGGCCGCAACGAGCCACCGAGCCGAATTGTAAAACTCTTAGTTCACCCGGGTCATTTGCGCCTACTTATCAAATACAGACTGATTTTAGTGGTTCGCGCAGTAGATCATCACGCCCGCTTTCATTTTAACCGCGCAAACGCTGCCGCGATTTTTGATTGCAGACTTAGGGACATCGCAAAATCCACCTAGAGATCGCCAACCCCCCACCGAATTCCCCGGCGTAGCAACTCGTAGTAGACCGGATTATTCCAAGACCCCCGTACTACAGGCACTACCTCCACCATCGGTTTCATGTCGTGCTTGCCAGTGCAATGCCCTAAAGAAAGATATAGCACCTCGCCTTCGCCAAAGGGGTGCAAGTACATCTGCGGCTGACTATCCCGATCGGTACCGTAATCCGATTGCACGTAGCCTGCTGAGGGTTGGTTGTAGGTTGCTTCAAGCAAAACAGTTTGCTCGCCGATCGGCTCGCAGTAATAAGGCTCTTCATCCTGCACCTCGAAATCGTCGATTCCAGCGGTTAAAGGATGATCGATATCAGTAACCCGTACTTCAAAACTGGTGTTTGAAGGGTGAGCCACAAACCGACTCCCAAGCATCGCCATAAATTTAGGCGCAAGGTCCGGGGTATCAGGTTTACCGTTAACGAACTCGATGAGGGCATTGGTTGCGTGCAAGGCAAACCAGCGACCGCCCGCTTCTAGATACTGCGCCAATCCCGCCTGCTGGGCCAAGCTGGGCCTTAGGTCACAGGTGTAGGTAATTAGCAGACCGGCATTCTGAATTGCCTCAATATCACTAAAGTCTTCGGCCACTCGCGTGTGGATGTCCTCGTTTTCAGCCAGTAGCTTTAAAATTTCGAGCCGAGCGAAATTGGTATCGTGATATTTCGCATTACAGACAAGGTAAACATCTACCTTTTGGTTGCTTTGCATAGACGCGCTCCTTTTTATTAATTTTGTGCAACCATCATGCCCGATGACCGTTGTGCTTTAAGATTTTTCCTGCGTTCATTCAACCCGCCCGATCCAGCAAGTGCCCCAATATCGCGCCTAAAAGGCAGCTTTTACGATTCTTCGGAATCCGGAATCAGATACCCCTTCTCATCTCGAAACTCCGGGCCCGTAACCCTTGCACGACTGTCACCAAACGGCGCATCGCGCGCAGCCAGCGCGGCCCGCAAACCTTCGTTGGCAATCTGTTTAAAAACGTCCTTTGCCGCCTGAGCAGTGTGCGCCCGAGCATCATTTTCGGCAGCGAGTCGTTGCAGTACTTGGGCGCCCATGAGCTCCATCCCAACATTCACAATCCGCTTATTGGTCGAAAGCATTTCAGCATCGATCCAAGATAAACGATCCGCTAGACCTTCAACCTCTTGTTCTAAATAAGCGTCGGGCACAGATTTCAAAACCAAGCCAATTTTTGCCGCATCCGCGCCGCTGATCGTATCCCCAGTCAACAACAGTCGCTTGGTCCATTGCGGGCCAATGTGATACAGCCACATCTGGTTCGGCGCCGCGCCCATATTTCTTAAGGCACTGTAGCCAAAGCTTGCGGTATCCGAGCAGATCAGCAAATCGCAATACAGCGCGAGATCTGTGCCGCCGGCATAACAGTGCCCATGAATCTGAGCAATCGAGGGTTTATGCATTTCGGTTAAAGTTCGCAGGCAACGCTGGAACCGCTCTATGTGCCACGCATCATCGTCCATTCCTCGACCTTTGCGGCGATCAACGCCGTCGTGCCCAGCTGAGCGCGACGGCGTGAGGTCGTAGCCCGAACAAAAAGAGGTGCCAGCACCTTTTAAAATGACACAATGCACGGCCTTGTCGTCATCGGCTTCCCACAAAGCCGCGCGCAATTCCTCTACCAGCTCGATCGATAAGGCATTGCGTTTTTCAGGACGATTGAGCGTAATCCGCGCTCGACCCCGTTCGACTTCATAGGTGATGTGTTCAAAAACTTGACTTGCCATCTGACCCCCTATTATTTCACGTGTTTCTGATATGCTAACACCAAAACGGGAGGGAAAATTTGATGTCAACATCCGGATTGAATCGACCGATCACCGAACAGGAAAAACACGATTTTCACCGTGATGGCGCGGTCCTATTAAAAGGTATCCTGGCAAGTCACTGGAACGCCTTGCTCGAGGAAGGCCTCGAGTTCACACAAGCAAACCCCGACGGCATGTCTGCTGGGGTCGCCATGCCTCTGCGAATCGATCAATTTCCAGCCTCGCACTCCCCGTGCCTTGACCAACTCATGAAGAAGTCCCCGATCTCTGAGATCGTTGGATCGGTGCTTGAGGCCCCCGTTCGCTTTTATATGGATCAGATGTTCTATAAGCCCGCAGGCAAGGTCTTTCCAAGCGCCTGGCATCAGGACACAAGTTACTACAATATTGATGGTCATCAACTGGTTAGGGCTTGGGTTTGTGCAGACCCGGCGCCGCGAGACGTCAGCATTGAAGTTATCCGCGGCTCGCATCGATGGAACGTGACCTATCGACCACCGGTTGGCCTCGACCCCAAAGCGGACCCTGTGGGTGCAGCTAAACTCGAGCAAGCGCATGCCGCCGGCGAAATTCTGATTGGTCGCGAGGCCCATGAACAATGGACCTACTTTGATTCCTTTTTAGACCCAAGCCTGCCAGTGCTACCCGATATTGAGGGACACCGTGAATCCTTCGAAATTCTCGGCTGGGAATACGAGCCGGGCGACGTGCTGTTGTTTCATGGTCACATCTTGCATTCGGCCCGAGGCGGCGCAACCTTACCCCATTCGAGGCGCGCCCATGCCTCGCTGTGGGCTGGCCCAGATGTGCACTACCTGCGCAGACGCAGCCAAGCCATTCCGGACCCCCTGAAGCTGTATGACCATCATCCGAAAGACGGCCAGCATTTGTCTGACTTTCCTGAGGTCTTCCCGGTTGCTTGGGCGCCGACCGACTGAGAAGGCACGCTAACACAGTCGTCCGAACGACCCGGCAACTAACGATGCGAAAATGCGCTCTAGTCCAGTTAATAGCGATTGCGTTAGCGGCTTGATCCCAGCCTGTGCTGACCCATTAAAACCGCAAAGACCAACTCGGCCCGTCTCTCAAGGTGTTGAATCCAAGACTGTCTGCGCGCCCTTCTGATTCGATCCTTCACAAAGGGTTATCACGTTTAGAGTAGCGCCCAGCAGGCCTCGTCCTGCTCGCTCATGCGACAGGGTTCGACGCTTGGTGTTCGGGTGCTTGAGTGGGTCTGTGAATCTTTGAATGTTTGCGTGTCTGGCGAGATAATGGATCGGTCAAGTAAGGCGGACAATACGGCGGTATTTGCAATTTACCGAGAACGCGCTCTGCCAAGCGCTTGACTTAACCGTTCACCGCCGCCTTTACCGGGCGCCTAGCCGGATTAAGACGGCACCTTACTGAAACAAGTTCTTAACGGAATCGCGGTAGTTTCTGGAGACCTTCAACGTTTTGCCACAGGCAAGCTCGAGCAACCCGGCGCCTTTTGCGAGCGGCGTCAAACTGATGATTTTTTCAACATTAACAATGGTCGAACGATGGATTCGCGCAAAGGTCCGTTCATCAAGCTTATCAATGAGTTCACGTAAGGTGCTTCGCATCACCAACGTCTCGCCAAGGGCATGCACACACATGTAATCACCGGCTGCGTCGACCCAGGCAATATCATCAAAGGGCACGACCTTAACAACGCCAGAATCACGGACCAAAAGCTTTCGTAGCATTCGATGTCGAGCGCTATTGTCCGACGAAAGCGATGCCAGTTGATTGTGATGATGCGTTTTTTGAGAAGCCATCCTGGAGCCCATGGCTTGCTTTTGCTCTGCCTGATTTCGACCCAGGCCGCCCATTAGGTCGCCACAGTCGACCGCGTCTAGTGTGTCTCGAGCTGTTTCAAACAAGCAGTTAGCATCAAAAGTCTGAGGGTTGTATTCAACCGCCACGAGCGCCGGACCCTGCGCTTGCGTTGCAACCGGCTCGGACAGCAACACAACTTTCGCGCCGTAATGCGCGTGTAGCGTCGAGGCCACGGAAAGTGCATCGGGAGATGTAATCCGAGTATCGAGCATCACGAGGCTAGGCTTTAATTCCTCGCACGCTCTTAAAATCTCATCGCCCGTCGGGCAGGCCGCAACGACATCTATCAGCCGCTCATTGCGCAACATTTCTTTCAACTTCATTAAAACCGATCGACCACTACATCCTACAACTACTCGGACCTTCTCTGCTCGCCACTCAGCTCGCTCAAGTCGTCCGTCAAAACGCTGCATTTGATTACTTGCCACTGGACAAAACCTCCTGCACTCAATTCCAACATGCATTTTAGAATTCGAAAATCGGAACCATCGCCTCCAACACCCCGAAATGACAACGGTGTCATTTCTTGTTTTAAGCTTAAATGACAACGCTGTCAACTTTGAGTAGCCGTCAATGATACGCGTTGGGCCCACAAGCAGATGACTTGTGCGACCGCGGGCGGCGATGGTCAGGACGCTGTCCTCCTGTGGCATCAATCCTGGCAGCAAAGTTCACAGCGGCAAAAGTGCCCTCTATCGACAAAACGCAAAGCGACCGTCGTTAGCTTCGACGGACTTTGCAGCAAGCCTTAACGCTAATTAAGTCGCGCAACGAATAACCGATGATGATTTAATGAGGACCACGAAACGCGACCCTATCGCCGCAGCGCCCGCGTTGCCCCTTTCACCATTTTGGCCCTCGAGCCCATAAAACCAAAGAGCAACCAAAGCATCATGTCGAAACAATTTAATGTCAGGGTTTACGGTATTTTGATCAACGCTCAAAGCCAATTATTGGTGAGCGATGAGCTGATAAAAGGCAATCGGTTCACCAAGTTCCCAGGTGGCGGATTAGAATGGGGAGAAGGCACACGAGATTGCTTGGCACGAGAGTTTATGGAGGAACTCGATCAACCCGTTGCGGTGCTAGAGCACTTCTACACCACGGATTATTTTCAACCATCAGCCTTCCGCGAAACCGATCAACTGATCAGCATTTATTACCAGGTAAAACTTATTGGTGAACAACAATTTAAGGCGAAATTGATACCTTTTGACTTTCCTGATGACGCCGGCTTGCAATGCGAAGTCCCGCGCTGGGTGGCGCTTTGCGATCTGAATCCGACTGATTTTAAATGGCCGGTCGATCAACGGGTCGTTGCCCAGTTGAAAACGAGCCTTTAACGTTTAAAACGTCGGGCAGCTCGTAGCCAAGCTCCGACTTATCGTTTCGCCTAGCGATTACCTGAGCACATGGTGGTTGATTGACACCACCGTAATATAAAGCGCAGAGAACCGACTCAACACGCTCCTGTTTGAATGTCAAAAAATGCTTCGAATATTTTAAACTGCCGCAACTGATCTTTTTCAAAAGCTGAACGTCCCTGTTATCGCATAAATGCCCTGTTAGTCTCAAAAACAATGAGTTTCATCAGGTCAACCGTTAGCATTTTGAATACAGAGATGTCCGACTTGGGGGCATCGGAATACAACTGCATTCTCAAGATTGCAGATCGACCTAGGGGGTTATAACAATGGTATTCAAACGGAAACTACTTTCGAGCAGCATCGCTTTAGCAATTGCCGGTCAGGCTGCCCCACTTATGGCAGAAGAAGGTTCGGCCATGAATAACGCCCAGATGGAAGAGGTTGTGGTTAAGGGCATCCGAGGCAGTCTGCAGCGTTCGATGGATATCAAACGCGATTCAATGGGTGTTGTCGATGCCATTTCCGCTGAGGAAATGGGCAAGTTTCCTGACGCCAATCTCGCGGAATCATTGCAAAGAATCACGGGCGTTTCGATCTCTCGATCTCGTGGGGAAGGTAGCCAGGTTACCGTTCGCGGTTTTGGCCCAGAATACAATTTGGTTACGCTTAACGGTCGGCAAATGCCTACGCATTACGGATTAAGCCGCTCATTTGATTTTGGCGACCTTGCCTCTGAAGGCGTAGCCGGCGTGCAGGTCTATAAGACTGGACGCGCTGATGTGCCTTCGGGCGGCGTCGGTTCCACCATTAATATTTCCACCCCTAAACCGCTTGAGGGCAATGAGGTCTTCAATCTGGCTGTCAAGGCTGTCAACGATACTTCTACCAGAGAGGGCGACTCCATTACGCCTGAATTCTCAGGCATCTACATGAAGCGTTTCAACGATGATAAATTCGGAATCGCGATTACCGCAAGCAAGCAACGCCGTGATAACGGTGTTAATGCAGCGAGTACAGGCGGATGGTTCACGCAAGAGGGAACCAGTGGCAGCATAGTCCCCAATGACGTCAATCAGATTAACCGTCCGACCGCGTCTGGAGAATTTTATTCTATCCCGCAATCCATGGCTTACAACATCGCCGAATTCGAAAATGATCGCGTTAATAGCCAAGTTGTTCTGCAGTGGGCAGCAACGGATGCGATAACAACCACCCTCGACTACATTCGCTCTGAATACACCGTAGAGCGAAAATATAGCGATTTTTCGGCTTGGTTCTCCAACACCAACGCGTTAACACAGAGCAGCGAGTGGACCATGGATGGTATTCATGCAACGCCCATCTACTACACCGAAACGCTTGCCTACCGTGATTTTGCGATGGGAACAGGTCGCGATGGCAGCAAGAACCTCAATGAATCCGTCGGCCTCAACGTGGAATGGGTCCTTAACGATGATCTCGTTCTATCTTTGGACCATCATGACTCCTCTGCCAAAAAAGGTGCAACCGGTCCCAACGGTACAAGCTCTCTCATCACGATGGCGAGTTACGAAAAAGTAGGACAGACACTGGTCACGGGCTATGACATGCCGGTCTTGATCCTTGACTTGGACTCTTCAGGCAATCAGGGCGACAGACCTCTTTACAAAAGCGATATGTTGATCACCGGAAGCTCTTTTGGTAACGATGCATCAAAAATGGATATCCAACAAACCAAGTTGTCGGGTCAATGGAACCTCACCGAGTCCTCCAGCATCGATTTCGGCGCTGAGGCAACCGAAATTAGTAACCGATCAGTATCATCGGTCGTACAGCTGGATAACTGGAACGCGGATTTAGCCCCTACTGAACTGGGCGACCTGAACAGCATTTTGGTCAGATCCTCTATCGAAGATCAGTTCGATGAGCTTTCTGGATTAAGCCATCCTGGCGCGCAGACTGAGTTTTTCACAGCATCTCTGGCAGACTTGCAAGCCGTTAGCGAAGCAGGCTACGCCGCATCAGGACGAGATTATGCGGCAACAGGAGACTGTGGCACCGGCTATTGCGCCTCAACGGACTGGAATCAGGATCTTAGGACTACCGAAGAGTCCTTTGCGGCGTTTATCCGACTTAATTGGTCAGGTGAAATCAGCGGCATGCCGGCTAACCTGCACACCGGCGTGCGTTATGAAGAAACCGATATCGTCTCTGCTCAGAAGAGCCTTCAATTTGACGGCACCAGCTGGCGTGCTAGTGGTGAAGAGGTGTTTGTACAACCCGCAGTCGATGCATCTGGTGACAATGTCCCGGAGTATCGGAGCTTCAAAGGCGATTATAGCTTTCTCCTTCCCAGCATCGATTTCGATATCGAGTTTGCCGAAAATGTGATTGCGCGCGCATCGTTTAGTGAGACGGTTACACGCCCCTCCTACGGCGACATCAAGGGCGGCATTGCTGCCGGCGGGCCCATTCAATATCGAACAAACACGCCGCCAGCGCTCAGCGCCGGCGACCCAACCCTAGTCCCGATTCAGTCCGAAAATATTGACCTCTCTATAGAATGGTACTACGGGTCCGATAGCTACTTCTCTGTCGGCTACTTTGAAAAAGAAGTCGATAACTTTATTGGTACGCTCCCTCAAGACGTCGAACTGTTCCCTGAGGTTACGAACGTTATTGGTGGTCAATTATGGAACCAAGCAATCGAGGAAGGTGGCTTCACTGCAAATCAGTATTCGGAGATTGGTGCTTACATCGTTGCCAACTATAGCGATAACCCGGCTGTCGTGGACGGCGTGATTTACAGCCAGGCAGGCGATCCTACCCTTCTGTGGACGCTTACCAAACCTGTTAATCAAAAAACCGCTTCTGTAGATGGCATTGAAGTTAATTTGCAACATACCCTTGGAGACACTGGCTTCGGCTTTGTTGCAAACGCAACGTTTGCGAATGCGGATGTTGGATACGACACGAGTAAAATTGGCGCTGGCCAATTTGTCCTCAACGGATTGAGTGACTCAGCAAACCTGATCGGATACTACGACAAGAACGGTATTCAGGTTCGCCTTGCTTACAATTGGCGAGATGATTTCCTAGCCGGCGCAGGACAAGGCCAAGGAACCAATACGAATCCGACCAACGTTGAAGCCTATGGTCAGCTTGATCTGGGTATCACCTATGAAGCTAGTGAAAACCTAACCGTTTACTTCTCTGGCCAGAACATCACCAATGAAACGGTGCATGTTTACGGCTTGACTAAACGCCAAGTGTTACAGGCCGTACAAGGTGGGCCTCGATACGACATTGGGATTCGCTATACTTTCCAATAGAATAGTTAGGGTTCAAGGAAAAAAAAGCCGCTGAACAGCGGCTTTTTTTTACCTTCCGCTCAAATAGACTCGAGATCAAGGCGTGCATTATTTTTACTTTCGATAGCGCTCTCAGCGACCGAAAGCCGTACAAAACACTTTCAAAGGGATGTTGTTAAAACATGTCAGAGCAGCCCATCAATCGCGTTGTTATCGTCGGCGGCGGCACCGCTGGATGGCTCACTGCAGCAGTTATTGCAGCCGCTAGACAGGCTCAAGAAGCTAACCCAACGCCGCCCCTATCCATCACGCTACTTGAATCCCCGGACATTCCAACCATCGGGGTCGGTGAGGGAACTTGGCCATCAATGCGTAGTACCTTGCAGAAAATCGGCGTATCAGAAACAGATTTTTTCAAAGCGTGTACCGCAAGTTTCAAGCAAGGCACGTGGTTTCAAAACTGGCGGACTGGGGACGGTGATCAATACACCCATCCTTTTTCGCCGCCTGAGGGGTACGAGCGCATCAATTTGTCAGAATATTGGGCGCCTTCCTCAGACCTTGATTTTGATGAATTCTCGTCCGCGCAAGCATCGACACTCAAGGCCCAGTTAGCACCAAAGCAAGTCTCTACGCCGGAATATGCTGGCGTTCTCAATTATGGCTATCATCTCGATGCCGAAAAGTTCGCGGCCTTTTTGCAAAATCATTGCATCAATAAGCTCAAGGTTACTCATAAAGTCGCAAATTTAGTTTCGATCGCCTCGAAAGATAACGGCGATATCGACGCAGTTATCACGGACCAGGCCGATCAAATTAAAGGCGATCTGTTCATCGATTGCACTGGTAGCCGAGCACTTTTGATTGGCCAGCATTACCAAATCCCTTTCGAATCAAAGAAGCATATCCTGTTCAATGATCGTGCAGTTGCTACGCGCATTGACACCTCAAAGGCTAACTTACCTTTAGAATCAGCGACTCTCTCAACCGCACAGGACGTCGGCTGGATATGGGATATCGGGCTCCCTGACCGGCGCGGCATCGGCCATGTTTATGCAAGCGAGTATTGCAGTGATGATCAAGCGATTGATCGCCTTGATCAATATGCCAAACATAACCTTACGGCTGCTTATTCCGGACCGATAGAACCTCGGATAATCAAATTTGACCCTGGGCATCGTGCGGTTTTTTGGCACAGGAACTGTGTCGCGATTGGCATGGCTGCGGGCTTCATAGAACCACTGGAAGCCTCTGCGTTGGTCATGGTAGAACTTTCTGCCGCTATGATCGCTGAGCAGATGCCGCCCACAAGGGCTGCAATGGACCCAATCGCAAGACGATTTAATAAAAAATTTCTGTATCGCTGGCGCTCCATTATCAATTTCCTGAAGCTGCATTACCTGCTCAGCGAGAGAACAAATCATCGATATTGGGTGGACCAACGCGCATCCAGCACCGTCCCGGAGGATTTGTTAGAACTCCTATCGATCTGGCAATACCAAACACCCTGGCACCGCGACCAAGAACATGTCGATGAGCTATTTCCGACCGCTAGTTACCAATACATTCTTTATGGGATGCAGTTCAAAACAATGCAGAATGATCATTATCGGCAGAAAAATAAAACCTCTGCCGAGGCGACGCTCAATAAGCGCCAAGAGTACACGACGAAGCTATATCGCGCTTTGCCTGATCATCGCGAATTGATCGCAGCGATTGCAAAGCAAGGATTGCCCAAATTTTAGCAAACACAGATTGGACATATTGATGGCGAATTCAAGCATTCAAACACTCAACGCAACAGACCACATGCCTTTAAGAGTCGTGACCGATTACGGGCACCAACTTGGGGATGGCATTGGTTTTGCGGTCACCTACCCTATTGAATTTCGTGACATTCAAGCTTGTTACCCTATTTTATTCAGCAAGGACTCAAATACTGGTGCATTTTTTCCTGTCGCGCTGCTGGGTACGCAGCCTGATGAAAATTTGTTTTTAAATAATGGCACCTGGAATGCATCCTATATTCCCGCCACAGTCAGAAGACACCCATTTTTAATATCATCGCCAGAGGACGATCGAACTTCTACGGATCTCGTTATTCTAATCGATACGGCGCATCCAAAAGTGAACGCCGTCGAGGGGCAGCTGCTCTTTGACGAAACCGGTGCGCAAACTCCGTTTTTGAAGGATGCCGCAGCGCTTCTAAATCAAATCCATTTTGGCTTAAGCCACAGCAAAGAATTTATGACCGCCCTATTGGAGCACGATCTGCTGGAACCCATCACGATATCGTTCACGCTTGACGATGGCGCAGACTGCAGTCTGGATCAGTTTTACGGGATCGCCGAAGAACAACTTTTTAAACTTAGCGGCAAAGTGCTCGAGCAATTAAACCAAAATGGCTTTCTTCAAGCCGCATATATGGCAGTCGCATCTATGTCTAGGCTGAGGACGATCATTGAGGCCAAAAACAGACAAATTAGCGACCTGGCACCACCTCGTTAAATGGACGTCAGGCAGATACCGCAAATCGACAAAACCGCCTTCGAATCCATCGCTTTGGATTCGACAGCGCCTTTGGTCGTCAGGGGGCTCGTCGAAGCTTGGCCTGCAGTCCAAGCGGGTTTGGATTCTGATACCGCCTTTTTAAACTATCTATCTGGTTTTGATTCAGGCAACGCCTTTACGGCAATGAAGCTCGATAAAACCCAAAGAGGAAGAGTTTTTTATAATGAGGACCTAACTGCCCTGAATTTCAGCTACGAGCGAATCAATTATGATGCCTTCCGGTCCGAACTTGAACAAGCTGCGGAGAGTGGGAACACTTGGTATGCTGGGTCCATCAACTTGGAGCACTGGTTCCCAGGTTTTGACCAAAGCAATGATCTGTCGATTCACAGAGACGAACTCAAGAGCATTTGGATTGGAAATCAAACCCGCATAGCCCCTCATTTTGATTTTCCAGCAAACCTTGCCTGCAATATTCATGGTGAACGGCGCGTCACCCTTTACCCACCAGAACAACTTGAAAACCTTTACATCGGTCCCTTGGATTTCACGCCCGCTGGACAGCCAATTAGTCTTGTTGACAGCCTAGCGCCTGATTACGAGCGATTCCCCCGGTTCAAACTTGCAGAAGAAGCGGCATTGACCACAACATTACAGCCTGGCGACGCCATCGTAATACCGTCAATGTGGTGGCATCAGATCGAGGCAACAGCCGCGCTAAATGTTTTAGTCAATTATTGGTGGCGGGATAGTCCGAGCTATCATGGATCTCCGCTCAGCGCTCTGCAGCATGCATTGCTGGGTTTTAGAGACCTTCCTCAGAATCAAAGAGCTGTATGGCGCAATTTGATCGAGTACTACGTTTTTAATGAAGATGACGCCGCACACTCGCACATTCCTGCTAACAGCCAGGGTGTTTTAAAACCTTTAACAGAAACCACGGCCAGCGAGCTGCGGAAGACAATTCAAGCACATTTAAAATAACCCTATCGGCCAATGAAAGAAACCTTATGAAAAAACAGAATGTAATCATTGTCGGCGGCGGCACAGCTGGCTGGATGTGCGCTGCAGCGTTGTCCAAGCTTATCGGCAATCGACTGAACATCACACTCGTTGAGTCCGAGCAAATAGGGACCATCGGCGTTGGTGAGGCAACTGTGCCCACATTTTTAACGCTTCATCGCCTTTTGAAGATCGATGAAGCCGATTTTTTATCCAAAGTTCAAGGCACCATCAAACTGGGTATTTCTTTCGAAAATTGGCGGCAGATAGGACATCAATACATACATTCATTTGGCTTTACTGGCCAAGGGTGTTGGGCTGCGGGCTTCCAGCATTTTTGGCTTAAGGGCAAGCAGTTGGGCCTGAGCGAAGATTACGGTGACTACACGCCCGAACTTAAGGCTGCCAAGGAAAACAAATTTGGCTTCTTGAAAGAAGCCCCCCTGCACTACGCCTATCATATCGATGCGGGTCGCTATGCAACTTTTTTACGGCAGCTCGCTGAGCGCGAAGGTGTCACCCGCATTGAGGGGGTTGTGCAAGAGGTCCGTCAGCGCGAGGATGGCGCGATCAAAAACATCGGGCTCGAATCTGGCCAGGTTATCGAAGGCGATTTTTTTGTCGATTGCACCGGTTTTGCTGGCCTACTGATTGAGAAAACGCTCAAGACTGAATTTGAGCCTTGGCAGCACTGGCTACCTTGTGATCGAGCGATCGCCGTACAAACAGCAGCCACTGAAGCGCCGATACCCTATACCCGATCAATCGCCCACGGCTTTGGGTGGCAATGGCGGATTCCGCTGCAAGAAAGGGTTGGCAATGGACTTGTTTTTAGCAGCGAGCACGTTAGCGAGGACGAAGCCCTAGCAACGTTGATGAGCAACCTGTCTGGAGAAACTCTAATTGAGCCGCGGCTCATTCGGTTTAAAACAGGGCAAAGGCGCCAACACTGGCAACACAACTGTGTTGCCATCGGACTCTCAGCAGGTTTCTTAGAGCCGCTGGAATCGACCAGCATTCATCTCATCCAACGGGCGATCATTCGACTGATGCAGCTGTTCCCGCATGACGGCGACCAGGAATCAGAGCGAGATGAATTTAATCGACAAATGCGCGAGGAGTTTGAGCTTGTAAGAGACTTTATCATCCTGCACTACCATGCAACGGAAAGAGACGACACTCCCTTCTGGCGGCACGTTTCAAGTATGGCCATTCCTGAAACCCTGAAGCAAAAAATCAAATTGTTCAGGCAAACCGGCAATATCTTTCAAAATGTTGCCGATGTCTTTGGCGAAAACAGCTGGAGTCAGGTTATGCTCGGCCAAGGAATCATGCCTGCGGCTTACCACCCGATCGTCGACATGATGGATGATACGGAGTTGGCTAATTTTCTCCGACATCATCAACAGCGAGTTGACCGAATTGTTTCTAGCCTTCCCGCTCACGAGACATTTTTGCGGCAATACTGTTCAAGTCGCTGAGCCACAAATACCTACTGCAACAAGAACACCCCAGCTAATATGGGACCTAACCGCCTCTGATCAATCAACTTGCGGGTTCACGCTCATTGGCGGATAGGTGATTGTCTTTGCGCTAGCCAGCCAGCGAACAAAAAAAAACGGCCGAAGCCGTTTTTTTATTCACGAGACCTTATTCAAAATACCAGTTATCGAAATAGATCGTGCCGCTACCATCGACTTTAAACTGATCTACCTGCGTTAAGTCGACGCCATCGAACGTTGTCAAAGGAATATCCACGCTCACCCACTGCCTTTTCGTATCCGTCTCAAAGGTAAAGGCAACCTCGACTGCATCACCGCCTGTGACAGCGCCACTGTTAATCAAGAAGAATCGTAACGCATCTGAATCAGCCGTCCAAAAGTCGATATGCAGGTTTGTGTATCCAGAAACATCGATTGCAGGGGACAGAATCGTGCCTTGATAATTCAAATTGGCGTATTTCAAAACACTCTCGCCAGCTATCGTCTCGACGGAAACTGCGGTCGCCTGACCCCAATTAGGATTCACGTCTGTTCCTGCCACATCTTCAAAGTTGTCACTGAAGATTGACAAAACGCTTCCAGCCTCAGCGGTTGGCGCACTGGCTACTGCACTCGGTGCCGTTGCACACGCTTTGCAAAAATACCAATTATCAAAGAAGATCGTACCGGAACCGTCGACTTTAAACTGATCAACCTGGGTTAGATCAACCCCATCGAACGCTGTCAAAGGAATATCCACGCTAACCCACTGCCCTTTGGTGCTCGTGTCGAAAGTGTATGGCACTTCGATGGGATCGCCGCCAGTAATACCACCACTGTTTATTAGGAAAAATCTCAAGGCTTCTGCATCGGCTGTCCAAAAGTCGATGTGCAGCGTCTCGTACTCAGAAACATCAAGCGCTGGACTCAAAATTGTCCCTTGATAATTCAAACCCGCGTACTTCAGAACGCTTTCGCCCGCAATGGTTTCTGCCGATACGATGGTTGCCTGGCCCCAGTTCGGATTCGTATCCGTGCCAGAGACATTCTCATAGGCATCACTAAACACTGAGATTACATTTTCGGCTGGAACCGCCGGCGCACTTGCGGTTGTTACAGGACTGCTTCCGCAACCACCATCGCACGTAAAGTACCAGTTATCAAAATAGATCGTACCACTACCATCGACCTTGAACTGATCTACCTGCGTAAGGTCGACCCCGTCGAACGTTGCCAAAGGAATATCGACACTGACCCACGCCCCTTTCGTACTGGTGTCGAAGGTATAGGCCACTTCAACCCCATCGCCGCCAGTGACAGCGCTGCTGTTGATCAAGAAGAATCTTAACGATTCGGAATCCGCTGTCCAAAAATCAATGTGCAATATGTCATAACCTGAGACATCCAAAGCTGGCGTAAGAATCGTGCCCTGGTAATTAAGGTCAGCATATTTAAGGACACTCTCACCCGCAATGGATTCTACCGATACTACAGTTGCTTGGCCCCAATTCGGATTGACATCTGTGCCGGATACGTCGGTGTAACTATCACTGAAGATCGAAACTACGGAGGCTGCATCTGCACTTGGTGCACCCGCAACAGTCGTCGGTGCTGATGCTGGCGCATCGCAATTGCTGCAGAAATACCAATTATCAAAGAAGATCGTGCCGCTACCGTCGACTTTAAACTGATCGACCTGCGTTAAATCAACGCCATCAAACGTTGTCAGAGGAATATCGACACTTACCCACGCCCCTTTCGTGCTTGTGTCAAAGGTGTATGCCACCTCAACGGCATCACCGCCAGTAACAGCGCCGCTGTTGATCAAGAAGAACCTTACGCTTTCTGCATTCGTTGTCCAAAAATCTATGTGCAGCGTATCGTAGCTAGAAACATCTAGCGCAGGGCTTAGAATCGTTCCTTGGTAGTTCAACCCGGCGTATTTAAGAACACTCTCACCGGCAACTGTTTCCGCCGAAACAACGGTTTGCTGCCCCCAATTTGGATTAACATCTGTTCCAGCGACATCAGTGTAGCTGTCACTGAAAATCGACAATACGGACTCCGCAGCGACTGTCGGCGCATCAGCAACGGTCGTAGGAGCCGTCGGACCGGCGGCGGTTACGCCACCATGCGTTATGTCATCCCAGTAGAAACTAACGGCAGAACCACTTCCTGCCGTGCCGAAGTCATAAAACACAACGAACTTCCCGTAAGCAGCAAACGGGTCGATTGCGCCTGCGGCTGGCGCACTGAAATCGAAGTAAAGCGTTTGCCATGCCCCGGCCTCTGTTGTCGTTGCATCCGCTTCAACAAATACAGAGCCGTCATTGGCGACTTCGAGCTTGAGTTTCACGGTCTTACCCGCCGCAGGACTCCAAAAACGCAAAGAAACGATCGGGTCTGCTGGCGTCAGGCTTAATGTAAATTCTGGCGCTGCTTCGCTACCCGCCACGACCCAGGAACCACCCCAAACTTCAGCTGCCGCATCCTTTTGAGACGCAACAACTGAATTGGTTGCATCTTCTGGATCTGCCACCACCATTGATTCCGCCGCGCCTCGACCACCACCGGCGTCAGGACCAAAGTCTGCAAAAACGAAGGTTGCCGTTGCGTCATCGAAATCTAAAACCGACTGCTCTACTTCGTTCCCGCAATTGTCTGGGTCAAAGCCGACGCCGCCCTGAGTCACATCATCCCAATAAAATGCGACTGCCTCACCAACACCAGCCGTACCAAAATCGTAAAAAATGACAATTTTGCCGTACTCGGCGAAAGGATCAATACTACCTGCTGCTGGATTCGCAAAGTCGAAGGTCAGCGTTTCCCAAGCACCAGCGACCGTTGTCACCGCATCCGCTTCCACAGCGACAGTACCGTTATCAGCGACTTCGAGCTTCATGCGTACAGTCTTACCAGCGGCTGGGCTCCAGAACCGAACTGATACCAGCGGATCCGCTTCCGTGAGTTTCAGCGCTTTCAAAGGTGCCGCTTCCGTACCTTCTACGACCCAAGAACCACCCCATACCTCGGCAGCAGCATCTTTTTCTGATGCAACAACACTGTTTGATCCATCGGTTGGATCGGGCACGACTGACGAAAGTGCCGCGGTTCGACCCGCGCCATCCGGGCCAAAATCTGTAAACACCCTTGGCGTATCCAGGTCTTCAAAATCGAATACTGTCGCCTCTGGTGCTTCGCAGCTGGCGGCACATCCTTCTATGCAATATGTAACGGACGTTTCATCTGTCGTGGATGAAACCGGAGCACCTGCTTCGCCACTTCTATCCGTGAAGGTAATTGAAAACGTGACAATCCCTTCTGCATCTTCTGCTGTCATGGCTCGTGAGGCGCTAAATTTCAGATTATTTGTTCCGGTATCCGTGAAATCTTCCACATCTGCGGCCACGCCATTAATGCTGACGCTAGGCTTCATTAAGGCTTCGCTCGCGGTGAAGGCAACGAGAACCTTCTCTCCAAGTGCCACCGAGTCGGATAAATCAGCGCCGTTGTAAATCGCAACCTCGGTTAACGTCGGCGCGACGCCGTCCAATCCAGAGTCAGAAAGATCATTCTCTGTGACTGTATTACTGCTACCACCACACGCCGACAGTGTCAGCACACCCACTAAAGATAAAGCAGCAACCAGGCCATTATTTTCCCAAAGGTGAGATAAACCTCCCCACAGATTTTGTCTTTGTTGCTGATACATGAGTTCCCCTACCTTAACGTTTGCGGCGGGCACACTTTGCCCTTTAAATTTCTTGCACCTTTATTCTCTTTGGCAGGATGCACCACCTCCAGCCTAAAACGGTGAATAGGGAGATATATGCGGTGAGACGGAAAGCCGAGCTCGGAAATGCAAAATTCGCCTACATGACCCAGAAAACAGCGCACCTGTATCGAAAAACCCTGCGCATCCTTGGCCGCGGGCATGCGCTTTTAGGGCGGAATTCCTTAATTTTAGCCGGCGCCAATCTACTGCCCAGGGGACCAAGTTAAGCCGCGCAATTTGCGCCCAGTTAGACCAAAATCATTCGGGCGCCGAAGGCTTCGAACCATCCGGCTCGAGCGCATAGACCCGCACATAATCCACTTCCATTCGAGCCGGCAGCGCGCGATTGTCGATTGGCCCACCGGCGCGCCCCCAGTTTCCACCGATCGCCAGGTTTAAAATCAAATGAAACGGCTCTGAAAACGGCCACGCCGCCCAGTCCTGCGATTCACGGACATAACTAAAGTAGGGGATATCATCGACCAACCAGGTGATTTGATCCGCCGTCCAAATCAACTGATAGCGGTGAAATTGATCAAAATCAGGCAAAACAATACTGCCTTTGTGTTGATTCCAGTTTGCCCAATAATAGGCTTTGGTATGGACTGTACCGTGAACGACACCCGGGTCAAACCCCACATGCTCCATAATGTCGATCTCGCCACTATTTGGCCAAGCATCGCAATCGACATTGCCCTGCCATTCAGCCACCGAGGCATCACAGGTCGTAGCAAACTTAAAAGGGTTCGACGGCAGCATCCAGATCGCAGGCCACGTGCCCTGACCTCGAGGCAACTTTGCCCGCACCTCAATCTGCCCATACTGCAGATCCAATAAGCCTTTGGTATGAACTCGTGCGGAGGTGTAGTGCGCGTCCTGGTAAGCCTCCTGATGCGCCTCAAGAATCAAAACACCCGAGTCAACTCGGACATTTTTAGGGCGCCCCGTGTAGGCCTGATCTTCATCATTGACTTTCCGAGCAGGCCAGATGTCAATTGCCCAGCGATCTGAACGCGGTGCCTGACGGCCATGTCCGGGCGCGTCGTCAAATTCATCAGACCAAATCAGTCTGCCTGTAGTGTCGGGCAAGGCAACCCTTTGAAATGCCTCAATCGCGCTGAGAATCGGCGCACCCGCCACCGCTTTGAGCTCAACCTCTAGCTGACCATCACTGACCGCAATATGATCGACAGTTCGCGATAATGCTGCCTGATGATGTCCATCTCGATTTGCGCGCACATCGAGCTGCTGAAATATAGGCTGACCTTGAATCAGCACATCAAATACACGCGACCCAACGGCTTGATCAAATGGCTCGGCAAAGTGCAACGTAACCGCGTAGTCGCCGTCTGGCACATCGAAAACGTGCACCTGTTCGCCAAAACGATAAGTTTGATACAACGGGTTGTGCTGCGTGCCTTTAACGGATGCCATATCGGCGCATCGGCTGGGCTGCATCCGCCTGTCATCGCAATTATCATGACTGAAATGACGCCCGTCGCTTGCAACATAGGCTTTGCCACCAACATTAAGTGAGACAACACCTTGCAGGGCCGAGGGCAGGACTCCGTCGACCGCCGCCATTGCCGTGCCGGAGAACACGATCAACGTGACAACTTGGAGGCCCAATCCGATAAGACCTGCTAGAACCCAGTGCTTTAAACCCATTAACTCGGTCGCCCTTCGGTAAATTGTGTATTGCGTTAACCCTGCAAACATTCCGCCAAGGGCCGGTCTTGCCCTACCGATTGCATTGCTGCCGCCTCGATGCCACCGACTCACAGCCCGGCGATGCGCATCAAATCCATTCAGACAGCGGCTCTTTTTTAGCCGCGGCGCTCTTTTAGCAGCGGCGCTTTTAGCAGCGGCGCTTTTAGCAGCGGCTCTTTTAGCAGCGGCGCTTTTAGCAGCGGCGCTCTTTTAAAAGCGCCAGCATTATGCGCCGCAGGCCCCAAGCACACCTCAAGTATGACCCAGCTGGTCAGCCGCCTCTTGGCCGACACCGACAGAGCTGTTGGCGCTGCGCAGATCAGGCCGCAACCACCAGCGGTTCAGCCTGCCCGATCAACAACGCCTGATCGAGCATTCGATTCGAAAATCCCCACTCGTTATCATACCAAGCAAGCACCTTGACCAGATGCCCCATCACTCGAGTATGGTTGCCATCAAAGTTGCATGAAAACGGTGAGTGATTGAAGTCAATCGAAACCAAAGGTTGCTCGTTGTACGCCAAAACCCCTTTTCGATCGTTCGCCGCGGCTTGCCGCATCAGATCGTTGACTTCCGGCGCCGTTACCGAACGCTTGGCTGTAAAAGTTAAATCAACAAGCGACACATTCAATGTTGGCACTCTCACCGCCAGCCCATCCAACCGACCCAGCAATTGCGGCAGTACTTCCCCAATAGCAACCGCGGCCCCGGTCTTGGTTGGAATCATGGATTGCGCCGCGGCTCGAGCTCGATACAGATCATCGTGCAATGCATCGTTCAAACGCTGATCCGCGGTATAAGCATGGATCGTCGTCATTAACCCGCTCTCAATGCCAAATGCTGCGTCGAGCGTTTGGCACAGTGGCGCAAGACAATTGGTTGTACACGACGCATTGGAGATTAAGCGGTGCTCGGGTTTGAGCATCTGCTCGTTCACACCATAAACCAGCGTCGCGTCCAGATCCTTGCCTGGCGCCGAGACCAGCACCCGAGCCGCGCCGGCCTGCAGATGCTGCTGAGCTTGAGCGCGGGTTAATAAGGCGCCACTACACTCGAGCACTACATCAACCGCAAGGGCGCGCCAAGGCAATGCCGCCGGGTCCGCAATCGACAACAACTGGATTTGTGCCTCACCAATACAGAGCTTATCGCCCTGCAGAACAACCCGGCGGTCAAACCGCCCGTGCGTCGAGTCAAACCTTGTCATGTGCGCCATCGCCTCGAACTTTGCCAAATCGTTGATGGCAACAATCTCAATACTGCGTTCATAACGCGGATTTTCGTACAGCGCTCTAACAATATTGCGGCCAATTCGGCCATAACCATTAATCGCGATTCTTAATGTCATTTGCTGACTCCTAAAACTGACTGCCCAACCTTCCGGTGTCGAGGACTCCTATCGACCACCAACTCGTACTGCAACTCGATGTCGTACATCTCAATGTCATACACCTCAATGTCATACGAAAATAATGTAATAAAAATACATTTATAAGGGATTATTACAATAAATTAGTCAAAATTACCTAATTAAATTACATATTTGCGATTTGAAGGCGATAAACACCGCTCAATGAGCATTAATTGGCTTATTATGTTGCGGGGTTACATGACTTTATCTGTTTCAGCGTGACCTCAAGCCCGTTCCTTTTGAGCCCAGCCATGACAACACCCCAAAACCTGCTAACCAATTTGGCCCAACCAACCCAAGCCTTCAGCAAAGCCGAGCAAAAAGTCGCGAATGCGATTCTTGCCAACCCAGAACTGACGACCCGATCATCCATTGCCCGCTTGGCACAGTCCGCCGGAGTCAGTGAACCTTCTGTAAATCGATTTTGTAAGCGCCTCGGCGCTACGGGATTTCCAGATTTCAAACTAAAGCTCGCATTGTCCCTGGCGTCCGGCGCACGGTTCATTAACAGCGCGGTTGCCGAAGACGATACCGCCCCAACGTTTACCCCTAAAATTTTCAACGCCAGCATCCATGCCCTTGAAAAAACCCGAGACAGCATCGACCCGAAACTCATCCATCACGTAATCGATGAAGTGGTGGCCTCAAAACGCATTTATTTTTTCGGTCAAGGTAATTCAGGACCGGTGGCCCAAGATGCTGAGTTTAAGTTTTTCAGATTCAACACACCCGTCTCAGCACACCAAGACCCGCTGATGCAACGTATGCTGGCCGCCGCTTCAAAGCCAGGCGATTTGTTTGTCATCATCTCTTACACCGGGCGCACCATTGGGCTTGTTGAAACGGCGCGCCTTGCGCGCGACTCGCTCGCCACCGTCATCAGCATTACGGCACCAGCGTCGCCCCTCGCCCGCGCAAGCGACCTTGCGATCACGCTGGACGTCGGCGAGGACACCGATGAATACCTCCCAATGACATCTCGGCTGGCGCAGTTGACGCTTTTGGATGTTATTGCAACGGGCGTCACCCTTAGGCAGGGCCAGGCTCACCGGCCCCACTTAGCACGCATTAAGGCAAGCTTAACCTCGACGCGATTCGATAGCGCCCAGCAAGACGCCTGAATTCCAATTCACCACGGCAACTGCTTGCAGCATACGAGCGAGCCACTAAACAGCCAGCGTCTCAAATGGTTTCGTATCCGGGCATCCATGCCGCAATCCGCGGTCCATCTTGATGGCGCCTAAAACGAGGCAAATGCTTCCACTGGCCATCACGCAATGGCCTTGGACTTCAACTCAGGTCTTAACTTACCGGCTCATCAAAACCTGCACGCCTAGCGGCGGCCCAAACCAAGCGGTCAGATCTCGGATCCGCGCAAGGCGCTAGCCTGCTCGAGCGCCGCTATTAACCGACAGATCAACGCCACACTTTATCATCGCGCCTTAGGCGGCTCCCATCATGGCGCCCAAAACACCTCGGTTGCCGGCGCATTTTGCGCCAAGAATAAACCCACCGGATATTGCATCGCATCAGCCCCGGCGCTGACCTCATTGAGCAGACTCAACTTTTCATCGCCGGTCACATGCAAAATTAAGGCGCGGGTCTTGAGCAGTCGCGCCGCAGTGAGCGTCATTCGAGCATGGGGCGCGGTTAAGGGCTGGATCAGAGTCACAGCGGTATCGCTGCTGAGATCCATAGCCGCTGGCAAGCCGGTTGCGCCTGGAAATAGCGAGGCTGTATGACCATCCAGACCCATTCCTAGAACCACGGCATCAAAGATTGGCAAACGATTAAACTGAAGGTTCAAAGACTGGCACTGCGCTGCTCGATCCATTGCTGAGTCGTACAGCGGGATAAACCGTGACTGTTTGGCGTTACGCTGCAACAGTAAGCGCTCGACCATTTGGGCATTGCTATCCGGATGATCCAATGGCACGCAACGCTCATCGGTTAGCGTGATCATCACCTTTGAAAAATCCAGCGGCGCCTCGCTTAAGCACTTGAACAGGCCAGCGGGCGTGCGACCACCCGATACCGCTAAAATTGCCTCACCGCGCGCATCAATTGCGGCCACTAAGCCATCAATCAACCGCTCGCTCAACGCCGCATCGAGGGCGTCCGCGCGCTCAAAGTCGCGCAACAATAAGCTCATTCGCCGAACCAACTTCGATCGTCTCGTTCAATCAGCATTTCAGCTTTTGCCGGCCCGGAAGACCCGGCGCTATAGCGATGCACCTTGAGTTCTTCCGCGGTCCAGGCCGCAATGAGGCTGTCGCACCAATGCCATGAGGCCTCAATTTCTTCTCGGCTGACAAACAGCCATTGATCCCCTTTAAACACTTCTAATAATAATCGCTCGTACGCATCCGGAATCCGCTCTTCGCCGGCGGCATCAAAGAAATCCAAATTTAGGATCCGTTTTTCAAGGCTCAACCGATCCTTCAAACTTTGCTTTTTAGACGCCATTTCTAGCTGAATGCCTTCATTCGGCTGCAATCGAATCACCAAACGATTCATATCCGCATCTTGACGATCCGGAAAGATCGCGTGCGGATGATGCTTATAGGCGATCACAACTTGCGTCACTTTTTCGCTCAGGCCTTTGCCAGTTCGAAGATAAAAAGGCACCCCTGACCACCGCCAGTTATCGATATGAGCCTTAATCGCAACAAACGTCTCGGTCTTGGAGTGCGGGTTCGTGCAGCCAGCCTCCTCGGTATAACCCACCACCGGCTCGCCCGCAATCCAACCCGCCGAATACTGACCACGCACCGCGTGATCTTCAACCTTGCCGCCATCAATAATGGTGAGCGCCCGCAAGATCTTGACTTTTTCTGCTCGAATTTCATCGGCGGCAAACGAATTTGGCGGCTCCATCGCAACCATACAAAGCAGCTGCAATAAGTGATTCTGAACCATATCTCGGAGTTGACCGACCTGATCATAATAGCCCCAACGACCTTCGATCCCCACCGTTTCAGCAACGGTAATCTGGACATGGTCGATGCAAGTATTATCCCACTGCGAGTTAATAAGTCGATTCGCAAACCGCAGCGCTAATAAATTCTGTACGGTCTCTTTGCCTAGGTAGTGATCAATGCGGTAGATGTTGCGCTCGGGAAAATAGCGGCCCACGGTATCATTGACGACTCGGGAACTTTCAAGGTCGTGGCCAATCGGCTTTTCCAAAACAATCCGTGCTGAGGCATCAATGCAGTCTGTATCGTTGAGGTGCTGACTAATGGGCCCAAACAAACTCGGCGGCGTTGCCAGGTAGTACACCAATACGCGTTCCGGCGTGACCCAAGCTTTTAACCGCTCGTAGTGCCTTTTATTCGAAAAATCCAAACTTAGGTAAGAAAAGCGTCGCGCAAGCTTTCGCCAAGTAGTGTCCGACCAGTCAGCCGGCGCCAACGTTTGCTTTAGTCTCGCTTCGGCATATTCTAAGAACCCCTGCGTCTCGATATTATCGCGCGCAACAACTGCCAATCGAATGCTGTCTGACAATAGGCCACTGCGTTCAATCTGATAAAGCGCAGGCAGTAATTTTCGACCTGCCAGGTCCCCCAATCCTCCGAAAATCACGAGGTCAATATTTTGCTCATTCATGCGACAAGCTCCCTTTTGATTGGACCGCCTTATCAAGCTCTGAGCTAAGTGCTCCGGCCGCCAAACTGCAAGCCGACTGAGCTAAGCGCGTAATTTCATCCCAATCACCCGCACGAATAAGACCGGCAGGCACCATCCAGGAGCCGCCTATGGCTAGGACAGATGGCAGCGCCAAATAATCTGCCAGGTTTCCCGCGTGGATCCCACCGGTTGCACAAAATTGAAGCTGAGGCAGCGGCGCCGACACCGACTTCAGGAAATTCGTTCCACCCAAAGCTTCGGCTGGAAAGAACTTTTGAACCTGAAACCCCGCGTCAAATGCACGCATCATTTCGCTTAAGGTTGCGACCCCGGGTAAAAAAGTGCTCGGATTCGCTGCCGATAACAGCGCGTCTGTTGCCCCTGGGGACACAAAAAACGTCGCGCCAGCGGTTTCAGCTGCTTGCAAAATCGCAGGGGTTGTCACCGTGCCGGCACCAACCGTCACCGCCGGCACTTGATCTCGAATCACTTGAATTGCCGCGGCGGCGGCTTCCGTGCGAAAGGTCACCTCAAGCACATCAAGCCCACCGCTCGATAGCGCACACGCCAAGGGCACAGCATCTTCAACTCGGTCTAGCGTAATAACAGGGATAATCTTTTGACGCGCAAATATTGCCTCAAGCATGGTTTGTGCTCTCCAAATTCTGAAAATGCGCGGCGCCAAAAAGTCCTAAATCGGGCTGGGTCACCAAATAACACGGGATTTCGCTTAAATAATCTCGGAATCGACCCTTATCCTCAAAGGCTGCCCGAAAACCGCTTTTTACCAAGATCGATGTAAACCGAGGAATCACCCCGCCGGCGATAAAGACCCCACCCTTAGCGCCAAACGTCAGCGCTAGGTTCCCCGCGACCGCCCCAGCGACTTCACAGAAAAAATCTAAGGTTTCAAGGGCAACCTCATCTTGATCTTCCAGCGCAGCCGCTACAATTTCGGCCGGCGTTGAAAACCGCGGCGCGCGATACTTGAGCGCACACAGCGCGCTGGCGATATTGACCAGCCCCGGACCTGACACAACCCGCTCGACGCAGACTCGATTAAATTGCGATCGCAGTTTTCGTTTGACTTCGATCTGCAGATCCCCGATTGGCGCATAATCGGCATGTCCGCCTTCGCTCTCAACCACGACATAGCCATCCCCCGCTGGGATCAGTGCAGCAACCCCAAGTCCGGTGCCCGCGCCAAGCACCACGCGAGGACGATCAATTTGCACCCGACTGCCACCAATCTGGTGCAATTCTTCACCCTTCATTGCGGCCACCCCATGTGCCACAGCGACAAAATCATTCATCACTGACACCTGGCTACCCCCCAATGCGGTGACCAACTCCGAGCGCGTGAAATTCCAATGACTGTTGGTGAACACCATTCGATCCAGATCGGTAGGACATGCAACCGCAAAACACGCTCGGGCCGGCCAGTCACTCAGCGCTTGATCGACTTTGAGATCAATCAACACCTGATCCAGCACATCGGAAAAATTCGGATACTCACCAACCAAATAATGGCCCTGCCATAAGGGCGCAACGGAATGAGGCGACACCGCCCAAAACCGGGCATTGGTACCGCCGATATCTGCAATCATCCACCAGGGCTGGGTCATTTAAACCGCCTCAAATAGATAGGTTGCGCCTGCTTCAGCGCAATTGAGCTGTGATCGATTTAAAGTAAACAACTGACGGCCACAGGTGCTCGCCACGTTTTTGCTAGGCTGCCAGTCCGCGCGGCTGGCGCATTCGTCCGCGTCGACCTGCAGAGTGAGCGCCCCTGAATCCGAATCTAGACAAATCATATCGCCCGTCCGAATCCGACCAATTAAACCGCCATCTAGCGCTTCTGGTGTCAGATGAATTGCCGCCGGCACCTTGCCCGACGCCCCACTCATACGACCATCGGTGACCAGCGCAACGCGATAACCTTGATCTTGTAAGGCACCCAAAAAGGGCGTTAGTTTGTGCAACTCCGGCATGCCATTGGCCTTTGGTCCTTGACCGCGAACCACCACCACGCAATCGTGGTTTAAATCTCCTGCCGCAAACAGCGCATCAAGCTCATCCTGATGCTCAATTACCACCGCCGGCGCCCTAATGACGCGGCGATCGAGCGCGACAGCCGAGGTTTTTATGACGCTTCGACCCAGATTGCCCGTTAACAACTTTAACCCGCCTTCGCTCGAGAATGGGTTATCACCGCCCCGCAACACGTTCTCATCCAGCGAAGCCCCGGGCGCCTGCTGCCAACTGAGCGCGCCCTCGCGCTCGCAAGGCTCAAGGGTGTAATCGCTAAAGGACGCGCCCCAAACCACTTGGGCATCGGCGTGCATCAAGCCCTGATTTAGCAACGCTCGGAACAAGCAGCCGGTGCCGCCGGCAGCATGGAAGTGATTCACATCCGCCTCGCCATTGGGGTAAATGTTACAAAGGAGCGGCGCAACAGCGGACAATTCGGCAAAATCGGACCAGTTCAGGATCAAGCCCGCAGCGCGCGCAATGGCGATTAAATGGATCGTATGATTCGTTGAGCCACCCGACGCAAGCAGAGCGACCACCGCGTTAACGATCGAGCGCTCATCTACTAGATTGCCAATCGGACGGTAGTCTGACCCGAGGGCCGTAATTCGGGTGACTTGTTCCGCTGCCGCGCGGGTTAATTTCTCACGCAAGGGGTCTTCAGGATTAATAAAAGAGCTGCCTGGCAGCTGTAACCCCATGGCTTCCAGCATCACCTGATTACTGTTCGCCGTCCCATAGAAGGTGCACGTACCGGCGCTGTGATAGGACGCTGATTCTGCTTCCAATAGCGCGGCCCGCGAGATTTCACCCCGCGCGAACTGCTGACGGATCCGCTGTTTTTCCTTATTGGGCAATCCGGAGGGCATGGGACCCGCGGGCACAAAAATCGTCGGCAGATGACCAAAGCTTAGCGCGCCCATTAATAGCCCTGGCACAATTTTGTCGCAGACCCCCAAAGCCAACACCCCGTCAAACATTTCGTGCGAGAGGCCAATCGCTGTGCACTGCGCGATGAGATCGCGGCTCATCAAGCTGAGCTCCATCCCCGCACGGCCCTGGGTCACCCCGTCACACATCGCGGGCACGCCGGCGGCGATTTGCCCGGTACAGCCGATCTCAGCGAGCGCTTGCTTAATTTGATTTGGATACGTCTCGTAAGGCTGATGCGCTGACAGCATGTCGTTGTAAGCTGTTACCATCGCGATATTACTGCTTTGCATGAGCTTCAAACGCTGCTTGTCTTCTGCGCCGCACGCCGCAAAACCATGGGCGAGGTTACCGCAACTCAGTTGCTCACGGCGGGGCTGATCGCGCTTGGCATCACTAATCTGTTGCAGGTAAAGATCCCGCAGCGGTTGGCTCCGATCTCTAATCGCTTGAGTGACGGCAAGAACGGTTGCATTGAGATCGGTCATTTTAGACTCTCTGTGTCTGGAAAAGGCGGTGCGTTAAGTAACGGTTTTTTGATCGACCAATTTGTAATAAAACTACAATTTTAGATCTTTTGAGTGTTTTTTTACATTTATAACGTAATTTAACTACATTATTGGCATTTTCCGGCCATATTCCCACGTCAGCACCATTTTAGGCAACCTTTAACTAGCGAACCCGCGCGCGTTCGCGATAAGTGGCTACCCCGAGCCGTCGAAGCGGAAGCTTCGGATGTCAAAGGCGAGGGTCACCGACAACTCAGCCTGACTTTCAATCGCTTGTTGCTGCGCCTTCGTCGCCGACCAATAATACGGCGTCATGCCGAACAGATCGGTAATGGCCGGAGGCACAAGGCGCGCCACCTGCCGCACCGTCAGAGCGCCAATTTCCTGCCAAGCGCTGGATGCAACAACCGAGTCAAAATTGCCGGCATGGGGCTCGACCCGATCATAAATGATCTGCTTAAGCGCCTGCAGGTGGTCAATCGCGGGACCGATCAAATGAAATATTCCGCCATGGATGAGCACCCGCTCAATCTCCGCCAGATCAAAGGGCGCGAAAATCGACACCACCTGATGAACACTTTTTGGGAAAAACGGCAGCGCGCGACTGGCCGCCACACAAAGGTGCGCGCCCGTCTTGCGCTGCGCCGCCAACTTAACAGCGGCTTTCGCGATATCCAACCCCCAAAGCGCATCTGGGTTTAAATCTGGCACGCCCTTTAGGTAGTGCTCGAGGTAGTAACCCTCACCACAACCAATATCGAGCAGGTTCGCGCCAGCGGTATGATGTATTGCGATCTGCTCGGAGACCGCTGCTGCCAGAAAGTCGTAGGCTTTGGTTGAGAAAAATCGAGATCGACTCGCTAACATCGATGGCGAGTCGCCAGGGACTCGACTCCGGCTTTGATGCGCCAATAGGAGATTCACATGGCCCTGCTTTGCGACATCAAAACTATGCCCAGCAGAACAGCTTAGCGTTTGCGCCGCGAACGCGTGAAGCGCCTCGTGGCAAACTGGGCATTGGTAGTTCACGGCCTTCCCCCGCCCCCTAACTTGCGCAACACCGGCCTTGATACAAACTGAGATATCACGACAGAACCCATCGGCTCTATCGTGATCAAAGTGAAGCCACTGCTACCAGTCGTGGCTTTCACCATTCCACTTCCAGAAACCACCGGTATTATCGATCGTTAAGGCATCCGAGACGGCTGCTACGCCATCAGCACTCTCCCGCGGTGTTAGATCGGCACGGGGACCACCCATATCGGTTTGAACCCATCCAGGATGCACCAAGCCAACGGCAATGCCTTCCTTCTTTAAGTCGACGCTTGCCATGCGCATAAACTTGTTCACCGCCGCTTTCGAGGCGCAATACGCATGCGCCGCAATCATTTCAAAGGACAAAGCGCCCATCTGCGAGGTGACCGTCATGACCTTGCCCGCCTCAGCGAGCCGGAGATTGGGTATTAAAGCCTGCAGAACCCTCACAGGACCAATGCTGTTTACATTGAAGGTTTCCGCCCAGCCATCATAATCCATCGCATAGGTATTCTGTTGATCAAAGGCTGGACCGGCCATACCGGCATTATTGATCACCATATCAATGGCAACGCCTGCTAGCTTTTCAGCCATCTGCATCACCGAGGCGGTATCCCCAACCACCACTTCGATCGGATGAACATCCCCCTCAACGGCCTTTAATTCAGTAGCTGACACTAGATCTCGGCAGGCCGCATAAACCCGGTCACCACGCCCTGCATAAATTTTAGTCAGCTCGAGGCCCACACCTTTATTTGTTCCCGTTATCAATACCGTCGCCATAATACGCTTCTTCCTTAATCTTTCGTTTCTGAATTTAAAACTTCGTAGACCCGGCGTTTGAAATACCAGCGGCCGTCCTGTTTGATATAGTCATCCTGATACCGCCCGGTTACACTGCGCTGGCTGCCATCCTTACCATGCAAGAACTCTTGCTGATACCAAGTTCCGGTTGCTGTATCACCCTCGACATGAATCGGGCCCGCCGAAGCAAAAAAGCCAACATAACCAAAGGCACTCATTGCACCCTGCCAAACCGTTAAGATCGTCGCTCGACCCTGAACATCTCCCGCACCAGGCAAATGCCAGACCGCATCTTCGGTCCAATTACTCGCCCATGCCTCGCCATCAAACCGCATCACCGCATCGTTATACGACTCAACTAATTCTCGAATTAACCAACGATCCTCCATCGACCCTGAACTCAACATTACCTTCTCCTTCTTACGGTCGCGCACAACCCGATGTATACCAGTCGCCGCTTTAAACTGAAAACCACCACCTGAGTGGTCACCTTTGCCATCAAAACTTCGCGCATCAACTGATGTTGTACCCGATGACTCCATTCAAGCGCGATCGGCTATGACTTGGCAAGCCTCCCAACCACTTGCCGACCCCATCGGTACGCAATTCAGTCGCAGTTTCGCGCGCCAAACCTATAACTGACGCGAGGGAAACAATTCCGGTAGTTTAATCCGAACGCTCAATCAACTGCGGCACCGTCCAGCAAAGCCTGAAGAAGGATCAACACCATGCAAAAACGAAGAATGGGCCAGCACGGATTAGAGGTCCCAGTGCTCACACTAGGCACCATGACCTTTGGACTTCAAGTTGACGAAGCCGGATCTAAAGAGATCCTTGACCAAGCCGAAGCCTATGGCCTGACGTTTTTGGATACCGCGGATGCGTACCCCCTCGGCGGCACCCTGAAACGGTTGGCGAGACCGAGCGCATCATTGGCCGCTGGCTGCACGGACGAGGCAACCGGTCGAGACTGCAAATCGCGACCAAATGCTTTGCACCAACGCGCCAGGGCCCGAATGGATGGGGACTGTCACGACAACACATCATGGAGTCCATCGATCAAAGTCTGCAGCGACTCAAAACCGACTATGTCGATCTGTTTCAGGCGCACGGGTTTGACCCCAATACCCCAATCGAAGAAACCTTACGCGCATTTGAAGACATTCAGCGCGCAGGCAAGGCGCGCTATATCGGCGGCTCAAACTATCCTGCCTGGCGCCTGGCTAACGCCCTGAGCGCAGCCGATCGCCTAGGTCTTTCGGGATATATGAGTCTGCAACCCCGATACAACTTGCTCTACCGTGAAATTGAAACCGAACTGCTGCCCCTTTGCAGAAGCCAAGGGTTGGGCGTCATTGTTTACAACCCGATTGCAGGCGGCTTTCTCTCAGGCAAGTATCAACCCGAACAAGATCCAGAGCCCGGCACCCGCTTCACCCTGGGCACGGCCGCCGAACGCTACCAACATCGCTATTGGCAGAGCGCACAATTTGATGCTGTGCAACGTCTGAAAGCGCTGACCGATGCGCGAGGTATTTCCTTAGTCACCGTCGCTGTTGCCTGGGTTCTGGCGCAACCTGGCATTACCAGTGCCATTATTGGCGCCTCGAAGCCCAGCCAGTTAAAGGCTAATGTTGAAGCGGTGAGTTTTGAATTTGATGACGAACTCATGGCTGCGTGCGAAGCCGCCTGGTGGCAATTACCGCGTCGGCCCGTCGCGGAAGGTTATCGATAACGGAAAGATCGTCAAGATCGCGACTTCTATCCGGTCGACGCGTTGAACACTAGCCGGGTTTTTCGACGCCAAAAAGGCGCTCAACTCAGTGCCAACGCCAAAAAAATCTGTCAGCATCGATTTGTTAAACTCGATATTCAAGCAGTCGCGCGGTGAATCACGCGCAGCGTTCCCGCAAGCCGTTGACCACCCGGCCAAAAGCAACCCACCGGAAACTTAACATTTTAGACACGCCCCTCACTCGACAACCAACCAGACATTGGAAACGACACTTCATGCCCTTGCACCGGGTGCCTTGGAATCAATTGCGCGGCAATAAGTGATAGCAGCGCAAAACCGGCGCCGAAGAAAAACACCATTGAGGGCGAAAACATCCAAACCAGGCCCAGCGCAGCCGGCACCACAACCGCTGCGATATGATTGATCGTAAAGGAAACGCCAGCGGAGCTCGCCATATCTTTGGGATCGGCAATTTTTTGGAAATAAGTACTGATTGCGATCGCAAGGGCAAAGAACATGTGATCAATAACGTACAGGCTTGCCGCAAGCAGCGCATGATCCACCAAAGCATAGGCCACAAAGACAATAATCAGTCCCACGTACTCGAAGGAGAGCGCCCAGCGTTCACCCCAGCGTGCGATCATGGCGCCAATCCGTTCAGCAAAGAGCCAGTTAAAGACATAGTTAATCAAAAAAAGAACCGTTATTTCTGAAGCGCTATAACCAAATCTCTCGACCATCAAGAACGCCGCAAACACCACAAAGATCTGACGCCGAGCACCAGATAAAAAGGTCAGCAAGTAGTACAACCAATACCGCTGGCGCAGGATCAAGGTTTTATGTTGTACAGTCTTCGAGGGGAAGTGCGGAAACGCAAGCCACATCACAACCGAGAGCACCATGCAGACGCCGCCAGCCAGGGCGAAATTAGTTTGGTAGGACAACGTGAACCATTCGAGGCAGATCCACAAGACCCCGTAAACCACCAAAGAGGTTATCGACCCCACAGCGATCAACCGGCCCAAGACTTGGGGTGCTTCTGCTTTCGATAACCATTGCAAACTCAAAGACTGCTTAACCGCCTCGAAGTAATGAAAGCCGATACTCATGAGAACCGTTGTGAAATACAAACCATATTCGGTCGGGAAGAACCCGGTCAGCGCAACCCCCAACCCCAGCAACGCCAGCGACAAAACCGCTAAGGTTTGTTCTTTGACGATCAGCAGTACAAACACCGCAGTGAACGCGAGAAACCCAGGGACCTCCCGCAAACTTTGCAAGATGCCTATTTCAATCCCAGTAAATGCGACCTGCTCGACCACGAAGTTGTTGAGCAACGCAGACCAAATATGAAAAGCAACAGGCATCGCAATCGTCATCAGCGTTAGTAGCATGATGGGTTTTTGCCGCCAGCTTATTACATCATCCATTGCGTATTCCCTAGTGATGGCCCAGAACCCCTCGCACGAGGACCCCGATCCGACATCTTAGGTGTTTGCCGCGGCTTTAAAAAGCGATGTGCACTGACATTATTCACCGGAATCATGTCGGCGCTGTCACCAAAGGGCTTTTTATTTTGGCGCATCCTGCGCCACCCTCACGGGTTGAGACCGAGGGCCTTAATTGAGAGCGCTCGCATCTCGACCTTGCGGATCTTGCCGGTCACAGTCATCGGGAAGTCCTCAACGAACTGCACATAATGCGGCACTTTGTAATGCGCAATCTTCCCGGCGCAAAAGGCTTTTAAGGCTTCCTGACTAACAAGCTGAGGGCTGACTAGGTCCGGTTTACGTTTTATCCACGCCATCAACTGCTCGCCATAAACCCTGTCCGGCACTCCAATCACTTGAACCTCTTCAACTTCCGGGTGGGTATATAGAAACTCTTCGATCTCTCGCGGGTAGATGTTTTCGCCACCCCGAATCACCATATCTTTGATTCGGCCGACAATCTGAACATACCCATCGAGCCCCATAACCGCAAGATCTCCGGTGTGCATCCAACCGGCAGCATCAATCGCTTCGGTAGTTTTAACCGGGTCATCCCAGTAACCCGTCATCACTGAGTACCCCCGAGTACAAAACTCGCCCGTTTCACCCCGCGGCAGTGTCTCACCAGTGTCCGGGTGTGCAATGCGAATATCAACGTGAGGATGCGCTCGTCCAACGGTTTCCGTACGATGGGCCAACGAGTCTTCGGGCAGCGTTTGGGTCGACACCGGCGAGGTTTCAGTCATGCCGTAACAGATGGTCACTTCCAAAAGGCGCATCCGATCGATGCATTGTTTCATCACCTCAACCGGACAAGGTGCGCCGGCCATCACCCCGGTGCGCAGCGAAGATAAATCAAAATTTGAAAAATTCTCTAGTGCCAGTTCCGCAATAAACATTGTCGGCACGCCATATAACGCCGTGCAGCGCTCTTGACTGACCGCCTCAAGGGTTTGCTCGGCACTAAAACCATCACTCGGAATCACCATGGTCGCGCCATGACTGGTGCAGGCCAGGTTGCCCATCACCATGCCAAAACAGTGATAAAACGGCACAGGAATGCACATTCGATCCTGCTCGGTTAGACGCTGCAACTCCCCGACAAAATAGCCATTGTTCAGAATATTGCGGTGGGTGAGCGTTGCGCCCTTTGGGAAGCCTGTCGTGCCAGACGTATATTGAATATTGATCGGATCGTCCGGGGAAAGCTGTCCACGCAAATCGTCGACGCCAGATTGGTGCTGTGCATCGCCCGCAATTAAAACCTCCCATTCTGGGGACCAAAAGAAGATCGCCCGTTCAAGCAGCTGCGTTTGATCTTGTACGGCCGAAACCATTTCCTGGTAGTTCGATTTTAAGTATGAAGGCGCCGCAATCAGAAACCGACACCCCGATTGATTGAGCGCATAGGCCAGTTCATGCGTGCGATAGGCTGGATTAATATTGACCAACACAACGCCAATTTCCGCCGTGGCATATTGCACTAGGGTCCATTCGGCATAATTCGGACTCCACAGCCCCAGACGATCAAGTGGCTTCAAACCTTGGGCCAACAGTCCGCTGGCAAGACGTTGTACCCGGGCATAAAACTCTTGGTAGCTCCAACGCAAACCTTGATGCAGCGCCACGATGGCATCGTTGTTTGGAACCCGCGCCACGGTTTGCCTCAAGTTGTCGCCAATGGTTTGCGCCAAGAGCGGTTGATCTCGAGCACCCATTTCAATTGCAAGGCTTGGCATGGTTGATCCTATGAATGAACGGAGCTGCTATAGGTAACCTGTTTGGCGGGAACTTTCAATCGGCACCCCGTTTGGATTATGACTTTGCTCGCCGGAAACACCTTATTAAAACTGCCCCAGCCTTAAATGCGGCTCAAAAACCCGCACATGACGCCCGTCGCTTGACGCAGCAGCCATCGAAGCTCTGCACGCTGAACCGTTCGATTGACAGCAATCCTGAACAGACTCTCAACGCCCACAAGACGCTTTGAAAATTGTTTGATTTTCTGATTTACTACTTTAGATATGAATATATTCAATTTTTAGTCGCGTTTAATAATTAAAAAAACAGGAACCTACCACCATGCGCCTATTGCCTACCCTACTGATTACGCTCTTGGCACTTCTTACGACCCAAGGCAGCCTCGCCGCCAGCGATCGCGCCTTTGAAGTTGCTAATCCGAACGCAAAATTTTTACGCTGCGCCACTGAGCATCCCTCACCCCGAGAAGCCAAAGCGCTAGAGGCACAGTTCCAATGGCGCAAGGCACAAGCCAAAAAGCCTTCCGGCAAACCCGGCAAGGGCGGCGGCGGCGGTGATACCGGCGGTGGCGGGGGTGGTGAAGGTCCGACCGTGCCGGGCCCTGGCACCATTGTTGTTAACGTTTATTTTCACGTCATCACGTCAGGCGGTAATGGCGCCGTCAGCGACTTTGATATTACCGATCAAATAGCTGTTATTAATGCGGCTTATGGCGGTAACGGCAGTTACACCACGCCCTACACCTTTGTCTTAAACCAGATCACCAGAAGCGATAATGCCAATTGGTACACCGCTGGCCCTGGGACAACTGCTGAGGCGCAGATGAAAGCCACTCTTCGACAAGGGGACGCGGGCGACTTAAACATTTATTCCAGCAGTCCAGGCGGCGGCCTTCTGGGCTGGGCTACCTTCCCTACCTCGTATGCTAGCAACCCGTCTGGCGACGGGGTTGTGATCCTGAACGAGACGCGGCCCGGAGGCCAAATGGAGCCCTATAACGAGGGCGACACCCTAACCCATGAGATTGGTCATTGGCTCGGTTTGTATCACACCTTCCAAGGCGGATGCAGTAATACGGCCGGCGATTACGTTACGGACACGCCAGCGGAACAATCGCCTGCCTATGGCTGCCCAGTCGGGCGCGATTCTTGCTCCCGGATCAAACGGCGTACCGAGCAATACCCTGGCCTTGACCCCATTAACAACTTTATGGATTACACCGACGACAGCTGCATGTACGAGTTGTCTGACGGTCAGGTGGCACGCGCCTTTGACCTCAGCAGCACTTACCGCGCATTAACGCCCTAACCGCGATAAACCTACACCCAAGGGTGGCCGCTATCAGCCTGCCACCCCCTTTTTTCGGTGGGGCCGTGCGCCAAACCCCTATCAGCTGGCTGCAGCGTTTCATCACGGCCATTTTGTTTTTGGCGCCGCTTTACCTGAATGCTAGTAGGATCCAACCACCCCAAGACTTCCTGTGCCCGGCTGGCGACGTTGCTCTGATGGCTGGCGCCATCGCCTCTGCAACAACCAGCCCTTGGCAGCTTGAGTTGACCATCCTGACAGACTGGGAAACCCGCGAAATCGTAAGGCTTGTAACCCCGATTTTAAAAGAGGCGGTCGACGTCAGTCGACGCAGCAAGGTTCAACCCGCATCCTTAATCAACTGGCTGGTTACCGAAAAAGCCGCCCACATCCGCATTTGGCGTTGCGGATCCAGCCCGAGAGTGATGCTTGAGCTGAGCCCCACTTAGGCCATTGGTCACCAGTGCCTCAGCGGCCGCTTATTAGAAGCTTACAATTGGAATCACCTAACTCGGGACACCGGGATCGAGGCGCTTTATTTGCAGGCCTTTATTTGGAGACGCTTTTATTGGCAGCGCTTTTATTGGAGGCGCTTTTATTGGAGGCGCTTTTATTGGAAGGCGCTTTTATTGGAAGGCCCTTAATTAGACGGGCTTACTAGAAACCCCGGACTAAAAGCACCGGAGCAGCGGCGCCAGGTTGGTGGCGCCTCATGAAAACCGTCTGACTACAAAAAAGGCCCTGGCTACCAAGCATCCACATGCATGACGGTCTCGACCGGCGGGCGATAAGCAGGTTTAAAATCTGTGCCTTTGGTGTAGGCCATCGGAATCAACGCCACCTGCATAAAATCGTCATAGGGGATTCCGAGCAGATCCGCGATCGCTTTTTCATGCATCAAATGCAACGTGGTCCAGGCGGTGCCTAGTCCCCGAGCACGCGCTGCTAGCATAAAACTCCAGGCCGCTGGCACAACAGAACCCAAGGTTGCGGTTTGCGACAGCACATTAGCGCCCGCTTCATTGTCGGTTCGACCCGCAATACACGGGATCATCAATACCGGCGCCCGTCCCATATTCTCGCCCAGGAAATCTGCCGATGAAGCAGACCGCACTTGGCTCGAAGTTAAACTGGTGTCGGCACTATCGGCATGCAGTTTATGGATTGCAACTGGCATATCCTTATAGATCTCGAACGCCTGACGATAATACTCTCCAATCTGCGCCCGCTTATCGGGGTCTGTTATAAACATAAACTGCCAACCCTGAGCGTTCGAACCAGAGGGCGCCTGAACGGCCATTTCCATACATTCTTTAACGACGCTCATCGGTACTGGCCGGTCGAAATCCAGCCGCTTTCGAACAGCGCGGGTGGTGCTGAGCAGTTCATCATTGGTTAGGTTTAATTGTTCATGGGACATATACCGCTCCTTGGGAATTGGGTCGTTTCTAGAATGCATTCTAAGCCGATTGGGCGGCTCCTAGCCAGCCGTGGCATTCTTCTGCTTTTGCCACAAAAACGGCTTTATAAGGTTCACCCAAAGATAACGGCGACCACTGGCGAACTGTGCCTCCTGAGCCTAGAACACGGCTAAGGGTCTTTTACCACCACCAGTGTCTTACCAAAATTTCCGCCCCGTAACATCTCAGTAAAGGCCGTCGGCGCAACCTCAAGTCCCGCCCGAAAGTCCTCTAAATAAACGATCTTTTGTTGCTGCAAGTAATCACCCATCAGCGCCAGAAACTCCGCTTGGTGACTGGGCACAAAGTCCCCCACAAACAAAGGATGCACCTGAATTTTTTGAGCCCTAAAAACAGGTTCCCCCACCGCCAACCAGGTGTCCCTCGGCGATTGCCCACTGGTGTCACCATATTGGGCAATTATGCCGCATAGGGTAATTCTTGCCTTGGCATTTAAACGGGGCAGCACCCCTTCGAAAACCTTTCCGCCGACGTTTTCAAAATACACATCCACCCCATCAGGACACGCCGCCCGAAGGGCTTCTGGAAAATCTGGGTCCAGATGCGAGACACAATCATCAAACCCTAAACGCGTTTTACAGAATGCGACTTTTTTGGGATCGCCTGCGATACCGACCACGCGCGCGCCGGCGAGCTTGGCCAATTGACCCGCAATCTGACCGACGCCACCTGACGCCGCCGAAACCACAACTGTCTCCCCAGCAATCGGCTGACACTGCACCAACATGCCCGCGTAAGCCGTTAACCCAAGCATACCCATCACACCTAAGGCTGAGGATAGAGGCGCAAGCTTTGGATCCAAACGTCGAGGCTGCATATAACCGAAATCGGTTACCCCGGCACCCGTCAACCCAAGACGCTGCCAGCCGTTGGTATTAAAAAGATAGTCGCCAGCTTGGTAGTCTGGGTGGCGCGACTGCAGCACCCGAGACACCGTGCGACCATGGCACACACTACCCGGCGGTTCCGCGCCAGTGCGCCTTCTGCCCCATTGATAAGGGTCTAATGAAAGATAGAGTGTTTCCGTCAAACACTGACCGGCCCGGGGTTCTGGCGCACTTAACTCAATCCATTCAAAGTCCCCGTCCGTCGGCCAACCCGCGGCCGGCGTCCTGGCTAGGCGCCATTGTTGATTCATGCTCAAAAAGCGCCGGTGATTTTGTACAACACTCGATTGGATTCGCCCGGCACATACAGCGCGCCCGCGTCATCGATGGCTATGCCGTTGAAAACCTGTGACGGCGGCTGGTCAAGACTTGCCGCTTGCGACCCCGCTGGCACGTCGGCCAGGACCAAGCGTTCACCCTTTGCATTAATCCGAGTCACCTGACCCAAGTCTGCCTCAACGACGACAAAGGCCTCGTCCCTAACCACAAATCCCTCAGGGGTTGTCAGGCCGGAGACCACCACACGATGAGGCGATAAAACGGCGCCCGCCTCTGCCAACTGTAGGATCTGCCCCAGCGCACGATCACTGACAAAGAGATCACCGCCGTTTGACCACAACCCAGTAGGCGCTGGCAGGCCTTCGGCATAGACCGCGGCTTCGATACCGTTAGCATCAAACCCAACGACCCGACCGGCTCCATGCTCACTGATGACGACCTCTGCACCAAACCGCACCGCAGCCACGGGTCCGGCCAAGCCGGCTTTACGCCATGTTTGGCGCTGCTGATCTTGATCCCAAAGCCGAACGTCGCCATCAACCCATGAGGTCAAGATGAGCTGACCATCATCACTGGCAATATTGAGCGCACCGCCCATAACGCCCGTGCCTAAAACGTTTCGGGTGGTATAGGCCTCCTGACCATCAAGTTCAAATCCTCGAATACTGTGCAAGTCAGCTACAACCATGAGCCCATCGTGAAAGGCAATCCCACCGGCGTGCGCCATACCGCCGGGCATTAATTCGGTGATCGTGCCGTCAATATTTACTCGCTTCACAAACCCATCAACAAAGCTCGAAACAAAGTATCGTCCCTTCTCATCAATTTCAAAGTTATCAAGTCCAGGCGACAACTGCGCCACCGAAACCGCATTCTCGCCTTGCATCCGAAACAACTCGCCGGTGCCTGTGTCCAAAACATGGAGGCGGCCCTTTGAGTCGAACTTCACCGCGGCGGGCGTATTAAAGCCGGTAGCTTCCGTGCGCATTGACTTGGTATCAACATCAAAACTCACTACCTCATTTTGAAACCATCTGGGGCCATACAAACGATCGTCCGGCCCCCAGTCCATGCCATTCAACCCGCAGCCTGGCCCGAGGGTGTCGCTGATCAATCGCGTGGGCTTTGCACCTGCCGGATCAACTTCATAGAGATTCACCCCAAAAAAGCATTGCGCCACAAACAATCGATCACTGTCCGAAAAAGTAATGGGATTAACGCCAGCGGTTAATTTGGCGGCAATCACTTTGTCGCCCGCGACATTAAAACCGGCAACCTCCCCGGTCATAATAGACGTCCAATACATGGCGCCATCGCTTGAAAACGCCACATCATCCGGCCCAACGACACCATCTGAGGCGCCATAGACACGTTGAACCTCGCCACTGTCTGGATCCAATACCGTAATATTTGAGCCAAGAACAGAGGCAACATAAAGCAATCCGTCCGGGCCCAGCGCCATACCATTGGCGCCAGCAATCTGCGCGCCGGTAGCAATAACCTCAACTTTGATGGGAATCGTAGCGTCCGAACTGGACGTCTTAATGATGGAGCCTGACTCAGAGCAACCGACCGCCATAACCCACCAAAGCAGGAGCGCGAGCCCCTTTAAAGCCTGCGCCCCACCATCTTTTATTGTCTTCATCATTGCTACGCCTCCCTTAAAGAATTCACTGTTGCCACCGACACCACCCTACATCAACCACAACGTTTTATTAATACAACCCAAATTTGTCTCAACACGCTTTAGCCGAACGCCATTCAGCCGTCTAGGCCTTTACCCTGGGCTAGCAACTCTCGGGCTTCAATACCAGCGGGAATGGCCTTCAAGAATCATCTAACTTAATCAGGATCGCGCGGCATTCTTGCCCTTGATTGATGGTCGTTTCGATTTACCCTTTGGGCACAAACTCATTTAACCTGGCACCGAATTGAACCCGATGCCGTCGCCCATGGGCCCACCAGAACCCTCATCAAAGGTCACCACAATCGGGCCCATGCCCGCTGAACCAGAAAGATGGTCGTCCGAGTGGTGCGCAGGCTTGGGTATCGGCTCGCCCGAGCCGGCCATTTGTTGACGATCCCGCAAAGCCTTATTTCTACCCACCCATTGCTGTCGTAATCGATTCATTCATCTTCATCGAGAAATGCCTGCAGTCGATCTTTAGCTCCTAAGAAATCTTCCATAAAATCAAAGACCACCTGTTTCGCCGAGATCGACTGGGTCATGAGACCAACGCCCTGCCCAACCCAATAGGTTGCCAGCTGCCGTGCGCCTGCATGACCCGACTCGGCAAGTTTATTGACCTTATTCAATGCCGGCTCACTGACCAAAGACTGTAACGGCATCGGCAATGGGTCTGGCGCATCTTCACCATGTTCCCAAGCATCGGTCCAGGGCGAACGAACTTGCCTTGAGTATTTACCCGTTCGGCTTTTCGACCGAACCGTTTGGTTCGAAGCAGCGGCCAATAGCTTTTCTTTAATAACCGGTGACGTCTCGGATTCGATGGTGGTTAACCAAACGGAGCCAGTCCAAACGCCATGGGCCCCCATCGCCATGGCAGCGGCCATTTGCCTGCCCGTCACAATGCCACCCGCGGCAAGGATGCTTACATCTTTGAAACTTGCGACGGCGTCGGCAACCTCAGGCACCAACACCATCGTCGACACTTCACCGCAATGACCACCGGCCTCTGTGCCGGAAACGATTAAGATGTCGACGCCAGCTTCAGCTTGCTTGACCGCGTGCTGCTTGGTCCCGACCAAAGCGCCCACCGGCACTCCGTGCTGCTTGCCAAGCGCGAGCATGTAAGCCGGCGGCACACCAAGCGCATTCACAATAATGCTAATCGGGTGTGAAAACGCAACATCCAAAATATTGGCAGCCCGAGCTTCTCCCAAAAAGCCACCCGAGCCCCCGGCGACCTTGTCGTAAAGGTCTTTGGTATCGATGTTGTGTCGAGCGAGGATACCCGAGGCAAATGCCTTATGGTCTTCCGGCACTAGGGCTTGGACCTCTCCCGGCGACAGCTGCTCATCTTTGTTGGCCATTGTGGTGGGGACAATCAAATCTACGCCGTAGGGCTTACCGTCAATATGGGCATCGATCCAGGCCAGCTCGATTTCGAGCTGCTCGGCGTTATAACCCGCCGCACCTAGCACCCCCATGCCACCCGCTTTTGACACAGCGCAGACCACGTCACGACAATGGGTAAACGCAATTAGCGGGAACTCGATGCCCAATTGTTCACAGATGGGTGATTTCATGCTGACTCCTGATTCGTTTTTTTTGTTTTTAGGTTGAGCCGTTTTCAGCTTTGGCTTTGGCTTTGGCTTTGGTTTTAGATTTACAAACCTTATTGCTTTTCTGTCCTGAGTATATGCTTCGAAAGGCTGCGGCCAAACCTGCCCTCATCCATCCGCTTCATGCCGACTGATCCGACACGTGGTTGAGGCGATTGCCCCACCCTTTAAGCATCCTGCGGCTAGCCCCCGAGGACTCAGCTGAACGCTTCTCTGTCAGAGACTGTTTCTCTCAGTCAGCCCTCTGGCGCTGCCTTAAGATCACCGAGCAGATCACCCAAGGCAGTCTCTGACAGGCCTTCGGGTTGAATCGAAAGCCGATCCACAATATCACCATAACGCGCAAGAAGCTGTGCGCCAATTTCATCGGGCGCACCGATGACTGCAAACTCAGCCAAGACTTCATCATCAACCAGTGCTGCCATCTCATCGGTTCGCCGAGCCTTCATCAATCGGTTTAGGGCCTCTTGCAGGTCCCCCCAACCATGGTGGTCGAGCACCATCTTGTACCCCGGCGTTGAACCGTAGAATGCAATCCGGCCTCTCACCTGCTCAATAGCAAGCTCAATCGCTTCATCAGATTCTCCCGTTGCGATCAACGGCGAAAAATCAATCGTGTAATCTGAGCGCTCGAGCTCAACGGCATCTAATCCTGCCGTGATTAAGGGCAAGTTAACCTTGCGAATATAAGATTCCGTGGAAAAAGGATGCATGATGAAACCATCAGCTGTTTCAGCTGCAACCGTTGTCATGAGCGGGCCGGTCGCCGACAGAAAAATCTGTGGCCGTCCAGCCTCGCTGTCAGCTGGCTTAAACGTCTTTGGCATTAGGCTGTGCTGGTAGTACTCACCAAAGAAATTGAGGGGGTCACCATCGTAAAAGTGATCAAAGATATGATGCAGCGCCTCGATGAACTCGCGCATTTGAGCGGGCCCATTATGCCAAGGCATACCAAACCGCCGGGTAATATGCGCTTTGACTTGCGTGCCAAGCCCGAGGATGAAGCGCCCATTGCTGAAGGCGTTTAGGTCATGCGCCAACTGAGCGGTACTCATCGGGTTCCGCGCGAAGGCCACGGCCACGGACGTGATCAGTTCCACCCGATCGGTATATTCAGCCGCCAGGGTTAATGCCAAAAACGGATCATGGTTCAATTCAGCGACTCGTAATCCGTCGTAGCCCAACGCCTCATAGTGTCTGGCCGCACGCCCGACGGTGCTCAAGTTTGCACTGATAGTGGCATCAATTTTCATGTCTTTTCTCCCCCCTGATCTGAACCGCTTGGTTCAATCGAGGCATTTCTGACGCACAAAGCAGGCTGATACAGTTATGAGGGCAACGGCCCGGTCAGCGACGCCCGCTGCGAGAGCTCGATCCAGTTGCCATCTGGGTCTTGGATAAAAGAAATTCGCGCCGTTTCACCCAAGGTCACAACTCCTCGGCCTTCCGTTGCACCCAGACTCAATGCACGCCCATGCTCATAATCCACATCAAACACTTGCGCCGTCAGATATCGATAACCAAGCCCTTGCATAACATCACAGTAACCTTGGCTTTCGTTTTCCGATACATAAAGGCGGGTTTCACCCCAAAGATAACAGCGATCACTGATCTGCTCCAGCGCCAGCACTTCTGTCAAAAACTGGTGGTGGGCCGCCAGAGATCGAACGCTTAGTTCGATCGCGATTTGATCAATGCCATCGTAACCCTGCGGCACTAGCGTCACCCGGTTACCATCCGGATCCATCATGGACACCGGTTCGTCCACAGAATCCTCTGCGAGAATAAGTCCTTGGTAGCCCGTTTTGGGCTGGCCTTGAAGTGGCGCACGCAAATGATTCAGTTTAAACACCGAGCCATTACATTGATGCCGAAGCTGATGCGTGCCGCCACCGACTTTTAACAACTCTTCAAACTCAAGCCCAACCGTTTGACCCCAGAATGACAACATGGACGCACGCTGGTTGGTCTGCACGCCCACATCAATAAAGGGTTTTGCCAATCTCATAAACACCTCGAATGATTCATTTTTTACGGTTTAATCGCAGCTCTTCAGCCATGGCCTCGTGGCTTACGATCAACGCTATAGGGAATCCCCTCCTCGGCCAAAACGGCTTGTACCGCAGGTCGCTGCTCCATTCGAGCTCGATGCGCAAGCACGCCCTTCAGTCCACGGGTATCCACCCGGTCCATCTCCAGCCAACGGGCAAAGGTATAAAGGTAAGCATCTGCAATCGAGAAGTCGTCCCCCAAAACCCAAGGTCCCTCCTGAAGCGTTTGTTCGATTAATTCAAATGCAGACAACATATTGTTCGACACTTGCGTCCGCATATCTTGCAAAGCGCTTGCGGTTTTGGCCCAGCGCCCCCCTCGAGGGCCGTGAGCATGCGCCACGTGCACGGTCGCAGATAAGAAGCAGTTGAATTCACGCATTCTCGAAAGCTTAGCAGGGTCCTCAACGGGCGCAAGCTGGCCCTCAGGCGCGAGCGACGCGACATACTCAAGAATCGCGGGATTTTCCGTCAGCGGACCAAACGGGGTCATTAACAAAGGAATTCGACCCTTCGGATTCAAAGCCAGAAAATCGGGTGAGCGCTGCTCACCGGCATCCAATGCGACCGATCTCACGTCGAACGGGATCTGCGCTTCTTGCAGCGCGATGTGACTAGCAATCGAGCAAGCCCCCGGCGCATAATATAACGTCAGCGACACGGTCATTCTTCTGGCTTCCTGCTTCGACTAAGGTCTGCAGTCTATCATCATCGAGATATCTGAAAAGATTGCAGGCGAACGCTCCAATATTTCCTTGAGCGGGCCGATAGCCTGTTGAATTAATCGCAAAAGTGCCTTGCGACACAGCAAGGCTTTGAATCAAAATCATTTGAATGGGTCGTACCTGAGAGCATCCCAATGACACAGCGTGAACCGAAATCGCCATGACACCGCCTGCTAGCGACCCCTTTCCTGAAGTCATTTTAGGCAACGCCAATCGGCGGTTTTCTGGGGTCACCTCGACCATGCTGCAAGTGCTCGCACGCCAACAAACCAAAGCATCGTTGGTAGTGCTCGGCGCCTGGCACTTACCAAGCGCAGTGCGGCGGGTACAATTTTTCACCTTGTTGCGGCAGCTTCGCAGCCAGCAGGCTAAAGGGCGCATCGTTGTGTTTCACGCACGTCGAAACAACGAAATGATTCAGGGTCTGATCCTGCAATATTTCGCCCGCTGCACCGTGCGGCTTTTATTCACCTCCACTGCCCAGCGACACCACACGCGGTTTACCCGCTGGCTCATGAGACAGATGGACAGCGTGATCTCAACCTGTAAAGCCGCCGCCGACTACCTCAAAATACCGCCAGACAAGCTGATTCCGCATGGCATCGACACTGTGCGGTATCAGCCCGCAATCGGCCCGGTTGCCTTGCCTGCTGACTTAGTCGCCCCAGCCCAACACTACATTGGGATCTTTGGGCGGGTACGGGCACAAAAAGGGGTTGATGTATTGGTCACGGCAGCACTGCCCATTCTTGCCCATCACACCGATTGGGCCTTAATTATTGTTGGCGAGATCAAACCGGAGGAGCAACCCTTCGTCAACGACCTCAAACAGCAAGCCGAGCGAGCCGGCGTGCTGGATCGCGTCGTGTTTACCGGCCCGCGACCCTTCGAGGAGTTGCCGAGACTCTTTGCCTGCATGTCGATCGTTACCGCTCTCAGCCGAAACGAAGGCTTTGGCTTAACCGTTCTTGAGGCCATGAGCAGCGCCAAAGCCGTGATTGCGAGTCGTGCCGGCGCTTGGCCAGATATTCTGACCCCCGAAGAAGACGGCTTACTGGTTGATATCGGCGACGTGGCAGGCACTGAGGCAGCCCTTGAGCGACTTGTCACCGATAATGATCTTCGGTCACGATTAGCGGCCAACGGACGGCGGACGGTCCTTGATCGATATTCGGTTGACACAGAAGCCCAAGCTTTACTAGAACACTACCGGGCAATAATGCAAGGATGAGCTCTCAGCATTAGGTTAGCTGATCAATCCCAGCCGGCGTCACGACAATTTTATGGCGACGCACGCCCGCTCGAATCCCTTGATTATGCGCCCAGCCCTCGGGTGACTCATAGCTCCTAGGATGGTCCAGATGCACCGTTATGGCGCTATACCGGATTTGCCTTGTCTTGATACCAGCATTAACAAGTCGTTCGCCAAACTCTCGGTCTAGGCCGCCATATTGCAGACGCTCATCAAAGCCATTAACCAATAAAGCATCAGTCTTCCAACAGGAGGCATTATGCCCATTCCAGGTTGCCTTCGTGGGCGTCAATCGATTCAAAACCTTTGATAACAAGCCATGAGCCCTTAATTTTAGTGATTTAAAAGCCATCGGCATACCTTCGGCCTTTAACCAGGCGGGATCAAAGCAACGCTGCGCAATCACATCCTCGTGCGTGATAGCCAGACTGACCGGCAACGCCAACTTAAAATAGCCACCACTCAAAAAGAATCCTGGCCGAGCGGCCGCCCGATGCTGGCTCACGAAATCCTTGCGCGGCACGCAGTCTCCATCCGTTAAAATCAAATAATCCCCAGTCGCTGCCAAAATGGCGCGATTTAGGATTTGGCACTTTTGAAAGCCGTGATCTTCATGCCAGACATGACGCACATTCGCCTGGCCTTGGGCACGCGCGGCATCCACGACGGCCTTCGTTTCAGGACCAGAACCATCATCCGCCACGATCACTTCAAAATTCGAATCGGTTTGGTTCGCGAATCCCCACAACACTTTCTCAAGCCATTTTGGGGAATTATAGGTTGTAAAAATAACGCTTATTTTCACTTTTCGTCCTAGGGGCTTTGTTGAAACCGCATTATGGCGGATCTTGCCCATAAAAAAAGGACGTGAGCGGAATGTTTCACTAGGGATACCGCATCAGTCCCCTATTGAGCTTCTTCTTGATCACAGTATGATCTGTTCCATAAAAATAAGAATTGATCTTTGCAACATGTTGAAACCCAAATCTGACGGCCCCGCAGCCGCCAATGGAAAAGCCATCGGTAGGCGATGGGATGTACGGCGCAATCAAGCGGCCAGCCGTGTACCCGCGCGTTGCACCACAGCGCTTTGAAGATGCAGCCAACAATAGGGCTGGTGATTGATCCTTGGGATTTCCCATTCAATGGCACGGTAGTCTCGACCCGGCGGTTTGTGGCAGCCCTTTCGAATCAGTTTCACTTCAAGATTCTAAAAATGGGCAATGCGCCAGAGCAAATTGCGCAAAACGAATTTCATTTTTCAAAGCTATCGATTCCAGGCGCCAATCGGATTATTGACCAGATGCAAGCCCCACTGGCGCGTCCGAACCGTCGACTACTCGAGGTCGTTATCGCCGATTGTGACCTGATTCATGTGCAATACCCATTTCTTTTAGCACACCAAGCCATCAGAACAGCACGATTGCTTGGCAAACCCGTCATCAGCTCCTTTCATGTTCAGCCTGAAAATATCCAACGCAACCTCAGGCTTAATCAAGCCTTTGTGACCCGATGGCTCTACAGACTGTTTGTAAGTCAGTTTTATCAAGCATCGGACCGGGTCATCGCACCCTCTGAATTTGCTAAAACCCTCTTGACCCAACACGGCGTATCCCGGCCAATCGATGTACTTTCTAACGGCGTCACCGCCGATTTTTTTGCCAGCAGCCGCCACCATGTCCGATCTGATCAATTCCAAATATTAAGCGTTGGCCGCCTCGCGCAAGAGAAACAACAATCGTTATTACTCAAGGCGGTGGCCCGGTCACAGTATCGAGCCAAAATCCACGTGACACTCGCAGGCACAGGCCCCGCCGAAGTGGACCTCAAAACTCTCGCAGTAAAACTCGGTGTCAGGGCCACAATCGGCCGTGTAACGGACGACCAACTTCATGACCTCTATGCAGCAGCCGACGTCTTTGTGCAGTGTAGCCGCGTTGAATTAGAGGGTATGAGCGCACTGGAGGCTATGGCCGCTGGCTGTCCAACGTTACTCAATCGAACCGAAACCAGTGCCTTATCCGAGCTCATCCAAGACCCACTTGGCGCCTTTACCGATGAGGCGCCCAATATCCTCACGCAAAAATTAGATGCATTGTTATCGAATCCTGACGCGCGGCAATTTCTGACTGATCGCAATCAAGCTTTTGCTCTGACCCGCCGTCATGAAGACTCGGCAGTTCAGCTGGCCAACCTCTACCGACACACCCTACTCGGCGAGTCGAATTTCGTTGACGGCACACGCGTTGCCACCGACCGTCAAGCATCATGACAGGGCCCTTAACCCGTTGGCTCACTGCGGCGTTAACCCACGCTAAACTGGTCGTGCTCGTTTGCATAATGCTAGGAATTAGCGGTGCGAGCTTATTTTTCTTTCAGGGCCGGCTGAACGCCGATCTTGGCCAGCTCATTCAACCCAAAGGCGATCAAGACTGGTATCAAAGCAACAAAGCCTTCGAAGCTGCTTTTCCCATATATCGACAAACCGCTGTGGTGGTGATTCGCAGCAGGGATGCGGTTGCGGCGGAAAATGCAACCCAATTGCTCAAAGCGGCATTTGAAGCGCAGGGTGCATTTGATCAAGTCTTCGCACCCGCAGTTGAGCCTTTTATCCAAACCCACAGACTGTATTTTCTTGCGCCCTCGGACCTCGATAAATGGTTGTTAGGCACTGAATTTAATTTCGGCGTACTGCAGCGACTCAGTGAACAACCGACACTTGCCGCGACGCTGCTCATTATTGCGGATATGCTGGGGGTTCAAAGCGGGCAGCCCATGCCCATAACCCTGCAACACTCGATAGACGGTCTACTCAAAGGCAAGCCCAAGGTTACGAGCTTTTATCCGCTTCTGCCCTCCGAACAAACTGAGGTTTTCAACCTCATTATCGTTAATGGCCGTCAGAGCCTCAATGAACCGTTACCAAACCAGCAGATTGTCAGGGCGCTACAGTCGATTATTAATCAACAAGTCTTGCCCGAATCGGTTGCGGTTGAGTTAACAGGCGAGGTCGTCTTAGCGCATGAGGAAATCAGCGCCGCTCTCAACGGCATCGAAATAGCGGGATTGGCATCGATCCTGATTCTGGGCGTTATCTTGCTCGTCGGTATTGGCGATGTCAGGATTATCACCGCAATTTTTTTAGTGCTCCTCACAGGGGTCGGCTTGACACTCGGGTATGCAACACTCGCCGTCGGCAGCTTTAATACACTGTCGATGCTCTTCGTGGTGATGTTTTTTGGGCTTGGCGTTGATTTTGCAACCCACCTTGCCTTGCGCCTTCAAGCCGATCAAGCAACCAATGCCGACTCTATGATCACAGCAATCCACGACATGGCGCCAGCGCTCGTACTCTGTACCCTGACATCCGCCATTGCCTTCTTGTCCTTCACGCCAACGGCCTACACGGGAATGGCCGAGTTAGGCATTATCTCGGCCGGAGGTATGGTCATTGCGCTCCTGTTGACCTTGCTGATGATTCCGGCTTTGTTGACCCTATGGCCGTCCTTAAAAACGCCGCCGCCTTTAACCTTTTTATCGGTCAAGTGGCTGCCAAAGTATCAAACGCCTTTAACCCTTATCCTTCTGGCCGTCATGCCTGGCGCACTGTATTTTGCCAGCCATTTGGAATTCAATTACAGCGTGCTCAGTATGCGCGATGCTGACTCCCCAGGTATGAAAGCCCTAACCCGTTTACAGGAGAGTGGGCAACAGACCGACTATAGCGTCATCTTGCTCGCAGACACGGCCAAAGAAGCCAGCCGACTCAAAACACGACTGACCGCGCTCGAATCGGTTGCCAGCGTCCAAATTCCGGCAGATGTCATCCCAACAGCGCAAGCCGATAAGTACCAGCGGATCATGGCTGTCGCCGAGCTCTATCGTGATTTATGGACGCCGCCCGAGCTTGATGAGCAGACACTCACGTTATCAAGCGCTCGTGAATACCTTGAAGCCCAGATGCCCAGTTTAAAAGGCCAACGCCTTCTAATCGCTCAGCAGATCGCGACCTTCGCCAAGACCCTCGAAACCGACCCAGCAAACCTCGCTTTATTTGATGCATCCCTTGCCCAACAATTACATCGATCAAACCAAGACCTGATGGACCTCCTTGAGGCGACGCCCTTTACCTTCAGCGCGCTCCCCAAACCGTTTCAGGAGCGACTCATCAGCCCGCAAGGACAACACTTGGTTTCTGTACAACCCCGAGTCGCGCTGACCGACAAGGCCAAGACCGACCGATTTATTAACGACATTCGCTCTGTCGAGCCGAGAATTGCAGGGCGCAGTGCGGTTGAATGGGGCATTGGTGAGGTCGTGGTCAATGCCTTTCGAGAAGCCATTGTCCTGACGCTATGTGGGGTCATGATTTGCTTAATCCTATATTTTCGAAACTTTTTGACCGCGTGTCTCGTTCTAATGCCGATTGCATTCACCTTAATCCTCACCTTTGCTGTGAGCAGTTTTTTGGCCTTAAGTCTTAACATGGCCAACATTCTCGTCGTGCCGCTCATCATCGGGCTTGGCGTTGACTCCGGAATCCACGTAACCCACCGATTCTTCAAAGGCGGCGCACTAAAACATCAACAAGCGACCCGTCGCGCGGTCCTCATCAGTGGTCTGACGACCCTTGGCACCTTCTTTTCACTGATTTTGAGCCCACATCAGGGCGCTGCCTCAATCGGCCTGTTACTGACAGTCGCGATTGCTTGGCTGTTGCTACTGAGCCTATTTTTATTACCCAGCCTTTTGTCCTTTTTCAGTCATCGCGGATTACTCCCGGCACGGGCTGTATAAAGCGGTGACAATGAGGAATAATCCCTCTTCACAAACCTTTTAACGGAAAACCACCATGCCAGTTGCCTTGTCTGCCATATTTGTAGGCCTTGCAGGGTTACTGATTTGGTTTGGGAACCCAGCCATTGCCTTTTTAATCGGCGCCGCCATCGCAAGCACCGGGGGCGCACAGGGCTTGGTCGATACCCGCGCGATCGGCCGGTACAGCCTGCAGACCGGAATCGTTTTATTGGGTTTGGGGATTCAGGGCGAGCAACTCCTACGCATCTCGAGTGATTACACTTGGGTTGTGGCGGGCTACGTCCTTTGTGTTGCGGTCTTGGGACTTCTTGGCTATCGACTGTTGAACCTACCAAAACGTCAAGGCCTCTTGGTGACAGCCGGTAGCGCGATCTGCGGCGGCACCGCGGTCGTAACCCTTTCGCCCATCATTAACGCCAAGCCCATGGAAACCGGGGCTGTTTTAGGTCTCATTTTCACGATGAATGCGGTCGCCTTACTGACCTTCCCCGCAATTGGTCAGTTCTTAGATCTTAGTCAGGCCCAATTCGGAATCTGGTCAGCGCTGGCTATTCATGACACGGCCAGTGTGGTTGCAACCGCGCAGCTCTACGGAGACGAGGCAGCCCAAATCGCAACAACCCTCAAGCTCGGCCGAACGCTCTGGCTGATCCCGACCGCGCTGCTGCTCAGCGTCGTCTATCGTCGAAAGGGTCGCGGCATTGGGCTGCCACCTTTTGTTTTGCTATTTGTCATCGCCAGTATAGTGGGCTCCCTGATCAGTCTGCCGCCGCTAGTACTCGCCAGCGCCGCTTGGCTTTCAAAGGCACTATTGGTTTTGGCGTTGTTTCTAATCGGACTCGAAATCTCAGTCGCGACCCTGCGAAGCATTCAGCCAAGACTATTTTTCTTTGCGATCGGATTATGGTGCTTGGTCGCACCAAGCGCCCTAATGTTGGTGATCACCCTCGTTCCTTAGAGTATTGAGATCTAACACGCCGTCATTGTTAGCGTCCTTGGCGCTAAGCATAGGCGAAATCGGTATTTCTCCGCTTGGCGCGCCTTGACTACTATCGCGGTCATGAAATTCAAAACACCCCTCCTCGACACACAAGCCCTCATTGCACTGACGGTATTTCTGGCGTATCTAGCCTTTGGGTTCCAGGGCTTAATTTTTTAGCACGTTGAGATTTTAGAGCAGCCAGAGGCCGGCGACAGCCTTTACCGCGGTTGCGAGGGTTAGAAACTCTATGCGACTATCTACGTCCTTGCTCAGGCAGATCAGCTATGAAAATTCTAACTGGCGTCCCCGCCGAGCGACTCAATGATATCCCCAGCCTAGCCCAAGCAGCAGAGCGCAACGGTTTTTCGGGCCTATCAACACAAGAAAACCGTCACAATCCGTTTTTACCGCTGGCCATAGCAGCCGTACACAGCCAGCATCTTGAACTGCGAACCAATGTGGCAATTGCATTCGCCCGCAGTCCAATGGTAGCCGCCGGTCTCGCGTGGGATCTGCAATTCGCCACCGCCGGCCGGTTCGTCTTGGGCCTGGGTAGCCAAGTGAAGGGACATAACCAGAGACGGTTCAGCGTCGCTTGGTCTCCGCCAGCGCCCCGGCTTCGTGAATATATCGAAGCAATTCAGGCAATTTGGGCCTGTTGGCGGGATGGCACACCGCTGAACTATGAGGGCAAGCACTACCAATTCAGCCTGATGACCCCAAATTTTACACCCGAGCCGCTAACAGGTGCCTTACCAAAATTACACATTGCGGCGGTTGGGCCGGCCATGATGAAAGTTGCAGCAAGCGCCTGCGATGGCGTGATGCTGCATGCCTTTTGCACGCCAAAGTATTTAACGGACTCCATCGTACCAGGCTTAAACCAAGGCCTCACCGCTCGCGGGCATGCTCGCGCGCAATTTGAGATCTCCGGTGGCGGCTTTGTGGTCACGGGCGCCAACCAAGCGGCACTCGACAAACAGTTTGAGTGGGTTCGAGCACGAATCGGGTTTTATGGCTCTACACCCTCTTATTGGCCTGTGCTTGCAAGTCATGGCCTGCAAGACTTAGGAGAAGAGCTCAATGCTTTGTCTAAAGCAGGCCGATGGGATGACATGACCCGAAGGATCTCGGATGACCTGGTACATGAATTCGCAGCGGTTGCGCCCTATGACCGCCTCAAAGAGGCCATTGAAGCGCATTTTGGCGGACTGGTTGATTGCATCAGCTTGCCTGCCGATACCCCACCGGAGCTTGTTCAGGATTTGAAGACTATTGCCTGCTTGTACCAGTCGAGTTCGGCATGAATATCGGTGTGCTCGGTGGTGGCAGCTGGGGAACCACAGTTGCGCATTTATTGTCTCGTCGATACAACGTCACACTTTGGGCTCGAAATTCCGATATTGTGAACGAAATCAATGTCCACCATACCAACCATCGCTACCTTTCATCAGCGCAGCTATCGCAAAAGCTGCAAGCGACCGATCGGTTACAGGACGCAACAAACGGTCAATCGGTTTTGGTCATGGCCATTCCAGCACAAAATTTTAGAGCGGTACTGACCGACGCAGCGGGTTACTTGGACCCTTTGACGCCGATCGTGTCCCTTAGCAAAGGCTTAGAGTTTTCGACCGGCGCACGGATGACCGAAATCATTCAAGCCGTTTGTCCCAAACATCCTGCTGCAGTTCTAACCGGACCCAACTTAGCCCGGGAAGTTATGGCAGGTTTTGCGGCGGCAAGCGTTCTAGCTACCCCGAACGCAGCCGACCAAAGCCACTTGCAAAGCATTTTCCACTCCCCCCTATTCCGGGTGTATACCAATGATGATGTCATCGGCTGCGAGCTTTGCGGCGTTCTCAAAAACATCATTGCGATCGCTGCGGGCATGAGCGATGGCCTAGGGGCTGGCAACAATACCCGTGCTGCGATCATTACGCGGGGCCTGGCAGAAATAACCCGCTTGGGCTTGGCGATGGGTGCAAAATCCGAGACGTTTTCCGGGCTGGCAGGGATGGGCGATTTGGTCACAACCTGTACCAGCGCGCAATCTAGAAATCACACCGTCGGTTTCAAACTGGGGCAGGGCGACAGTATCGATAACATCATTCAAGAGATGTTCATGGTGGCTGAAGGCATTAAAAGCGCGCCGGCCGTAATGCGGCTGGCTGAGCAATTTGGCGTGGAAATGCCCATTGCGGCGGAGGTCATGCAGGTTGTTACGGGACAGCGCGATGTTCAAGGCAGTTTCAAAGCTTTGCTTCGAGCCGGCGTGGGCCGGGAGGATGAACCCTTCTAGCGAAGGCGTCTATTCAAAAATCCCCACGCAACCCGGCCCAAACCCGATTAAACCCCTTCAATAAACTCGATCGGGCTTTTTATCGGAGACGGGCTTCGGCAAGCGCTATCAGATGCAATTGATAATGATTCTTATTTAGATTAGCATCCAGCTCTCTGAATTTGGAACTATCGCGTCATGTCTAATCTATTTCGCTTCATCGGCTGCTGTAGCCTCAGTTTTGTCGCCACCCTCAGCGCAAGTCTCGCGGCCGCTGCTGATGCGTCAGACCGTGAAAGCGCTCAGATTGAAGAAATTACGATTGTCGGCTCGACCGCAGGTGCAAAACAGATGACCGGCGCCGCACGTTTTATCGGCCCGGAACGTTTGGAAGCTTTCCATCACTCGGACATCCAAAAAGTATTACGCGAAGTGCCTGGCGTTTCCCTTCAAATCGAGGACGGCTATGGCCTGCGTCCAAACATTAGCATTCGGGGTGTTGCCAGTGAACGCAGCAGCAGAATTACATTGCTCGAGGACAACATCCTGATTGCGCCGGCACCTTATTCAGCGCCTTCGGCTTATTATTTTCCGACAATGGGCCGGATGCACGCGGTCGAAGTTTTAAAAGGACCCGCCGCAATTTCGCAAGGGCCTTACACCATCGGCGGTGCCTTAAATCTGGTTTCAACCCCCATCGCCAACCGCGCGAAAATGGACCTGTTTGCAGAAGCTGGAAGTGACGCGACCCAAAGGCTACATTTTACTGCGCAGCAACCGCTGAATGATCAAGCAGTCCTACTGATCGACGCGCATCATTGGCGCTCTGATGGCTTCCAAACAATCGACCGCAGCGATCGCGAAACGGGTTTGTCCATAACCGACTATACGGCCAAGCTTCGGGTGCGATCCAATGATGCCCGGCATGAATGGGTGGCGAAACTGCAAACGACGCAACAGTCGTCCAATCAAAGCTATTTAGGCCTGACGGATCAGGATTTCGGACAATCCCCCACCCGTCGTTACGGTTTATCAGAGCTGGATTCCATCGAGACCGATCATCAGCAGCAGGTGCTCTTCTACCGGTTTAAAGCCACGCCAACAACCGAACTAGAGATCGCGCTGTACAATAACGAGCATGCTCGAAATTGGTTTAAGACCGAAAAACTTGATATTGATGGCAGCCAGAACGCGGATTCTTTCGCGGGCAAAAATTGGCTCACGGTCATTCAAACCATTAATACGGCTGCCGTTTCAGGTCTGGCAGAACCCTATCAAAGTATTTTGGACGGCGCAGCGGACACGGCCCCAGGCAGCATCGGACTTCGAGCCAATGCCCGAGAATATTTCTCCCGAGGCGTTCAGGCCAAGCTCACCCACAGCCTTCAAACCGAATCGATTGATTATGATTTTGAGGCCGGTCTGCGCCTGCACAAGGACGGCGAAGACCGACTCCAACGCGATAGCACCTACCATCAAAGCGGTGGTCAACTCCTGCTCGATGACCTCGGGCGCTGGGGTAATGCGGGCAATCGATTACAAACCGCTGAAGCTGTAGCCGCCTATTTTCAAAGCCGTATCACATTCAAGTCCGCTGTGCTTTCACCGGGACTACGCCTTGAGCGGATTCGACAGGATCGAACGCGCTGGGAAACTCGAGCGGATCGAACAACCGATCCCGCAGACCGCAGCCTTGATAACCTGCGTGATCAGCGCAGGAACAAAGTGCAGGTACTGCTGCCCGGCGTTGGTTTGCTATGGCCGCTTTCGCCAGCGGTATCCGTCGTCGCAGGCGTGCACAGAGGGTTTACGACGCCAAGCAATGCACCAGGGGTCGAGCCCGAAACCGCGCTGAATTATGAATTGGGCTTTAGAACCAGTGGGCGAACGGCGATCGAAGCAATCTATTTTCTCAGCGACTACGACAATCTTCTTGGCCAGTGCACGGCATCCTCAGGGGCACAATGCAATCCGGGCGACAGCTTCAACGGCAATGCTGCAACAGTTCAGGGCCTTGAACTTACGGCGCAACGCGATTTCGCAACCCAAACCGGACTGACCTTTTCGGTGAATCTAAACTACACCTACCTTGACGGCCAGTTTGACACTGACATCGCCGACACAGCCTTCTTTGGCGACGTCCGAGCAGGGGATCCTATCCCCTACTTACCACAACATCAGTTGCATATTGGCCTTGGTTTCCTAACCAGTCACTGGTCACACTATTTGGACTTTAGTTATCAGGATGCCGTCTGCGTCAAGGCAAGCTGCAATCTGTATGAAACTACCGAATCGCAGGCCACTCTCGACCTGTCCAGCCATTATGAGCTGAACGCTCAAACCTCGATTTTTGCAAAGATCGAAAACTTGGCGGATCAAACCAATTTAGTGGCCCGCCAACCTTACGGCGCACGACCGAACCGAGGTCGCACTATGGCCTTTGGCTTCAGCGTTTCGCTCTAGAGTTCGACCAATGCTGCGTCGGGCAGAGCCTCTAGGTTGGTTTTTTCGAACAGGAAGTGTCCGACCATCCAGGTTTCCCCGCCTTGAACCGCAAACATTTCCTGACAAGCCATCACAAACATTCGCCACCGCTGCCAAAGGATTGACGCAGGATCTGGGTTATCCGAGGCCGCCAACGTCTCTAAAATTTCCGCTTTATATTGATCGAGGTTGCTCAACCAGGCCGCGCACGTCTTCGCATAATGCTGGCCATTCACCAACCACACTTTGCGTTGCTGCAACGAGCCTTCAAACAGTTTCGGCAGATCCAACGATGGCATTAATCCGCCCGTAAAGAAGTGCCTCGCCATCCAATCTTCTTCACTGTCATCTTCGAAGAAGTACGGCTGATTGCGATGGCAAAAAATATGGAAGAACAATAGTCCGTCCAAGGCTAGCCAACCTGATACCTTATCGAACAGGCGCTGGTAGTTACGCATATGTTCAAACATTTCAATCGATACCACTCGATTGAATTGGCTGTCTGGCTCAAAGTCATTCATGTCCTGCGTCAACACCGTAATATTGGTCAAACCTCTGGCCTGCGCCTCGGCCTCAATAAAGAGCCTTTGCGAGTGCGCATTACTCACTGCAGTAATATTGCTCTCGGGGTAGGCTTCAGCCATAAACAACGTGAGTGATCCCCAACCACATCCCAGCTCTAAAATTTTCTGATTCGGACCTAATTGGGCGCGCTCGCAGGTAAGTTTCAGCATCGCCGCCTCTGCCTCAGCAAGGCTCGCATTCTCTTGCTCAAAGAGCGCACAACTGTACTTTAGATGGGGGCCCAACATGCGCTGAAATACGGCAGTTGGCACTTCATAATGCTGGTGATTCGCATCCGTTGTCCCGACCGCCAAGTCAGACGCCCTCATCGACTCGACAAAGGCTGCCTTGCCTGCGGCCGTCGCATTCACCTGGTCTTGTGCGAGTCGCTTAACCAGCAACCGCCGCATCCCAAACCTAAGCCAAGGGTCCGGAATCCAACCGCGTTCCGCCAAGTCCACTAAATTAATCATGTGCTGCCACCTCAAGTTGAAATCCCGGTAAATGTAACTGCATATGAACACAGCCGATTGCCCGCTGCCGAAACCCAGCTTCGCAATAGCAAAAATAGTAACGCCACATGCGCAGGAACGTCTCGGACAACCCCAGCGCTTTAATTTCAGTCAGATTGGCCTCGAACGCGTCACGCCATCGCGCCATGGTTAAAGCGTAGTGCGGCGTTATATCTTCTAATCCATACACTCTAAAGCCGGCTTGCTCTGCAGCACTCACCTCCACCAACGTCTTGACGCACGCCAGAGCGCCGCCCGGAAAGATGTAGCGCTGTATAAAATCAACCGAATGCTTGGCGGCCTCAAATCGTTGTTCCGCAATTGTTATGGCCTGCAGCAACATGCTGCCACCCGGCTTGAGGAGTCTCGCGCAAACCTCAAAGAACTGCGGCAGATAGTCGAGCCCCACTGCCTCAATCATCTCGATTGATACAAGCTTGTCATACCGACCTTCAAGGCTTCGATAGTCCGATTGTAATAAGGTCACTCGGTCCTCAAGACCTGCGGCGGCAACGCGCGCCTTGGCTTCTTGGAACTGCGCATCCGAAATCGTGGTTGTGGTTACTCGGCAGCCATAATTACGCGCAGCAAAACAGGCAAACCCGCCCCAGCCCGTACCAATTTCTAAAAGGTGGTCCGAGGCGCACAGCTTAAGTTTCTGACAGATCAGATCCATTTTCTGTTCTGACGCCGCGCCCATCGATTGCGTTGCATCCTGAAAATAGCCTGATGAATACATCATCGTGTGGTCTAGAAATTGTTCAAAGAAACGATTTCCAAGATCGTAATGCGCTGCAATATTGCGCCTGCTTTGCGCTGGCGTGTCCCGGTTGAGCCAATGTTGCACGCGCAACATTGGCTTTTTGAAAACGGCCCAACCCCCGTCCAAGTTACCCATCACATCACGATTCTTTAAAAACAACTCAAGGGTAGCTAGAAGGTCTGAACACATCCAATCGCCATCCATATAAGCCTCGGCCGCGCCAAGAGAGCCTCCTAACGCCATCGATTGATAGGCTTTTGGCGACAGAATGGTGACCGTGATCAGTTCCTGCTCTGGCGCAGACCCCACGTCAAGCAACTGGGTCTCTCCCTCGTAGAGCTTTAACCGTCCAACCATGATTTTTGATAGCACGGTCACAACTCGTTGCCGCCAGAAACTGAACGCCAGGTTCTTGTCAGCCGTTACGACCTTACTGTGATCATTATTGATCGTCATAGTTTCACCTACCGATTCTGATTAGGGTGACTGTGAAAAGGCACCTGCTTTAAAAACAATTTAAACGCTTGCCAATAAATTCTACCGATGGTCTGCACCGCGTGAAATGGGCGAGTCAAACAATATCGACTGATATTCCTTGATGAAAAGCGCTGTGCAACCAGGTTGAATTTGGCGCTGAAAAATACCTGACCCAATCGACTCACTTGGATCTGGGCGCGGCAGGCGGTTCCAGGCGCAGATAATTGCCAAAGGTATTGGGTATTCATGGGCATAAATGGCGAAACATGAAACTGTTTTTGGGACGTCATGTCAGAACTTATGGGCACCACATAAACGTATCGCTCATTCCAGGGCGTGTTGTGCACTTCCGCGACCACCTGAATCAAGCGATCATCTTGAAAGCAGTAAAACAACGCAATGGGATTCAGTAAAGTGCCAAAGGATCGCCAATTGGCAAGCAACGCAATCTGTCCATCGAACGTGGTGCCGGTCTGTTCCTGGATTTGATGAACGACCTCGTCTCGAAGCGTGCGATGCGAGGGTAAATAATCTTGCCGATGAAAGCTGACCCAATTGAATCGTTCAAAGGATAACAATCTCGAGCGATCGCAGAGATCAGGAATTTCCTCAAGATCACAGTAAAAGGTCGCGAAGTTATAATCAAACCGATGCGCTTTCGGTGAGCTCCTGACGTGGGTCAGCGCGCCTTCATAGATAGCGGCGTCAAGCACCACTGGCAACCAAAGCATCAATCACTCGAAGGCCACTGACGACCCCATCTTCGTGAAAACCATACCGCCAATAAGCTCCACAGTAATGGGTGCGACCGACACCCGAAATTTCCCCATGGCGGCCTTGCGCAGCCAGCATTGCCGCATCAAAAATCGGGTGCTCGTAATGCACGCGTTTCAGCACGAGGTTCTCATCAATGGTGCCCGCATCGTTCATGGTCACCAGCACCGGTTGAGTGGACGCAAAGCCTTGTAGCCGATTCATATAGTAGGTCAGGCTGGCTTGGGTTGCGCCGAGCGGTGCATGATAGTTCCAGCTCGCCCATACCTCAGGGCGCACCGGCATGACACTTGCGTCCTGGTGCAGGACCACCTCATTACCTGAATACCCCATTGTACCAAGAACTTCGCGCTCCGCCGACGAGGCATCGGTCAGTACCGCGAGCGCCTGCCCTGAGTGGCAGGCAAACACAACCTCATCGAACGCTTCGACGGTTTTGGTTGCGCCAGCCGTAACCAAAACGCGGGTCTTCTCACGCGTGACGGCTAGCACGGGACAACCTAATCGCAGGTCCTGTAATCGACTCTCAATAACTTTGACGTATTGATCAGAGCCGCCCTGAACGACATACCACTGAGGACGATTCACAATGTCCAGCAAACCATGATGATTAAAAAACTGGCTCAGCATGCCCATTGGAAACGCCAAGATACCGTCATCGCCCGTGGACCAAATAGCGGCCGCCATCGGCACTAAGTAATCAAATATGAAGGCGTCCCCAAACTTTTCGCGCCGACAAAAATCAATCAACGGTTCCGGGTCAGTCGCGAGCACCAACCGAGCAATGCGGTTAAACCTTAAAATATCGCGCAACATCTTCCAAAAACGAGGCCTTAATAAATTCGTTTTTTGGGCAAACAAGGTTTTAAGGCTGTGACCGTTATATTCTAAGTTTGGACGCTTTAGGCTAAAGCTCATCTCAGTCGGCTGACCCTCGCAGCCTAAGCGCGCCAGCAGTGCCATAAAATTCGGGTAGGTTCGGTCGTTGTAGACAATAAACCCCGTATCGATTGCCCGCGAGGAACCGTCAATTTCAACTCGGTGAGTTTGAGTATGCCCGCCTAGATAGTCATTTTGCTCAAAGAGCGTGACCTCAAATTGATCTGCAAGTCGCTCTGCAACGGTCAGGCCCGAAATGCCGCCGCCCACTATCGCAATCTTTTTCATCGAACAACCTTTGTAGCGCCCAGCTTTATGACAATCACCCCCTTTCATTGTGCCTGACGGGCCTCGAATCACAACCCCTTAGCAGCCAGGTTTTCAGAAGGTATCACCGTTTAAAGCTCGCAAAATTCTCGGCGACACAACCACTCACATGCCGCACCTATCACAGTGTTTAAGCGCTCTTAACGCCACCGGTCTAGAGTCAATTATCAAACCGGCGCCCTCAGCGCTTAGCTGTCCCGTTTTTTCGAGCGCAAAAGCTTGTTGGATTGTGCTCGTCCGCTCGCCATTACCTGCAGCAAGCAACGCCTGCAGAGCGCTCGATCACTTGACGCTAATGTCTACCCACCTATACTGCTGTTATGCATGGATTAACCCAACAACAACTGAACCTGGTCACGCGAAAAAGTTCAGCCCAAGCCTGGTTCATAGTGCTCTCGGATTGGGTGCTTATCACAAGCGCGCTCGGCGCGGCGGCGCTCCTGCCGAATCCAATCACCATTGTGTTTGCAATCCTTGTGATTGGCTGTCGCCAACTAAGCCTAGGTATTATTGTTCATGAGACTGGCCATCAAACCTTTTTCGAATCGAAGCGCTTGAACGATTTCGTGGGCCGCTGGCTATCCGGCTATTGGGTGTTTTCAAGCAAAACCGATTACATGAAGGGCCATTTACGACACCACCAGCTTGCCGGAACCCCTGAAGACCCGGATCTAAAAAACTATGCTGCGTATCCCGTGAGCAGAAAGAGTTTCCGACGCAAAGTTTGGCGCGATCTATCCGGACAAACAGGCTGGCGACGCCTGCGGTCTATTGGCCGTACGGTTATTCGGTACAACACTTTGAACATTGAGGGCCGACGCGTTATTCGAGGCGGGCTCATTACCAACCTTACCTTTTTGGGTTTGGTCACATTGCTCGGGCAACCTTGGCTTTACCTGCTTTGGGTGGCCGCATTTATCTCAACACACATGCTGAGCACTAGACTGCGGCAGATTGGCGAACATGCGGCCGTACGGAACCAGCAAAGCGCAGACCCTCGAGACCATACTCGAACGATTTTGACCCGTTGGTGGGAGCGGCTTTTTATCGCGCCACATCAAATTGGCTTCCATCTTGAACACCACTTACTGCCGTCGGTGCCCATTTACCGGCTGCCGACGCTTCATAAGCTGTTAGTCGATAACGGCTATCTCGCAACCGACCTTTTGATTACCGGTTATCCAAGCCTGGTAAAGCGCGTCACCCACGAGCGTTCAGCCTAGAAAATTTGGCTGCAGGGTCATTGGCGATCGGGTGTATTATTGGGCTATGTTGACGTTAGCGCTCGGACAATGTCTTTTGCGCGACAGGGCAGCTAAACGCGCAAACGCTCTGCGCCAATCGGCGGGTTTACGTCTTGGGCCAACAATCCTTGACGGCACCGTTTGAATCAAAAGGCGGGTGGGGCGGCATGCCCAGCGTTGAAAAGGATCCGGCCCGACCAGACCCGCCGACCGGTTGAGTTCAAAGTCACAATAACCTCACTTGACCTGGCCTCGGACGCCTCACTCTTCAGATTCAGCGCGCACCTTGTTTTGAACTTCCTCGCGGTGGACTGACACCTCTTTAGGCGCCTTGATACCCAAACGGACTTGGTTTCCCTTAGACCCTAATACCGTCACCTCAATCTCACCGCCGATGACAAGCGTTTCACCTACCTTTCTGCTGAGAATGAGCAATCTAGCCTCCTTTGGCCTGCGCTCTGGGGTTACCTGCTGAAAACAGAAACCATCGCCTTATTTCGATCCTAACCGAAATAAAGCCGCCTTACACGGGAGAAATTGAAAGAATCGAAGCCTGTGTAACGCGCTGTCGGCCTGAGGCTTTTGCGCGCGCAAGCACGATTGATGGGTGGTTTATGACGACGATAGACGCGCAGCAGACCGCGGCAAACCTTAGACCTAATCCATGATAATTTGCGTGGCCTTACGCCGGCTCAGTCCCATGATCCGCCTCGAGACAAAAACCTGCGTGCAAAGCCCGAACTGCGAGCTCCAAATACTTTTCATCAATCACGACTGAAATCTTAATCTCAGAAGTTGAGATCATTTGGATATTAATCGACTCCTTCGCCAAGATATCGAACATCTGCGCCGCAACCCCGGCATGAGAGCGCATACCAACGCCGACGATCGACAACTTCGCGATTCGTTCATCGCCCAAAACCTCTTCCGCGCCAATTTGCTCGGACACCGCTGACAAAATAGCGTGTGCCAATTCGAAATCAGCACGCGCCACGGTGAAGGTAAAGTCTGTACTAAAATCAGCGCCTATATTTTGAACAATCATATCGACTTCAATATTGGCCTCACTGATGGGTGCCAAGATACTCGATGCGATCCCGGGCTGATCTTTCACGCCTCGCAAGGTCAACTTTGCTTCATCCCGGGTAAACGCGATCCCTGAAATCAAAGGCGCTTCCATCATAATATTATCCTCGGCGGTGATTAGCGTTCCTGCAACATCATTAAAACTA
>Ga0209374_1000172_pt1 | contig 75641 bp, 53 predicted proteins | sample SaaInlLV_DNA_10m_FD_184683 | JGI IMG/M metagenome (GOLD analysis project Ga0209374, IMG submission 184683) | Marine microbial communities from expanding oxygen minimum zones in the Saanich Inlet - SI075_LV_DNA_10m (SPAdes) (version 2) | ecosystem: Environmental > Aquatic > Marine > Unclassified ... | reverse complement strand
TGTTTTGGTACTTGTGATTATGATGGAACTTGTAATTCTGTTGTAAATCCTCCTGCCTCTGTTAATGTTACTTTTCAAGTAGATATGTCTGAAGTAACGGATCCTTACAGTGTTCCTGAAATTAATGCAACATTTAATAGTTGGTGTGGAAATTGTAATGCTATGAGTGATGCGGATAACGATAGTGTATGGGATGTTACAATTGCTTTAATTCCTGGAGATACAATTGAATATAAATATTCAGCAGATTCTTGGACTATTCAAGAAACAAATGATCCAGGTGCTTCTTGTACAAATGGAGATTCAACTTATACAAATAGAGTTCTAGTAATTCCTGCTTCTGATATGATTTTGGATGTAGTTTGCTGGGCAAGTTGTGATCCGTGTGTCTCAGCTCCACCTATTGGAATTGAAGACAACTTGAATAGCGTTTCAATTTTTCCTAATCCAGCTAGTGTAGTAATCAATATATCTTCGTCTCAAATTATTGAAAGAATAGAGGTTTTGGATTTAATTGGTAGGATAGTTAAAATTGATAATCCTATCAGTTCTTTCACTACTTTAGATATTTCAGATTTAAACGGAAATATATATTTTATTAAATACACAATAAATGGTGAGGTTAAATCTGAAAAGATTTTAATAAGGTAGATAAGAATCACATATTGGTAATATTAAGAGCAAAGTTACTGACTTTGCTCTTTTTTTTTTAATTTTAGTTTAAAAGTATATTATGAAAATAATCAGTTCAATTTTAATATTCATTGCTTTTATTCTAAATATTACAAGTCAAGCAAGTTTAGAACTTGTGGGAATATTAGATTTAGATTTACCTGAAGGTGGTTCTTCTGGAAAGGCTATACATTTAAAAGCCAATCAAAATATAACAAACTTAAGTGATTACGGAATCGGCATTGCTAATAACGGAGGTGGAACTGATGGTCAGGAATATGATTTTCCAAATATAGTTTTAAATTCAGGCGATCATATTATTGTTTGTCGAGATACGTTAGCAATTAAATATTATTTTTCAGGATGTAATTCTTTTAATTTTATGATTCAAGACGATTCTTCTGTAATTACCCAAAATGGTGATGACGCCATAGAGTTATATGAAAATGGTATTGTTATAGAAACATTTGGTGATGTAAATGTTGACGGATCAGGGGAGCTATGGGAATACAAAGACTCTTGGGCTTATAAAATAGATACTGGTTCTATAGTTTTTAGTGGTTTCAATTGGATTACTGGAGGAGTTGATTGTACAGACTTTTCTGTCACGTCTCTTTCTTCAAATTGTCCGTATCCGTTTTGTTCTCAAATTAATACAGATATTTCTATTCTTAATCCTCTTTCAGTAGCTATTTATCCTAATCCTTGCTTAGATAAATTGTTTATCAATTCTAAAAATAAAATTAAACTTTTAGAAATATTAAACATTAGAGGTCAGATAGTTTCTAGTTTACAAACGAACCAATCTTATATCGATGTATCTGATTTAGAATTAGGAATTTATTTTATTAAAGTTTCCAATAATGAAAATATTTCGCTTTTAAAATTCTTTAAAAATTAACTATGAAAAAGTTTTATTTAGTACTAATTTGTTTTACTTATATCACTAGTTTTAATTCGCAAATTATCTATAATTGGCAAAACTCTACTGAAGGATGGGTTAGTGGAGGTGATTGTAATTTAACTGCTCAAACAGATGCAATGGCCATGAGATTATTTTCCTCTAATGCATTAATGAGAAGCGGTAATCTATCCGCAAATTTAGGAGTTAATGGCTCTGATTATAATTCGGTTGAAATAACGGTTAAGAACCCAACCTCAGGTTCGGGTGTTGCTAGATTATTCATTTATCCTCCAGGTACTAACTCAGATACTTGTTATTATACATTTCCAGTGGATACTGCAATGAGTGGTTTTTCCACTTACACCATTTCATTAGATTCTATGCCATCTGGTGGTCTTTCTAGCCCTTACGATGGACCTATTGGTCGCTTTGGATTAAGAGCTCCATGGGGTGGAATGAATTTTGATACTATTTTTTGGAAAAAAATGGTTATTTCAAATACGAATCAAGTTATTGATTCTTCTGAAGTTACTTTTAGAGTTGACATGAATCAAGTAACAGACTCTTTTACTAATCCTGAAGTGAACTCAACATTTAATAGTTGGTGTGGAAATTGTAATGCAATGTCTGATTCTGATGGTGATAATATTTGGGATGTAACTGTCTCTTTACCAACTGGAGATACAATAGAGTATAAATTTTCTGCAGATTCTTGGTCTATTCAAGAAACTAATGATCCTACAGGTAGTTGTACTAATGGCGATCCTAATTACACTAATAGAGTATTAGTTATTCCTTCAAATGACACCATACTTACTGATGTATGTTGGGGAAGTTGCGATAGTTGTTCTTCTGTAATCGGTATTGAAAATGACGAATTAAATAGTTTTAGAATTTATCCCAATCCATCATCAAACTTTTTAAATATTAGTTCAAATGTGGAAATTTCTAATTTTATAATTTTTAATTTATTTGGAAAAGTTATTTTACAAGACTCTGTAAATACAGCATTATTTAAGATTAATGTTTCTACTTTTTCAAATGGACCTTACTTTATTTATTTAAAAGATTTAAAATCTTCTACTTTTAAAAAGTTCATTATAAATAATTAATCATGGTCAGATATTTTATTTGGCTGATTATTTTTCTTTCATTTTCTAATCCATTTTATTCACAAAGTTTAATTTTAGGTGATTACATTCCAGGCAATGGTATTATTCTTGCTAGTTCAGATAACAATTATAAAGTAATATTAAGAGGGTATTCTCAGTCTTTATTCGAGTCTAGAACTATTTCATATGATGATTCTTTAATTTCAGATAATAATAAATACAACAGATTTCGTGCAAGAAGAATTAGACTAAGATTGTCAGGAATTCAATCTTACCCAGGTTTTAGTTACAGACTTCAACTTAATCTCGCAGAGTCTGAAGCAGATGACGGTTTATTATCTAATGTTTTATGGGACGCTTGGTTGGGTTACAATATCAATAAAACAAATAAAATAGTAATTGGTCAAAAGGGTACTCCTACAGATAATATGGAGGTTCAAATGGCTTCTAATACTTTACAACTTCCAGAAAGAAGCAGACTTACTGGTGCTTTTTCAAGTATACGAGAAATAGGTTTGTTTTATGATAACAGAATTAAAATTGGTAATAAAGCTGTCCTAAAATCTATGTTTAATATTACCACTGGAGATGGATATAGTTTTAATGTTAATTCCAGAGATTATGGCGGTTTAAAATATGGTGCTAGAGTCAATATTCTTCCATTTGGACTATTTAGAAACTTTGGGCAGTTTAGGCAAGTAGATATGGTTAGAGAATTAACTCCAAAATTATTAATTGGATTTAGTGGAAGTTTTAATAACGGAATGAGCAGTAGAAGGGGAAGAAGAAATGGTGATTTTTTATTTTACAATATTACAGGTTCAGACACCAGTTTAAGATTACCTAATTATATAAAAGTAGGTGCAGATTTACTTTTTAAATACAGAGGTTTTTCATTATTAGCAGAGTATGTCAATACCAATGCTTTTATTGCTGATGATATTACTCATAGAAACGATAGATATGGGAGCGATCCAACACAAATAATAAGTTCTTTCGGTGCTTTTAAAGAAAATGCTTTTACATCTGTAAATCCAGATGAATACGTTAAAAGACAACTCATATTGGGAAGTGGGTTTAATATTCAAGTAGGTTATTTATTTAAATCACTTTTATCTTTAGATGGGAGATTTACCAGACTATCTCCAGATAAATTTTCATTTATGAATAATGCTACTTTTTATAATAGAAAAAACTGTTACGAGATTGGTTGTAGTAAATATTTTAACAAAAATTATTCTTTTAAAATCCAAGCATCCTACAGATTTATTGATAATGCAAAATTAAGATTACAAAACTATGAAGGTACTGACTATGAAAGGTCAGAGTTTGATGCTTCTGAGAATATTTTCTATTTAATGGTTCAAATCGCTTTTTAATGAGGTTTTTTACTTTTATAATTTTCACTTTCATATTCTGCATAATTGTACATTCACAGGATTCAAAAAAAATTTCTGAAAAATATTTTCCAGACTTTAATATTGATATTCCCACTCCAGCTTTCGATAAAAAAAAAGGATTTACAAACTATTCAGAAATGATGTTTTTCTTAAATAAATGGTGTGACAAATACCCTACTAAAATATCTTACCAATTTATAGGTAAGTCTCAAAAAGAAAAAAAAATTCCTATGGTTTTTATAGGAGATGATAATCTTGATAATTTGAAAGTTTGTTTTATGGGAGGATTACATGGAAACGAACCTGCCAGTACAGAATCAATGTTATTTCTTATTCGTAATTTATTGGAAGTCGACTCCTTGAAGAGTTTCTCCAGTAGCTTAAATATTGCAATTATTCCAATGGCAAATATTGATGGATATGAAAAACAAAGCAGATATGCGTCTAATGGTGAAGATCTAAATAGGGATCATACTAAGCTGTCAAATCAAGAAACAATAGCAATAAAGGAATCCATTAATAAGTTTTCACCAGATGTAATGGTTGATTTTCATGAATACAAGCCTTACAGAGTTGATTTTGTAAATTTTGGAGAGTATGGAACTACTTCCATGTATGATTGTATGTTTTTATATTCTGGCAATTTAAATGTTTGCCCTACTATTAAAACAGTAATTGAAAAGACTTTTTTGCCTCCTGCAAAATTAAAATTAGACGAAAATGGTTTGAAATATCACAACTATTTATCCTCTAAACATAAGAATAACAAAATATTCTTCAATTTAGGTTCCGTAAGTCCAAGGTCTAGTGCTACCTCTTTTGCATTAGGAAATACAATCTCTATGTTAATGGAAATTAGAGGTGTAGGTTTAAATAGGAATTCTTTTAAAAGACGTGTTTATACCACCTATTTACTTGCTCATTCTTTTCTTAAGACTTCAATTGATAATTCTGAATATATTCAATCAACATTAAAAAACTGTAATAATTTTCCTGAAGAAATCACTATTAAATATAAAAGAGAAAAGTCTAATTATAAGCTCAATATGATCGATGTTTATAATAATGACATTATCGATGTGGATATTGTTTTGAATAACGGACTTAAATGTGAAAATCAAACTACTAGAAAACGTCCTTTTTATTATTTTATTGATAAAGATTTGAGTATTGTAACAGATAAACTTAAAATTTTAGGATTAATCATTGATACTTTAAAATTTGATGAATTATTTGAGTTAGAATCTTATAAAATAATTTCACAAAAAAAATCATCTGTAAAGTTTCAAGGGTTTTATGAAAATATAGTTAGTACAACTATTGTGAAAGAACAAAAAGTTTTAAAAAAAGGAACCTTTGTTGTTCCAATGGATCAAAGAAAATCAAACTTAGCCGTTGAAACACTAGAGCCTGAAATGTTATCTGGTTTTTTAAGATTTAATGTTATTGAACCCAACGATATTCAAAAAATTTATCGGTATACTTTAAATAAAAAATTATGACAAGAATAATAGTAGCTTTCTTTTTAACCTGTTTACTTTCATTGAATTTATCTTCTCAAGAGGTTCAATTAATAAATGAATCCAGTTATGATAAAAATAATAGTTACAAATACCAATTAGGATCTGGGTTAGTCTTTAATTTTGATGATAGCACCCATGTATTTAAAATTGGTGGAATGGTGCAATCCAGATATTTGAATGAAAATTTCAAGGATTCACTTACAGAAGCATTTAATTATTTTGGTATAAAAAGATCTTATTTTAATTTAAGTGGTTCATTAAATAATGGAAGATTTTCATTTTTAGTTCAAACTAATTTTAGTGAATCTTTTCCTTTATTAGATGCTTGGATAGGTTGTCATCCAAATGAAAATATAAGTTTGTTTTTTGGTCAAAAAATGTCGCCATTTAATAACCTTTCTATGCAGATAATGGAATATAATTTACAGTTTGCTTCCAGAAATTATTTATCTCAAACATTTACAAATTTAGGTAGAGAATTTGGTGTTTTCTTAGAAAGTAAATTTATTCTTGGTAAGATGGGAGTTAAATCTTCTTTAGCAGTAACGAGTGGAGATGGAATTAATTCCTTCGGACAAAATTCCTTAGATAGTGACCAAGGTGGCTTTAAATACGGTGGAAGAGTTAATCTATATCCATTTGGATTCTTTAATGCTAATAATGAAATGGTTGGACATGATTTTGCTAAAGAGAATAATTTAAAATTATTAATTGGTGGCGCTTCTAGTCTTAATATTGGATCCAGTCATAAGTTAGGTGAGGGCCATTACAATGGAAATTATCTTAGCGATGCTACATTTATGTTTTTCGATTCTTCAGGAAATAAAAAATCACCAAATTACTTGAAAAATTATGTTGATGTTTTATTAAAATATAAAGGATGGAATGTTTTGTTTGAGTATGTAAATACAGCTGCCTATAAATTACAAGGTAGTTCATTGAATTCATCAGGCTCTAATTTGCTTGAACCCACCGAAATAAGTCAATATTTAATTTTGGGAAATGCCTACAACCTACAAGTTGGTTATTTATTTAATAGTAGCTGGTCTTTAGATGCAAAGTGGGGTCAATCTTTTTACGAGTTTAAAGAAACTTATTCATTGTTACAGAATTACGATTCAATGGGTGGAGGAATAACTAAATATTTTTCAAATAGAGCTGTTAAAACACAATTAATGGCTAATTATATAAATTTCCCAAACAATACTAAAATAAACAGGTTAAATATTGAATGTCTTTTACAAGTTGTTTTTTAGTATTTTTTTAAACCTTTAATGATTTTAAAGGCAACTTTTTGAAATAACGGAGCGGTAATCCTTTCTGTTATTATGTAGTAAATCTTTTTACCGTCAATATTTTCTCCTTCAAATCTTCTAGGAAGTCCAATAGGACTCTCATTAGTGATTATAGAATAGAAAACACATGCCGAAAGGTATGTAGCATTTGGTGAGGGGTGTTTATTATCATCCATGTATAGCTTTATTTCTGGATTGTTTTTCTCAATGTATGAGAAAGCATTACCTACTGGAACATAAACCGCGCTATTGAGCTTAGATAGGGAGTCAAGTAACTCCATAGTATTGTGTTTTCTAGACTTAGATACATTTTGGAGATAAGGATATTCCCAAGTTCCATATACTAAAGGAATGGCGTTATTTGCTTTAGAATAATTAATAAAAAGGTTAAGATATTTTGCACACGTATCTATATTTAAGAGGGGATTGGTACTGTGATCATTAAGGACTATATAATTATATTTTTTTATTGGATAATTATTTTCTAAGTGTAAATTCCAGTGTTTTTTCAAGTCGCTTCCACCAATTGTAATTTGATCAACCTCAATATTTTTATTGCTTTTAACAAACATGGATTCTAAAACCTGCGGTAAATTCCAGTAGAAAGTAAAACTATTTCCAATCATTAGAATCTTCGTACTCTTTGTCGTGTCACTAGTGAAATCTAAATTTTCAATGGAGTTGCTGTAACTTGATAAGCAAGAAAATGAAATATAAATAAAAAAGAAAAATTTAAAAATTACTTCCATCTGTTTTAGTTCCTGGTGAAAACAACGTTCCTGGATTAACACTGTTGTGTTGCACAAAATCCCCAGTTATGTCAGGGCTTCTAGTGTAAGATTCATCTGGACTATTTGATAACGGATCAATATCAAATTCGATTAAAATATTTCCTAAACTATCAGTAAAAGTCATTAAATCCCCTGCAGAATTGCTACTGCCATTATTAAGATTCATGACGACATTTGAAGAGATAAAAACTAACCCCCCACCAAATTGACCTACTGCAGTTCCACCTCCAAAAACTATTACTGATTGGTTGGGGTTTACAAAAGTATTATTAGGAAACTGATGATTTGGGATCCCCGAAGTTAGATTGGATCTATCATATATTTTACAACCACTTATATCTATACAAGATGAGGAGTTGTTTATAAATTCCACAAATTCATCTTGATTTGGATCTCTAGTCCCGTCATTATTTGCATCACCAGCTAACCCAGATGGTGGATCGTACAATACTTCATTTAATATAAATCCAGATGTGGTTGAATTTATATATACAGTATCATCAGCTATGGTTGTGGAAGTTGTATCAATATTATTTTTTATTGGTTGTACATCATTTGTTTTAGCACAGCTAATATTTGCAGTGTAGATTACAGAAATTAAAAAGAACCAAAAAAATATTTTGTGATGTAATTTAGATTTCATTTTAAAACTTTTAAATCAAATATAATCATTAATTTCACCTAAGTGAATATTCTTAAATACATAATATTTTCTCTTATTGTTGTCGTTTCTAGCTGTAGAAAAGATACAAATACTCCTTCTAATTCCAATCCATTTGAAAATAATAATTATGGAATTTTTGAGTTCACGGATTATGAACCACTTTCTAATAAACCATTTAACATACATTTTTATATTCCAACTTTAGCTAATAGAGAGAATTCACCTATAGTATTTGTTTTTCCAGGACAAAATAGAAATGCAAATGACTACTTACAATCTTGGATTCAATTGGCAGATCAATATCAAATCATGGTTTTCTCTTTTGAATTCACTGATGATTATTATCCAAATAGTACATCCTATCAGTTAGGGTTTGTCAGAGATTTCAATAGTAATTTTAACAATGAAGATGTTTGGACATTTTCTGCAATTGAACCTGTATTTGATAAAATTAAAACTAATTTAAACTATAAAGGAAATTCTTACAATATGTTTGGTCATTCTGCAGGAGCACAATTTGTTCATCGTTTCATTCAGTTTAAACCTTTGTCAAGAGTTGATAAGGCTGTTTCTGCAAACGCTGGTTGGTATACTTTACCAGATACAACAATAGATTTTCCGTATGGTTTAAAAGGGACTTCAATTAATGCTAATGATTTGCAAAATTCTTTTTTAAAAACATTAGAAGTCCATCTTGGACAAAATGATAACGATCCTAACGATCCATATTTAAACACCACCGATGGAGCTAATAGGCAAGGTGCTTTTAGACTCTCAAGAGGGCAATACTTTACTGCTTACAGCGATTCAATTGCACAGTCTATGAATTTTAATTCCAATTGGATAAAGAAAGAAGTTCCCAATGTTGGACATCAACAGCTAGATATGGCCATTTTTGCAGCCAATGAATTGTTTTAATTATATTTCGAAATTAAACCCTGTTTTTTTCAGTCTTTCATATTTGTCTTTGTCAAAACTAAAAAGCTTTGCTGGACGGTGAGAAACACTTTTTTGGTTTTTGCCAGTGTCGATCAATAATTTCATAGAATTAATTTTTTTTCTAAAATTCCTTTTGTCAAATTTCTTTTCTAGAATGGATTCATAAAGGTTTTGAAGATCGGATAAGGTAAACTTGTCAGGTAATAATTCAAATCCTACAGGTTTTCTTTTAACGTTTTTAACCAATTCTTCTTTACATGCAGCAAAAATTTTATTATGATCAAAGGCCAACTCACCAATTCTATTTACATTATGCCATTTAGCTTCTAAAGAGTAAGAGGAGGGACTGTTGTTTTTATTAGTAGGAGATAAATTATATTCTTTTATTTTTAATAAACTGTAATGCGAGATGGTAAATACTCTTCCCAATGGGTGTCTCCCCAAATCGCCAAAGGTTTTAACTTGTTCTGTAAATACGTTCTCCAGGCCTGTTAGGTCTGTTAAAACTCTATTTACAGCTTCTTCCGTATTTTCTTGAGGATGAACTAAATCCCCAGGTAAAGCCCAAAAGTCGACATAGGGATCGACACCTCTTTTTATTAAAAGAACTTTCAATGTAGTTTCATCATATCCAAAAATCACACAATCTACAGAAACCGAATAGCTGAAATTATTTTTAATCATAGTCTAAATATAATAAAAACATTAATTTTTATAAACTCTATCTTCTCCCAAAAATTCAGGTGACTGGATAGAAATAACTTTCATTGGAGTTTCGGAATTTGTTACCACACCATGCCATGTGTTTTTAGGGACAATTATTACATCTCCAGCACTTACAGTGTATAAAGAATCTTTTAATTGAAAGATTCCTGAACCTTCATGAATTACAACATTTTCAGTGTGATAAACATGTTTATGTAATTTTACTTTTTGTTTTATCCATATGACAAAGGTGGTGGACAAAGAATCTGAAGAAATTTTATGGGCATGTATATTTTGATACTCATTCTTTGGATTTATATTTTTTAAATTTGATACATTTCCTTGAGCATTGTAGTTCATGGATGTAATTACTAATAAAGTTAAAATAAGAGTTTTCATAAAATTGAATAATCTACTATACTAGAATAACCTTTCAAAAACTCATTGGTTTTCATTCTTTTCTTTCCCTCTATTTGAATTTCAGTTAGTTCTAATGCATTTCCATTAGTGCCAACAAAAAGTTTATCATCTGTAATTACCAATTTTTTTATTGGATATTTTTTATTGGATAGTTGCGCATTAAAAACCTTAAAATTTAATAATTTATTGTTGTAAGATAATTTAGTCCAAGCACCTGGATAGGGGTTGAGTCCTAAAGTTAATTGCCTAATTTCTTCAGCTGATTTATTCCAATTTATCTTTGTATTTTCTCTATTTAATTTAGGAGCCAATTTTAATTTTAAAGAATCATTTTGCTTTTTGCTTCCAGAATAATTAGAAGAAATTGTTTCAATAGTTTTCAATACTAAATGGGCTCCTTTGGTCATTAGTGTATCGTGTAGCTCGCCAGCAGTAGTACCATCATCAATAGATACTTTTTCAGTCAAAATAACAGCTCCAGTATCAATTTTCTCATCAATGAAAAAAGTGGTAATACCAGAATTTTTTTCTCCATTAATAATGGCCCAGTTTATAGGTGCAGCTCCTCTGTAATTAGGAAGGACAGAAGCGTGTAGATTTACGGTTCCCAACTTAGGGATTTTCCATACAACTTCAGGAAGCATTCTAAAAGCAACAACGACGATAATATCAGGTTTTAATTCTTTTAATTGGCATACAAATTTTTCATCTTTTAGTTTTTCTGGTTGCAAAAGATTCAATTGGTGTTTTAATGAGAAAATTTTAACTGCAGATTGGTTTATTTTATTGCCTCTGCCAGCAGGTTTATCAATCGAAGTAGCCACACCAACTAACTGATGATTACTATGATGAATTTCTTCAAGCACTTTAACAGCAAATGGGGGAGTACCCATAAAAAATATCTTCATATTATTCAACTTTAAGAATGAGTCCTTTAAGATATTCACTTTCCGGATGAAAAATATTAATTGGATGGTCTGATGGTTGGTGCAATTGTTTTAATATACTTACATTTCTTCCTGCTATTATTGCAGAAGAAAGAACCATATGTCGAAATAAGTTATTATCAATTACCTGAGAGCAAGAAAATGTAAAAAGTATTCCGTTGGGTTTAATTTGCTCAATTGCTCTTGTGTTGAGTCGTTTATACCCTTGAAGTGCTTTATGTTTAACTTTCATATGTTTAGCAAATGCTGGAGGATCTAAAACAATGACGTCGTATTCATCTTCCATTTCTTTGATGAAATCCATAGCATCCTCAGCGATGGATAAATGTTTAATATTTTGATTTGCTAATAATTCAATATTTTCATCCACAAGATCGATTGCTTTTTGGGAACTATCTAAAGAATGAACTTCTTTGGCTCCTGCATTTAAAGCGTAGATGGAAAAACCTCCAGAATAACAAAATGTGTTTAAAATTTTTTTGTCTTTAGCTAATTCACCTAAAAATTTTCTATTTTCTCTTTGATCAATAAAAAAACCTGTTTTTTGTCCGTTTACCCAATCAATTTTAAATTTATTTCCATACTCAGAAACAACAGTGGAAGTAATATCTGAATTATTATACAAGTAGCCATCCTCAACCGAAAACTCTTCAACATGTTTTTTAGGGATGGTTTTCACACTTTTATCATAAATTAATTCAATATTGGGTAATATTTCTTTTACTATTTCTGTAAATAATCCTCTTATTTTCCACATTCCAATAGAATGAAATTGAAAGACTGCTACTTCGTTGTAGATGTCACAAATAAATCCTGGTAAATAATCTCCTTCAGCATGAATTAGTCTGTAAACATTATTGTTTTTATCAATTTTTAAGGTCTCATTTCTTTGTTGAAGTGCATTTTTAATTTTTTCTTTCCAGAATTCCTCATCGATTTCTTTATTTTCAAAATCAAATATTCTTACCGAAATATTACCTTCAGTATAATGTCCAGTTGCAAGGTATTTATCTTTATTGGTGAAAATTTTCACCACATCTCCATCAAGAATGTTCTCGTCAATTTTTTTGATGGCTCCTGAGAATACCCAAGGATGTTTTCTTAATAATGATTTTTCTTTAGTAGGTTTAAGCGTTACTTTTTTCATATTTGAATGATGTTTTTGATAACCATTATTAAATTTGAAGCAAATTAAAATATTTTAATGAAATTTGGTCAAGTTGATAATTTGGATTTAGTAGATTTTTCTTTGCCTTTAGTAAGCGAAGAAACAAAAACAATTTTATCAAACATAAATAGATCCAATAATTTAAACTTTTTCTTTGGAGCTCCAGGTTGGTCAGATCAAAAATTCAAAGGCATTATTTATCCTCCTAAGACTTCTGCAAAGAACTTTTTATTTGAATATGCTAAACAATTTAACAGTATTGAGGTTAATGCTACTAGATATGGTGTTCCAAAAAAACATGTTTTACAAAAATGGTATGACAGTGTAAATGAAGATTTTAAATTTTCCTTAAAAGTACCACAAGTTATTACTCACAGAAAAAATATTAATGACGATCAAGCTAAGTTTAAGATGGATGAGTTTTTATTAGCAGTCCATCAAATGGGCTCTAAGTCAGGTATGAGTTTTGCAGTTATGGCTAATTATTTCAAGTCATCTCAGTTAGATGAATTAAGAACCTTTGTCAATTCTTGGCCTGTTGATTTACCATTGGCTATTGAATTCCGAAATCCAAGTTGGTTTAGTAAAGAAGTTGTAAGTCAATGGCAAAATCTGTTTTTAACTAAAAATATTGTACCTGTTGTCACTGATACACCAGGAAGAAGAGATGTGGTTCATTTTTCTTTAACCAATAATCATTTATTTATAAGATATGTTGGTGATTTTAATCATGTTAGCGGCTCATTGAGAGTTCAAAGCTGGATAAATAAGATTGAGGAATTGGTGAATCTAGGTGTTGAAAACATATGGTTTTATGTCCATCAGCCTGGTGAGAATAGAGAAAGAATTCTATTATTTTATAATTTACTTATACCAAAAATAAACAAGGTGTTAAAAACCAAAATACCATTGCTTAAAGACTTTTCAACTGCTACTTAAATGTAACCCATTGCGATATAAGTAAGGTGACCAACCATTTCGTGAAACAATATTTTCCATTTAAATAAAACATTTGATTGAGGTAGTATAATCCACTCTAAATCAAAGTGTTTAATTTCATTTTTTTTAATAAATGGATGACATTTTAAATTGGTTTTATTAAAACAAGCTATGGAGCGTCTCATGTGGTAATCAGAAGTAATTAACAAACATGAAATATCATTTCTATGAAGACTATCCGTTAATAGTTTATCAGAAAAACGAGCATTTTCATAAGTGTTTTTAGACTTATTTTCAGTAAAAATGCAGGAATCAGGAATTCCAAGTTTAATAAAGTATTTTTTTAAGATTTCAGACTCTTTTAATTCGGAAGTGAGACTTCCAGAAGCGCCAGTAATTAATATTTTATCAATTTTTTTTTTAGAAAATAAATCTAAGGTGTTTAATATTCTGTCGTTGTTAGATGAAAAGTTTATATTGTTTTCAGTAGATGTTAAACTAATCATACCACCTAGTAAAATCCCAAAATCGTAATGGTTTTTTGATTTATAATGTAAATTACACCATAAGTCATTCACAAAGTTGTAAACTAATGAATTACTAAAGAGTATTAATAGCAGTAATCCTGTTTTAAATTTTTTTTTTCTTTTATATATTTTACGATGAAATACTGCTGTTAAAAACAAAAAAATTATCCAAAAAAATGGATCAATAATAAATGAAATTACTTTAGAAAGAAAAAAAAACATTTTATTTGCAATAATTAATTTTCCTTAAATTAAGTAAATAATACTGTAATTAACCGAACAAATTATTTAAATAAATGGATCAAGTTCCTTATCAACCTAAAAATAAAATTAGAATCGTTACTGCTGCTTCTCTTTTTGATGGTCATGATGCTGCTATCAATATTATGAGACGAATTATTCAATCTACAGGGTGTGAAGTCATTCATTTAGGTCATGATAGAAGTGTTGAAGAAGTGGTGAATTGCGCCATACAAGAAGATGTACAAGCAATAGCTATGACATCTTATCAAGGAGGACATAACGAATATTTTAAGTTTATGTACGACTTGCTATTAGAGAAAGGAGCTAATCAAATTAAGATTTTTGGTGGTGGAGGCGGAACAATATTACCTGAAGAAATTAAAGTTTTGGAGGATTATGGAATTACCAAAATATATCATCCAGACGATGGTCGAAAAATGGGTTTACAGGGAATGATCAATGATTTGGTAAAAAAATGTGATTTTCCAACAGGAAATAAAAATTTAAAAAATTTACAAAATCTTACCCACGAAAACCATTTGCAAATTGGGAATTTCATATCCTCAGCTGAAAACTATGGAGATCAAAATATTGATATTCTAAATAAAATTAAAATCACTTCTGTAAAAAATAACATTCCTGTCTTAGGTATCACGGGTACAGGTGGTGCGGGTAAATCATCATTAGTAGATGAACTTGTAAGAAGATTTTTAATGGATTTTCAAGATAAGAATTTAGCGATCGTTTCTGTGGATCCTTCTAAAAGAAAAACAGGTGGTGCATTGTTAGGGGATCGAATTCGGATGAATTCCATAAATAATAACAGAGTATATATGCGTTCTTTAGCAACAAGGCAAAGTAATCTAGCGCTCTCTAAACATGTTGCTCAAGCTGTTGACATTTTGAAGTTTTCTAATTTTGATCTAATAATTCTAGAAACCTCTGGAATAGGACAATCCGATACAGAGATATTAGATCACAGTGATGTTTCACTCTATGTTATGACTCCTGAATTTGGTGCGGCTACACAGCTGGAAAAAATTGACATGCTGGACTTTGCTGATGTAGTTGCATTAAATAAATTCGATAAAAGAGGTTCTTTAGATGCGATAAGAGACGTTAAAAAACAATACAGAAGGAATCATAACTTGTGGGAGGCCAAAGATGAAGATATTCCTGTTTATGGTACTATTGCTTCTCAATTTAACGATCCTGGAATGAATGTACTTTATAAACATTTAATGGATTTGGTAAATAATTTTTCTAGTCATAATTTTAAATCTTCCTTTTTATCTGAAAAAGAACTTTCTGAAAAGATATTTATAATTCCTCCAAATAGAATTAGGTATTTATCTGAGATTTCTGAGAATAACAGGCTTTTTGATAAGAATATAAACAATCAGGTTGAAATAGCCGATCGATTGTATGCATTGAATAAAGCATTAGTTGAATTTAAAGATGATGCTAAAGTAAAGAGCGAACTGGAGAATAAAATTAAAGCAATCGCCTTGGATTTTGAACCAAGAAATCAAAAAACAATTAACGAGTGGGAAGAGTTATGCAACTCTTACTCAAAAGATTTTTTCATATTTAATGTAAGAGGAAAAGAAATAAAGATAGCTACATCTTCTAAATCTCTTTCTCATTCTAAAATTCCAAAAGTAGTATTACCTAAGTTTACCTCTTGGGGAGATATGGTAAGGTGGAGTAATCAAGAAAATGTTCCAGGTAAATTTCCATTTACTGCTGGTTTATTCCCGTTCAAAAGGGAAGGAGAGGATCCCACTAGAATGTTTGCTGGTGAGGGTGGTCCCGAAAGAACGAATAAGAGGTTTCATTACTTAAGCTATCAAATGCCTGCTAAGAGACTATCTACTGCATTTGATTCAGTTACTCTATATGGTAATGATCCAGGTTTAAGACCAGATATATATGGTAAAATTGGAAATGCTGGTGTTTCTATTTGTTGCTTAGATGATGCAAAGAAACTTTATTCAGGTTTTGATTTATCTTCTCCAAATACTTCTGTAAGTATGACTATAAACGGACCTGCACCTATGCTATTAGGTTTTTTTATGAATGCTGCTATTGATCAGAATTGTGAAAAGTACATCATAGAAAATAAATTAGAAGCTGCCGTTGAGAAAATCATAAAAAAGATTTACGGAGCTAAAAATCCACCCAAATATCAAGGAGATTTACCAAGCGGTAATGATGGATTAGGGCTTATGTTGTTGGGGGTTACTGGCGATCAAGTGCTTCCAAAAGAAATATATCAAGCTATAAAATCTGCAACTTTAGCTGAAGTAAGAGGGACGGTTCAGGCAGATATTTTAAAAGAAGATCAAGCTCAAAATACCTGCATTTTTTCCACAGAATTTGCACTTAGGTTAATGGGTGATGTTCAAGAATATTTTATTAAAAATAAAGTGAGAAACTTTTATTCTGTTTCTATTTCAGGATATCATATTGCAGAAGCAGGCGCTAATCCTATTACGCAGTTAGCTTTTACTTTATCAAACGGTTTTACTTACGTAGAGTATTACTTGTCTAGAGGCATGTCAATTGACGATTTTGGTCCTAATTTATCTTTTTTCTTTTCTAACGGAATCGATCCAGAGTATGCTGTAATTGGAAGAGTTGCAAGAAGAATTTGGGCAAAAGCAATGAAGTTAAAATACGGAGCTGGGGAAAGAGCACAAAAACTTAAATATCATATTCAAACTTCAGGAAGATCTTTACATGCTCAAGAAATTGATTTTAATGATATAAGAACAACACTACAAGCACTATATGCCATTTATGATAATTGTAATTCACTACACACTAATGCTTATGATGAAGCTATTACAACACCTACAGAAGATTCGGTAAGAAGAGCAATGGCTATTCAGCTAATCATAAATAAAGAATTGGGTCTGGCAAAAAATGAGAATCCTTTACAAGGTTCTTATATTATTGAAGAGTTAACTTCTCTAGTTGAAGAAGCTGTTTTAATTGAATTTGATAGAATTAATGAAAGAGGGGGGGTTCTAGGTTCTATGGAAACAATGTATCAAAGAAGTAAAATTCAAGAAGAATCTCTACATTATGAGACTTTAAAGCACACTGGAGAATATCCAATTATTGGAGTCAATACATTTTTGAATTCAAAAGGATCACCAACCATTATTCCAAGCGAAGTTATTCGTGCAAACACGGAAGAAAAAGAATATCAAATTTCAATGCTTAAAGATTTTAAAAATTTTAATACAAAATTTTCACAAAGCGCATTAGATGATGTGAAAAATGCTGCATTAAACCAAGAAAATATTTTCGATGTTTTAATGGTAGCGACCAAGACTTGTTCTTTAGGACAAATTACCAACGCACTCTTCGATGTAGGTGGTCAGTACAGAAGAAATATGTAGCTACTGGTATTCGTGACTTCCTAAATCATTTGGGATTGTTCTGGGTAAATTCAATATGTCTTCTGTTACAATTGAATTTGTGCCCTTATTTATAGCCTCTGAGTTTTCAGTCAGTTCAAAATTCCAGTTTTCTGTATTCCTGAAGTGATTCAAAATGTTGAAATAGCAATTATTTAATATGTAATTTGATAAAGTATCCTCTGATTTTAAAGAACAACTATTAAACAAAACATTGGTATTTAGTCCTGTAATTTCTTTCCCAACCGTATCACAAATAAATTCAGTGATTCCATTTCCATCAAAAATACAGTTGGTAAATTGAGCATTGTCAAAAGGTCTAAATACAATCTGTTCATTAATGCTTTTGTAGTAATCCTTAAATAAGAATGAGGGTGTATTTCTATATCCTTGAGAGTAGTTTGCAAAAGTACAATGCTCAAAATTCACATTACCTCCAATGCTAACTATTGCCGAGTAATTATCACTATTTCCAAATAAACAATTGGTAGCATTTACATTCGAGCCTTGCGTTAAGATGTTGCTATACAGGGAGTTGTGAACACTAACTTTATTTAAATTCACGGTGTTATTCACGGTGAAAGTATCTATTTGTATTCCAATTACAGCATTTTTAATCTGAGTATGAACCAACTCAGAATTTAATGGGCTAGAAAGATATATTCCTCTCCATTGTCCAGAAGTTGAATCAGCTGGATAAAGCAAATAATCTTCAGTTCTGTCTTGTTGGAAAATAACGGGATCATTTATATTTCCATTTACCATAATACTGCTTTTGTAAACATAGAGAACAGAGTTAGCATGACCGTGTATTTTAGTTCCAGCTTCAATTACAAGGTTTAGATTGGAGTCTGTGTTTGGATATCCAACTGCTGCAACTCCATAAATAACATGAGGTTTGTCATTTGACCAAGTGCCCTGTACTATTTCATTTACATGAAAATAGGCATCTTGCCCCCAAGCGTTTAAAATAATTTTTTTTGTATTCCCATTAGTTTCGAAAATGATTTCATCTTCAACCACTAGCGGTAAATTAGTTCCATTAGGATCAATAGTCACCTCAATAAATAAAAAAATACTGTCTCCACCTTTGATGGCTACGTCTTCAAATAAAACTCCAGCTTCACCGTCTACGTTAATTCTAAATTGAGAATTTTCTCCTGACAGTAGTCTTATTCGACTGATGTTTATAGTTCCATTGTTGTTGTTGTAACATTTAATTCTTTTCGTGGTAGATCCAATGGTGGTAAATAATGTATCAAATAAAACAGTATCAGTAGAAGTATTAATGTCGTAATTTGAGCCGTTAAGAATATTGTCTTTGTTGCAACCGAAAAGGGACAATAATAAGATCAATAATGATATAATAAATTTATTAGACTTCATTTAATTTGCAATATATATACAACTAAGAAAACTTTAATTTATTTTTAACTATATTTTTTTTTGTTAATTTAATTTTAAAGTTAAATTTGCAGCCACAAATAAAACCATGAAAAAAGACGTCCACCCAGAAAATTATAGACTTGTAGTATTTAAAGACATGTCAAATGATTACTCATTTATAAGTAAAAGTTGTGCTCCTTCAAGTGAAACTACAGATTGGGAAGACGGAAACGAATATCCTTTAATTAAATTAGAGATTTCTCATAAGTCTCATCCTTTTTTCACTGGAAAAATGCAGTTAGTAGATACTGCTGGTAGAATTGACAAGTTCAAAAACAGATACTCCAAACAAAAGAAATAAGCTTTTACTTATTTAGTTTCTCCTTTATTATTTATAAATTAACCATAGATTGGTTAATCTAGATAAATTCCTATGTCAAAAAAAATAAACTACGTTTTGTTCGATGGTGTGTATCATCAAAAATTAAAACCTCTTACACTGACGAGACCTGTAGCTGATTTAAGGGTTGGTATTTTTAAAATTCATGAAAAATGGGAACATCTATTAGGTGAAAAGGTTGGTATTCGAACAAAAGACTACTTAGGAAAAAGTTATAATTCTTTTAATGATAATGCAGGTGTTGGAATTTCAGGTGCTTTAATTCCCAATCCTGAATTATGCGATGCTATAAATACTTTAAAAGAAAAAACAATAATGATGAAGGAAGGTAAAGTTTTAGCAATTAAACCTTTACCATTGGAGAGCTCCGATGTAAATAATGAACTTGAAGGGTATAAAATTGTCCAATACACGTCAGAAATTTCCATGATTGAAAAACCAATGGATATTTTCAAATTAAATGGTGCTCAAATTGAAATGGATTTAAAATTCTACATCAAAAATAAAGATTTAAATACCAATCTTGAATCGGGTAACTTGATTATTGGAGATCGAGTTTATATTGAACATGGTGCTAAAGTTATGGGAGCAACCCTAAATAGTTCTGATGGTCCTATATATATTTCCAAAGGTGCTGAAGTTATGGAAGGTTCTAATCTAAGGGGGCCACTTATTATCATGGAAAATTCTGTTATTAAAATGGGTTCTAAGATCTACGGTTCAACTACAATTGGGCCGTTTTGTAAAATTGGTGGTGAATTGAGTAATGTTGTTTTTCAAGGATATTCCAACAAAGCTCACGATGGATTTATGGGTAACAGCGTTATTGGTTATTGGTGTAATTTTGGTGCTGATACGAATACTTCAAATCTTAAAAATAATTACGGAATAGTTAAATCTTGGAGTTACGAAACAGCATCTTATGAAAGTACAGAAACTCAATATTGTGGTTTAATTGCAGGTGATCACTCAAAATCTAGCATCAACACCATGTTTAATACAGGATCTGTTTTGGGCGCTTTTGTGAATGTTTTTGATGGAGGATTTCCTCCAAAATTCATTCCTTCCTTTTCATGGGGAAATAAAGAGAAGATGAAAATATATAAGTTCGAAAAGGCAATGGAAGTAGCTGAGAACGTAATGTCAAGAAGAGGAGTAGCTTTAGACGAAGAATCTATAAAAATATATAAAACTATATCTAAACAATCGTCAAACTAATTTAGTTTGGCACACCAATTGAACTACAATAAATTGTAGTTTATATTTCAAATTTTTTGTGGGGTTTTTCCATCATTACGTTTGTTTTAGTAAAACTTACCAAGACATTATGTCATTAAAAAATAAAACAACTAGTTATGAGTGACTTTTTTACAGATAATAAATTTATGGGTCTAAGTGGCTTAGCAGACGGTGAAACTGAATTCATCCCCTTGATATCTTCAGAAGATGAAGATAGGATGAATCTTGAGGATGTTCCGGAGAAATTACCGATACTTCCTTTGAGAAATAACGTGCTTTTTCCTGGTGTCGTAATACCAATAACATTAGGAAGAGATAAAAGTATTAAGCTAATTCAGGATGCGAATAAGGGAAATAAAATAATTGGGGTAGTCTCTCAAAAGGATTCTAAAGTAGAGGAGCCAACGTATAAAGATTTATATGAAATTGGTACTGTTGCTCAAATTGTGAAAATGCTCAAAATGCCAGATGGTAGTAGTACCATTATTATTCAAGGTAAAAAAAGATTAAAGTTAGAAGATGAGATTTCTAACGATCCTTATTTAATCGCTAAAATAAGTGAGTTCGATGAAAAGAAATTGAAAAATATTTCAAAGAAATCTGTTGCTTTATTTGATACTTTAAAGGACATGGCCTTGAATATAATTAAAAATTCACCAAATATTCCTTCTGAAGCGTCATTTGCAGTCAAGAATATTGAGAGCCCTAATTTCTTAGTAAATTTCATCAGTTCACATATGAATGCTGAGGTGTCTGAAAAACAAAAAATGTTAGAAGTACCTAACATAAACGATCGTGCACAGTTGCTTCTAAAACATTTGAACAAGGAGTTACAAATGTTAGAACTAAAAAATGACATACAGTCAAGAGTAAAAACTGATCTTGATCAACAACAAAAAGAATATTTGCTACATCAGCAAATGAAAGAAATTCAAAACCAACTTGGTGAAAACCCTGTTCAGCAGGAAATTAATGAGTTAAGAGAAAAATCGTTTGGTAAAAAATGGTCAGACACTGTTAAGAAAACTTTCAACAAGGAATTAGATAAGCTTGAAAGAATGAACCCGTCTGGTGCTGAGTACGGGGTACAAATTAACTATTGTCAATTATTAATTGATTTACCTTGGGATGAGTACACAAATGATAGTTTCAATCTTAAAAAAGTCCAAAAGGTGTTGGATAGAGATCATTTTGGATTAGAAAAAGTTAAAGAAAGAATTGTAGAGTATTTATCTGTTTTAAAATTAAAAGGAGATATGAAATCTCCAATATTATGTTTGTATGGCCCTCCTGGTGTTGGTAAAACATCTCTAGGGAAGTCAATTGCAGAAGCAATTGGTAGAAAATATGTGAGAATGTCATTAGGAGGACTACACGACGAATCAGAAATAAGGGGTCATAGGAAAACATATATTGGTGCTATGCCAGGTAAACTTATTAGTAATTTAAAGAAGGTTGGCACCTCAAATCCTGTTTTTGTGTTAGATGAAATTGATAAGGTCGGTAGGTCAGGACATGGAGATCCTTCATCTGCGTTGTTAGAGGTTTTAGATCCCGAACAAAACGATACCTTTCAGGATAACTTTGTAGAAATAGAATACGATTTATCAAAGGTATTGTTTATTGCTACTGCTAATGATTTATCTACCATTCAGCCTGCGTTAAGAGATCGAATGGAAATTATTCCTATTAACGGATATACAATTGAAGAAAAAGTTCAAATTGCCAAAAAACATTTAATGCCTAAATTGATTAAAGACCATGGAATAGGCAAGGAAAATATAAAAATCAATCAAACTATTATTGAAAAGGTAATAACATCCTATACAAATGAAAGTGGAGTAAGAGGCTTAGATAAAAAGTTGGCTAAATTAATTAGAAACAGAGCAAAGCAAATTGCTTTCGAAGAGCAGTACCATGTACAAGTTTCAAAGGAAGATGTATTAAAATCTTTGGGGCCAGGTATGGATCCTAGAAAATATTCAGAACATGTTATTCCTGGGGTTGTTACCGGTTTGGCATGGACCAGAACTGGAGGAGATATTTTATTTATTGAAAGTTCAAAAACTAAAGGGAAGGGAAAGTTGACTTTAACAGGTAACCTCGGAGATGTTATGAAAGAATCTGCTGTGATTGCTTTAGAATATATTAAAGCAAACGGAGATAAGTTTGGAATTAAACAAAATGATATGGAGGAAAGTAATTTTCATATACATGTTCCAGAAGGAGCAACTCCGAAAGACGGTCCTTCTGCAGGTGTAACTATGATTACTGCTTTAGCTTCGTCCATCACCGGGAAAAAAGTGAAAAAATATTTAGCCATGACTGGCGAAATTACCTTAAGAGGAGAAGTTTTAGCAATTGGTGGGGTAAAAGAGAAAATTTTAGCTGCTAAAAGAGCTGGAATTAGATTTATATTGTTACCAGAAGCTAATCAGAAAGATGTAAACGACATCAAAAAAGACTACTTGAAAGGGCTTACTTTTAATTACGTTAAAAAAATGGAAGATGTCATAAATTATGCCCTTACATAGGTTTTTATCGATATTCAGTTTAAAGTGTTGATAAGTAACTCTGTTCAATATGTTTTTTTTTCTATAAAAAAGTATTTTTAAACCTTCTAAATCAATTATGGCAGAAGGTAAAGTCGAATACACCGAAGATAATATACGTTCCTTAGATTGGAAGGAGCATATAAGGATGCGTCCCGGAATGTATATTGGTAAATTGGGAGACGGTTCTTCTTCTGATGACGGTATTTATGTCCTAGTAAAAGAAGTTGTAGATAACTCAATTGATGAGTTCGTAATGGGCAACGGAAAAAAAATCTCTGTAAAGATAAGTGGAGATGAAGTTCAGGTAAGAGATTTTGGTCGAGGAATTCCACTTGGTAAAGTGAAAGATGTAGTCTCAAAAATGAATACAGGTGGTAAATACGATTCTAGAGCTTTTAAAAAATCCGTTGGTTTAAATGGTGTTGGGACTAAGGCGGTAAATGCTTTGTCTACAGATTTTAGTGTTGAGTCTATTAGAGATGGAGAGCTAAAAAAAGTATCTTTTAATCGTGGTGAAGTGGTTAAAGATTTTCCCCTAGAAAAATCCGATCTAGATAATGGAACCAGAATTATCTTTAAGCCAGATAGTGAGATATTTAAAAAATTTAAATTTAGAGATACCTACTTAGAGAAAATGTTCTGGAATTACTGTTATTTAAACAGGAATTTAACGATTAATTATAATGGAACTAAGTTTATTTCTAAAAATGGCTTAAAAGATCTTTTAGAGGCCAATATGGATGGTTCTCCACTATACCCCATTGTTCACTTGGAAGGAGAAGATATTGAAGTTTCGTTTACTCACTCAAGAGGTTACGGTGAGGATTATTCTTCCTTCGTTAATGGTCAGCATACAACTCAGGGGGGCACCCATCAAAGCGCTTTCAGAGAGGTAATTGCTAAAGTGATTAAAGATTTCTTTAATAAATACGAACCTGTTGATATCCGCCAAGGAATTGTAGCTGCAGTCAGTATTAAGGTGATAGAGCCAGTTTTTGAATCTCAAACTAAAACAAAATTAGGTTCTACTGAAATTGAACCAAATGGCAAGTCTGTAAGAGGATTTGTTATGGATTTTTTAAAGGAAAAACTAGACAATTTCTTGCATAAAAACCCTGATGTGGTTCAGCAGATGGAATTTAAAATAAAACAATCTGAAAAAGAGAGGAAAGAACTTACTGGTATAAGAAAATTAGCAAGAGAACGAGCTAAAAAAGTTAGTTTACATAACAAGAAATTAAGAGATTGTAAAATACATTTTAACGATTTTAAGAACGAACGAAGAGAAGAAACCTCCATTTTCATTACCGAGGGTGACTCCGCAAGTGGTTCTATTACCAAATGTAGAGATGTAAAAACACAAGCTGTCTTTAGTCTTAGAGGAAAGCCTTTGAATTCGTTTGGATTATCTAAGAAGGTAGTTTACGAAAATGAAGAATTTAATCTCATTCAAGCTGCTTTAAATATTGAAGAAGATATGGATGCGCTCAGATACAATAAAATTATCGTAGCTACTGATGCGGATGTTGATGGAATGCATATTAGACTTCTTTTATTAACTTTCTTTCTGAGATTTTTCCCTGATTTAGTTAAGAAAAACCATGTTTTTATTTTACAAACTCCACTTTTTCGAGTAAGAAATAAAAAAGAAACCAGGTATTGTTATTCTTATGAAGAAAGAAAAGATGCCATCAATTCTCTAGGTAAAAATCCAGAAATTACAAGATTTAAGGGGCTAGGAGAAATTTCCCCTGATGAGTTCATACATTTTATAGGCGAAGATATCAGGCTTGAACCTGTTTTAATGTCTAAAAATAAATCAATTGAAGATATTTTAAATTTCTACATGGGTAAAAACACCCCAGAAAGACAAGGCTTTATAATAGACAACTTGAAAGTTGAAGAAGATTATTTTGTAGAGGAAAATTAGCAAAATGGATGAAACAAATTCAAATATTGACGAAGACTCTAATGACAAGGATAATATTACTTATTTATCTGGCCTTTACAAGGAGTGGTTTCTCGACTACGCTTCCTATGTTATACTTGAAAGAGCAGTTCCAGCATTAGAAGACGGTTTAAAGCCTGTACAACGTAGAATTTTACATTCTATGAGGGAATTAGATGACGGCAGATACAATAAAGTTGCAAATATTATTGGAAATACAATGAAATACCATCCGCATGGCGATGCTTCTATTGGTGATGCGATGGTTCAGATTGGGCAAAAAGATTTATTAATTGATTGTCAAGGTAACTGGGGAAATCTATTAACGGGTGACGGTGCAGCTGCACCTAGATATATTGAAGCTAGAGTTACTAAATTTGCTAATCACATTCTTTACAACCCAAAAACTACTAATTGGTTAAGTTCTTACGATGGCAGAAACAAAGAGCCACAGTATTTACCTGTAAAATTTCCAATATTGTTAAATCATGGTGCTGAGGGGATAGCCGTTGGTTTAGCTTGTAAAATTCTTCCACATAATTTTTTAGAACTCATCGATGCATCTATTAATGTATTAAAAGGTAAAAAAATAGAACTATTTCCAGATTTCCCTAATGGAGGTTTAGCAGATTTTACTCAATACAATGACGGGTTAAGAGGAGGAAAAGTTAGGGTAAGAGCATCTATACAAAAATTAAATAATAAAACACTAATAATCAATCAGATACCATTCGGTACTACAACTGATTCTTTAATTGACTCTATTGTAAGAGCAACTGAAAAAAACAAAATTAAAATTAAAAAAATTGAAGATAATACTTCTGCTGTAGCAGAAATTATTATTCATCTTCCTGCAGGTGTTTCTCCTGACAAAATGATTGATGCATTATATGCTTTTACTAATTGTGAAATGTCAATCTCTCCTAATTCTTGTGTTATTGAGGGAAATAAGCCTGTTTTCATTGGTGTAACCGAAATCTTAAAAAAATCTGTTGATAGAACTGTAGAGTTATTAAAGTTAGAGCTTGAAATAAAGTTACAAGAACTTGAAAATCAGTGGCATTGGTTGTCACTTGAAAGAATCTTTATAGAAAATAGGATTTATCGTGATATTGAGGAGGAAGAAACATGGGAAGGAGTTCTTTTAGCAATTAAAAATGGTTTAGCTCCTTTCATCAAGAGTTTAAAAAAAGAGATCTCAGAAGATGATATTATCAAATTAACTGATATTAAAATCAAAAGAATTTCGAAATTTGACAGCTCTAAAGCTGTTGATAATCTTATTAAAATTGAAGATCAAATAAAAGAGGTAAAAGGTAATCTTTCCAATCTTATTGAATACAGCATAGCATATTACAAAGACGTTAAAGATAAGTATAGCGAGGGTAAAGAAAGAAAAACTGAAATTAGAGTTTTTGATAATATTACAGCACGTAAAGTTATAGTATCTAATAAAAAACTTTATGTAAACAAAGAGGAAGGGTTCATAGGGTGGTCTCTTAGAAAAGATGAATTTATTGAAGACTGTTCCGATTTAGATGATATTATCTTATTTTTTAGTAACGGTAAAATGATTGTTACAAAAATTGCAGATAAGAAATTTGTAGGTAAAGGAATAATCCACAGTGCTGTTTGGAAAAAAGGCGACGATAGAACCATTTACCACTTAATTTATCAAGCTGGAAAAATGGCTCCGTCTTATATGAAAAGATTTTCTGTAAATTCCATAACAAGAGATAGAGAATACGACATTGTTGGAAATGCCAAAGAATGTAAAATTCATTATTTTTCTGTAAACCCAAATGGCAGAAGAGAAACTATACAAATAAAGTTAAGACCCAAACCAAAGTTGAAAAAACTAAAAATTGATTTAGATTTTGGGGAGTTGATGATAAAAGGACGAGCTAGCAAAGGAAATCTAGTAACTAAAAACTTCATTTCAAAAGTCGAACAAAGAGAAGTGGGAGGTTCCACACTTGCTGCAAGACAAATTTGGTGGGATGAAGTAGTATCTAGGCTTAATAACGAGCAAAGAGGGAAATCTCTGGGTAGTTTCAAAGGAGATGATAAGATATTGACAATCTATAAATCTGGTAGCTACCTCATAAGTGGTTTTGAACTTTCTAATAAGTTCGATGATGATTTAATTCATATTGAAAAATGGCATCCTTCTCGAGCCGTTTCTTGTGTTTATTGGAACCCAAAAAAAGAATTGTACTTTGTAAAAAGATTTTTAATTGAGGTAACAACAAAAAAATACAGATTTATTGAAGATGAATGTGAGCTTACTGTAGCTTGTGTAGACTATCAACCAAAAATTAAAATTTCTTTTAATAAAAGGTTAAAAGAAACTAAAGATTTAAATGATAAAATTGTTGATGTAAACAAAATCGTTGATGTAAAAGGAGATAAAGCAAAAGGTAATCAGCTGACACGTCTTAAAGTAAAGGAGATTACTTTAATAGATGTTTTAGAAGGGGAGTCTTGGCCTGAAGTGGAGGAAGCTACAATTATAGAGTCAGAAAACGAAAATAATGTAACAGCATCTTTAGATTTTAATGAAAACATGGTACCAAATGAGACTCCAAAATCAAAAGTTAAGAATAAAGAAGTTAAAACTGAAATAATTCAAGAAACAGACTTAACTGATGATAATAGTGATTCGAATAGTCCAATAAATGTAAACACAAACTCAGAAGGGTCAGTTGAGTTGGAATGGGATGTGGAGTTGCCAAAAGATGAAGACAATTCAGATGAAGACGGTCAAATGAAAATATTCTAATGAAGAAATTCTTACTTGTATTTCTATGTATTCCACTTATCTATTCAGCTCAGGACTCTTCTTATGTTGCAGAAAAAACAGATTCCAATTCCTATTTTCACGAATCTGAAAGAAATTACTTAGGTTTAAATCTATCGCCAATGGTTGCGGGACTAGTAACAAACCAGGGAGAACATAATATAAAACTAAGTGCTTTATATAAAAGAAATTTTGGAGATCATAACCTGAGAATGAGTTTTAATTATTTAAAAAATATTAGCAATTCTAATTTTGATTTTAATATGCCTGTTTTAACTACAGATACTTCCATTTTTTACAGATATTTCAATACCGACTATGATTATTTTGATATTCGTTTTGGTTTTGAAGAACTTAGAAATTATTCTTCAACAAGAGTTCATATAGGAATAGATGTTCTTTTTGGATATGGTCAACAAAAATCAAATTATTTTCATAATGCCTATGAAATTGATTCCTCAGGATATTATTTGCCTTCCTCAGGCTATTCCAACCATCCTTTAAAAAATGCTGAGGGTAAAAGAATATCTAATTACCTAATTACTGGTCTGGATGTTTCTTTTGGTCTGGATGTTTTTTTAAGCGAATCTTTTCTTGTAACGCTACAGTTAACACCACAATTTAATTACTACATTTTTTCATCTGATCAAACCTTTGAAGATCCTTTAGATGAATACATACAGTACGGTAATTTTTCAGACTTTAAGTTAGGTTACTTAGATATACAGTTAATTTATAAATTCTAAGATTGCATTTCAGCAATTAATTTTGGCATAGCATTCATAATCTCATTATTGGCAAATTCTTCATATTTTTTAAAGTTTTCGTTGAATTTTTTAGCTAAGAATTGTGCTTTTGTATCGTAGTCATCTTTATTCTCCCATGTTAGTTTAGGATTTAGTGTTTTACTAGGTACATTTGGACAATATGTAGGCATTTTCAAACCAAATATTGAATGTTTTTCATATTCAACATTTTCTAATTCATTATTTAAAGCTGCCATTATCATAGCTCTAGTGTGAGAAAGTTTCATTCTTTCACCAATACCATATGGTCCTTTTGTCCATCCTGTATTCACAAGCCATACATTAACGTTGGATGCATCAATTCTATCTCCTAACATTTCTGCATATTTAGTTGGATGTAAGGGGAGAAAGGGAGCTCCAAAACATGCAGAAAAGGTTACTAAAGGTTCGTTAACACCTTCTTCAGTTCCAGCAACTTTTGCAGTATATCCAGAAATAAAATGGAACATTGCTTGTCCTTTATCCAATTTTGAAATTGGAGGTAAAACTCCAAATGCATCTGCAGTCAAAAGAAAAATATTTTTAATATTCTCTCCTTTATATCCTTTTGCAGTATTTTTAATGTAATCTAGTGGGTAACTTACTCTTGTATTCTCTGTAATGGAACCGTTAGTAAAATCAACATCATTGGATCCGTCTTTAAAAGTGATATTTTCTAAGATGGCACCTTCCTTTATTGCCCCCCATATTTCAGGTTCTTTTTCTTTGGTTAAATCAATACATTTAGCATAACAACCACCTTCAAAATTAAAAACTGTGTTATCTGACCATCCATGTTCATCGTCACCAATTAAAAACCTATTGGGATCTGCAGATAAAGTTGTTTTTCCAGTACCAGAAAGTCCAAAAAATACTGCAGTATCTCCACTTTTACCAATATTTGCTGAACAGTGCATTGATAGTGTGTTGTGGTTGTGAGGTAAAATGAAATTTAATACTGAAAAAATTCCTTTTTTAATTTCTCCAGTGTAACCAGTTCCACCAATTAAGATTATTTTTTTTGTAAAATCTATAATTGAAAAATTTTCTTTTCTTGTTCCGTCTAATTCAGGATCAGCTTTAAATCCAGGTATGTTAATAATATGCCACTGAGGAATAAATGATTTAATTTCTTCATCCTCTAAATCATGAAACATATTACTTACAAAATGATTAGACCAAGGATATTCATTAATAACTCTTATTTTAAGACGAAATTTCTCAACAGAACAAGCATAAACATCTCTTACATAAATATCTTTATTTTCTAAATATTTCATAGCTTTTTCATAAAGACTATTGAATTTGTCAGTTTTGAAAGGGATATTTATATCTCCCCACCAAACCGTATCTTTAGTAAGATTATCCTTTACAATAAATCTATCTTTAGGAGATCTTCCGGTGAACTTTCCAGTTTTGATAGCTAGAGCACCAGATGAGGCTAGAACTCCCATATTTTTAGATAATGTAATTTTAGTTAATTCTTCGGGTGTCAAATTCCAGTGAACACTGGCAATGTTTTTAATACCTAGATCTTGTAAATTATTAAAATCAGGTAATTTTTCGCTTGTCTTCATATTAGAGTTTAAATAATATTTAAATATATATACACTTTATGTTTTTTTGACAAAAATCACTTTTAGATATTCACAATCTATAAACACCATATTTTAAAAAAGAATTTATAGATTAGTTAGGTGAGGAGTTTAAAAAATATTTTTAGAACAGAAGTAGATACATCAATTGAAATAAATAACAGAAAACATACTGATAAATTTATTTTAATGGGTTCTTGTTTTAGTGACGAAATGTTCAAATATTTTTCTAAATTTTGTTTTGATATTTTAAAACCTTACGGGACTATTTTCAACCCAATTACATTATCTAAAAATTTAGAAAAGGCTGTATTAAATATAAAGTTTAAAGAAGAAGACTTGTTAAAAACTGATGAACTATATCTAAGTTGGAATCATTCTGGAAAATATTATAATAGATATGAAAAGTTGCTCTTAAAAATGCTAAATGAAGAACAGAAAAAAATAAATAAATTCATTGAAGAAAAAGCAGATTTAATGGTAACATTTGGAACTGCAACTATTTATGAGTTATCCAACAACAATACTATTGTGGCAAATTGTCACAAAGAATCTCAAAATCTTTTTGTTAAGAGAAGATTAGATGTTGCAGAAATTGTTGGAAGTTGGCGAAGCGTATTAAATAAAATTGATAATAATATAATTTTCACTGTAAGCCCTGTAAGGCATGTAAGAGATGGTCTAATAAATAATAACTTAAATAAATCCACATTATTAATAGCAATTAATCAGCTAAAGCAGGAATTTAGCAATGCTCATTACTTTCCAAGCTATGAATTATTAATGGATGAGCTAAGAGATTATAGGTTTTATGCCTCGGATTGGATTCATCCTTCTTTAGAAGCAATAGATTTCATTTGGAATAAACTTTCTAATCAACTTATTGCTGCTGATACATTGTTAATCATGGAAGAAATTAACAAAATAAGAAACGAGCTTAATCACCAATCAAAATTTGGAAAGACAAAGCAACATATATTGTTTCTAGAAAAAACTTTAAATAAAATTTTAAAAATTCAAGTTCACACAGGGCAATACGATTGGAGCAAAGAAATTTCTAATCTTAAATCCCAATTGAATAATTAATTTTTACTTATTGTTGTTTATACAATAATTAAAATGTTAAATTCATAACAGATTAATCAAATTACATATGAAAAATAAAAATTATTTACTGTTCATAACAATTATTTCTGCTTTAGGAGGCTTACTCTTTGGATACGATACTGGAGTTATTAATGGCGCGCAGTTTTACTTATCAGAATTTTTTGATTTAAATCCTTTTATGAAAGGTTGGGTAGTGTCAAGTGCGCTGATTGGATGTTTAATTGGAGCAATTGTTGCGGGTCCACTAAGTGTTAAATTTGGAAGAAAAAATTCATTAATTATATCAGCTATATTTTTTACATTTTCTGCATTAGGGTCTGGGTTACCAGAATTCTTTCCTCAAACAGTTTCTTTTTTAGTAGCATTTAGAATTTTAGGAGGTTTGGGAATTGGAGTAGCATCCATGAATGCACCTATGTATATTGCTGAAATAGCTCCTCCTGCCAAAAGGGGTTATTTGGTTACTTACTATCAGTTAGCGATAGTTGTTGGTTTTTTCATTGTTTTTTTAGCTACTTATTTTATTGGAAATAGTCTAAATCAGCAAGAAAATATTGATTTTGGATGGAGAAGAATGTTTTGGTCTGAGCTTCTACCAAGTACCTTATTTTTAATTTTACTCTTCTTTGTTCCTAAAAGTCCAAGATGGCTAATCATGAAAGGTTATAACGAAGAAGCTAAAAACGTATTGTCAAAAATTGTACCTGCAAATCAACTAGAAAAAGAAGTTTCTTCCATTGAAGAATCTATAAAATCTGAAAATCTAAACGAAAAAGTCAGTTTTAAATCCAAAGCCGTTCTAATAGTGGTATTAATTGGAGCAGTACTTTCAGGTCTCCAACAATTTACTGGTATAAATGCTGTTTTATACTATGGGGCTGATATTTTTGAAAAAGCCTTGGGTTATGGAGAGGAAGATGTGCTGAAACAACAAATATTACTAGCTTTTGTAAACTTGATATTTACCTTCATCGCCATGTTTACAGTTGATAAGCTGGGAAGAAAACCATTAATATATATTGGTTGTGGTGGTATGGCTTTTGGATTTCTTCTGTTATCTTACACATTAATGCAACAAAATTTAGGAATATTGTCTCTTTTAGGAGTTTTAATTTTTGTAGGTTCATTTGCACTATCGATGGGTCCTGTTGTCTGGGTGATTCTCTCAGAAATGTTTCCCAACAAGATAAGAAGTGTAGCAATGTCCGTTGCTGTTGCAGTACAGTGGGGAGCGAATTATTTAGTTTCACAATCATTTCCAGTAGTTACTGAAAGCGCTATTAATCAAAATGAATTCTGGAATGGATCTTTACCTTATTTTATTTTCATTGGTTTTATTCTAATAATAGCATTATTTACCTATAAATTTATTCCTGAAACTAAGGGTAAATCTCTTGAGGAAATGGAGGAGCTTTGGGATATTTAGTATTTTAATATCCAAAAATTTCTTCTAAAGAAAGCTCTTTTAATTCTCCCATTTTTTCAAGAACATTCATGTCTACTAATTCTTTGTTTCCTATTACTAAATAGGTGTAGTTATTACCTTTTATTTTAGTGTTGAAAAAAGACTTAATATCTTTCAATTCTAGGTTTTTAATTTGAGGATATATTTTTTGATTGATATCATAATCTCTTCCCATTTCTTTAGAGGATAAATATTTCCAAAACAATGAAGATCTCTTAGTTCTAGAAGTTTCTATTTTCTTTAAAGCCGCAATTTTCGCAGAATTAAATTGATCTTCTACTTCAGGCATATTGTTCATTAAATCAATCATTGCAATCTTAGCTTCTTCAAGTTTGTCTACTTGTGTTCCAATATATGCTCTTACATAATGAGACTGGTCTTTTTTTCTTGGAGAAGTAAAAACAGAGTAGGCTGAATAAGCTAATGCTTTTGATTCTCTAATTTCTTGGAAAACAATAGAGGACAGACCAGATCCAAAATACTCGTTAAATAACTTAGTTGTCGCAGAGAGATTCTGGTCATAAGATCCAACGTTTGAAAGCATCATCAACTCTGATTGAACCATGTCATAATTTACAAAATATACCTTATTAGAATTAGTAGGTAATTCTTTGAACTTTTTTGCAGGAATGATTGGTTTTAAGTTTTTTGGTGTTTGGTGATATTTATTTAATAAAGTTTTAATTTCTTCAATATCTTTTCTTCCATAGTAGTATACATAATGTTCGTAAGAACTTAGTTTTTTGATTTTCCATACTAGACTGTCAGGATTAAGGTTGATTAGTTCTTCTTTGGAAAATTTATGTTTAATAGGCGAATTCTCTCCATACATTCCATAATTAAGGAGACCTCCGTACAGGATTGATCTTTTACTTAATTTGGCGTCTTCTCTTTCTTTTAACTTGTCTGAAACAGTATTCTTCAATGCAATTTCGTTAGGTTGTACGTTACTAATAATATGTTCAAATAGTTGAATGCCATTTTCGATAGATTCGTCAAGTCCAGAAAGTGTGATGTAGACTCTCTCAGATGCAGCGTAAACGTCGTAATTCAGACCCAGCTTAAACAATTCCAATTGTAATTCATTGGCAGAAAATTGATCGGTTCCTAAATATTCTAAATACTCTACAGCCATGGCCATTTCTTTATCGCTAAAAGAACCCATATCTAAAATATAGTTCAAACTGAAAGTTTCATTGTTTTTGTTTTCTACGTAATAGAGGTTAATTCCAGAATCTAGAGAATCTAATTTAATATCGTTTTTATAATCGTCAAATACAGGGTCAAGTCGAGAAGATACATTTGAATAAAAGTCTTTTGCAAATACAGAAGAAGTATCTCGATTTAACGGAACTTGTGTTATTTCAGGTTTTTCGACTTTAGGGTTGCTTCTTTCTCCATTTTCTTTATATACCACGACATAATTATTCTTGAAATATTTGTTGGCAAAATTAATCATGTCATCCTTAGAAACTTTATTTAATTTTTCTTTAATATTTACTACATCTGACCATTGTTGACCTAAAATAAATGCATTTGTCATCATACTCGTTCTCATTCTGTTATATAATAATCCTTCTTGCTCTCTAAGTTTAAAATTCTTGATTACAGCTTTAAGCATCCAATCTTCAAAATCACCAGATTTGATTTTTTCTATTTCAGCTAATAAAAGATCTTTTACTTCATCTAAACTTTGACCGTCTCTTGGAACTCCAGACAATTCAAATGTGGAATAATCTTTCATAACATCGCTTGAAGAATAGGCGTCTAACACTTTTTGAGCCTTAATTAAATTTAAATCGATTAATCCTGCCTGACCATTATTTAATAAACCGTCAAATAGATCTATCATGTAAATATCTTCGTTTCCAACTCCAGGTAATCGATATCCTATATTTAACCAAGCCGTATTACTACCTGTTACTGTAACATATTCAGGTTCTAAGATTTCATCTTCTACAGCAGGTTCGAATTTTGGTGTGACTTTAGACTTAAATGATCCAAAGTATTTTTGAATCAGATCAACAGTTGAGTCAGGATCAATATCTCCTGAAAGAATTATGGCCATATTATTAGGAACATACCAATCGTTGAAATATTGATGAATTTTCTCCATGGAAGGATTTTTCAAATGTTCACTTGTGCCAATAGTAGTTTGGGTTCCGTAGGAGTGTTTTTTGAATAACCTTTTAGCCATTTCTTCATAGGCCAACCAATAATCATTATCCCTAGACCTGTTATATTCTTCATAAACAGCTTCTAGTTCTGTATGGAAAAGCCTTAAAACTAATTCACTAAACCTCTCTGCTTCAATGGAAAGCCACTTCTCAAATTCATTGGCGGGAATTTCATTGATATAAACTGTTCGTTCACTTGATGTGTAGGCATTAGTCCCTTTAGCACCAATCGAACTTATCATTTTATCATATTCGTTTGGAACAGCAAACTTTGCAGCTAACCCAGATAAACTGTCAATATCTCTATAAATTGATTTACGTTTATTTTCATCAACCGTATTTCTTCTAAGTTCATATAAATCAGATATTTGTTTAAGAACTACTTTTTCTTTTTCCCAGTTAATTGTGGCCATTTTAGAAGTTCCCTTAAAGACCATATGTTCTAAATAATGAGCTAAACCAGTAGCGTCAGATGGGTCTTGCTTACTGCCAGTGTTTACAGCAATATTTGTCTGAATTCTTGGTTCATCTTTATTAATAGACATGTAGATTTTTAAACCATTATCAAGAGTATATATTAAAGTGTTAGTTATGTCATTTTCCACCGTTTCATATTTGTATTTGGGAGTAGAATCAGTCTTGTTAGAACAAGAATTAAGAAGAAGAACACTTAAGATTAATGTGTAAATTTTGATTTTCATATTATATTTTTTAAAGCGGAGTGATCCAATAATTTATTTTAATTTAACAGATTTAATTTAAAATCTTTTAAAGATTCTAATATTTTAAATGATTTTTTTGCCCACTTAGGGTGAGACCCTTTTTCAGGAATTACTACGGTTCTCATTTTCGCAGCAAGACCTGCCATCATTCCAGCTTTTGAGTCTTCTAAAACTAAACAGTTTTCCGGATTTATTTTCAATTTATTTGCAGATGTTAAAAAAACTGCAGGATCTGGTTTTCCAGCAACTTCATCTTCTGCAGAATGAATAACTTTAAAGTAATCTTTGATTTTAAGAGTTTCTAATGTCGTGTTAATTAATTTCATCGAGGAAGAAGAAGCAAGTGCAATAGGAATATTTAATGAAGAAAGTAACTTTAGTGAATTTAATACTCCTGGCAATATTTCACCATTTGAGATAATTAGCTTTACCATTTTATCTTCGATGGCGTACACTACATCTTCCTGAGAACATTTATCCCATTTTAGTTGTTTCCACCAATAATGAACAACCTGGTCAATTCTCATTCCAGTAGTAAGAGCACACATTTCAACTGTGAAATCAAATCCTATTTCTTGAAAACTTTCAATTTCAGCAATCTTCCATAGCGGTTCGGAATCAATAATTAAACCGTCCATATCATAAATAACTGCTTTAATTCCTGTGGTCATTATCCAAGAAAAGGATATCTGTAATCAGTTGCTGGCACTAGAGCCTCTTTAATAGTTCTAGGAGATACCCATCTTAATAAGTTTAGATAAGATCCAGCTTTATCATTGGTTCCAGATCCTCTAGCGCCTCCGAAAGGTTGTTGACCTACAACTGCTCCAGTTGGTTTATCGTTTATGTAGAAATTTCCAGCAGAGTTTTCTAATTTTTTCATTGCCAACTCCAATGCATATCTATCTTGACTGTAAACAGCTCCAGTCAGTGCATATTCAGATGTTTCATTTACAGTTTCTAAAATAGACTCAAAATTTTCATCTTCATAAATAAAAACTGTAACAACTGGTCCAAATATTTCTTCACACATTGTTTTAAACTTTGGGTCAGTAGTTTTAATTACAGTAGGTTGTATAAAATACCCTTTAGATTTATCATAACTACCTCCAACAATAATTTCAGCATTATTAGCTTTTTTAGCGTAATCAATAAATTCTGAAATTTTATCAAATGAAGTCTCTGAAATAACAGCATTAATAAAATTTGATGGATCGTTTGTAGCACCCATTTTAAATGAATTAACGTCTTCAATAACCTTTCCTAAAACACTGTCTTCCATGGATTTAGGAATGTAAACTCTGGATGCTGCTGAACATTTCTGTCCTTGAAATTCAAATGCGCCTCTAGATATCCCAGCTGCCACTGCCATTGGATTTGCAGATGTATGAGCAACAATAAAATCTTTTCCCCCAGTCTCACCTACAATTCTGGGGTAAGAGCGGTACTTATTAATATTAGTACCAATAGTGGCCCACAAGTGTTTAAAAACAGCAGTTGAACCTGTGAAATGAAGACCAGCAAAATCTTTATGATTGAAAACAACATCCCCAGCAGTTGGTCCATCAGCAACAACCATATTAATAACTCCCTCTGGTAATCCAGCTTCTTTGAATAGTTTCATAATAACATGAGCGGAATACATTTGCGCTTCTGCTGGTTTCCAAACAACTACGTTACCCATCATGGCAGGAGCTGCACAGAGATTTGCTGCAATTGCTGTGAAGTTAAAAGGAGTTATTGCGAATACAAATCCTTCTAGTGGTCTGTATTCAAGTCTATTTAATATCCCATCCGCTGATTCTGGTTGTTCTGCATAAATCTGTTGCATGTAAGCAACATTAAATCTTAAAAAATCTATTAATTCACATGCGGCATCTATTTCTGCTTGAAAAACATTTTTTGATTGGCATAGCATAGTTGCAGCATTCATTTCATCTCTGTATGGTCCTGCTAATAGATCTGCTGCTTTTAAAAATATAGTTGCTCTATTTTCCCAAGACATGTTGCTCCATTTCTCTTTGGCTTCCATTGCACACTCAATAGCTTTTTCTACATGAGATGCATTCCCCACGCTAAATTCACCAAGCTTATGTTTATGATCATGAGGAGGGTTAACAGGATGTTTAAGATCTGTAGTAATTTTATCTTTTCCAATGTATAAAGGAATATGAATCGGTTTTTGATGATACATCTCATCATATTTATTCAACAGACTAACTACTTCTTTAGATTTTGGTTCGTAATTTCTAACTTCTTCATTAACGGGGTAGGGCATTTGATAAAAACCTTTAGACATAATTTTTTTAAATTTAGTTTACGCGAATTTAAAATTTAAATACGATTAATTTAATAAGGTTGATGAAATTAAATAATTTTAAACTAAATACAGATTAATTATGTATACATCTTATCTAGCAAATACTACCAAATTTCCTTTCGGAATAGATGTTGATAGAGCTGATGGTACTTTTATTTTTGATAAAAATGGTACTAAATATTTTGATCTAATCGCAGGAATTGCAGTTTCTAATCTTGGTCACCAACATCCATACATTATTAAACAAATTAAGAAGCAGATAGATAAACACTTACATGTAATGGTGTTTGGTGAGTATAGTCAAGATGTTCAAAATAAATTAGCCATTGAATTAGCTAATTTAATGCCAGATAGTTTAGATTGTTTATATGTAGTTAACTCAGGAACAGAAGCTAATGAAGCAGCTTTAAAACTTGCTAAAAGAGCTACTAAAAGAACGAGAATAGTTTCTTTTAAAGGAGCCTATCATGGATCTACACACGGCTCATTAAGTATTTCGGGAAATGAGGAGAAAAAAGGATCTTTTCGACCTTTACTTCCGGATGTATTTCATCTGCCCTTTAACGATGTTGATGCATTAGATTTCATTGATAAAAATGTTGCAGGTGTAATTTTAGAACCTATTCAGGGCGATGCTGGGGTAAGAATTCCTTCTAAAGAATTTATGACTAAACTTAGAAAAATATGTGACGATAATTGTATTTTATTAATTATGGACGAAATTCAAACGGGCATGGGAAGAACTGGTAAATTATTCGCTTTCCAACACTTTGATGTAGTTCCTGATATTCTAACTATTGGTAAAGCGTTCGGTGGTGGTATGCCTATAGGTGGTTTAGTTACCAGTCAAAAATTAATGTCACTCTTCAATAATAATCCTACACTAGGTCATATAACTACTTTTGGAGGTCATCCAGCATGTTGTGCTGGGGCATTAGCTTACCTAGAAGTATTGAAACAAGAAAATATTATTGAAAATGTAGAAAAAAAAGGAAAATTATTCGAAGAGTTAATTGCCCATCGTTCAATTGTTGAAATAAGAAGGAAAGGTTTATTTTTTGCAATAGAAATGAAAAGTAAAGAAATTGTTCAGAAAGTTGTTGAAGGTTGTAAGGATAATGGAGTTTTAAGTTTCTGGTTTCTTTCTTGTCCGGAAAGCTTTAGAATAGCACCACCTTTGAACATATCCAACTCTGAAATTAAAGAATCTTGTAAAATAATTAACAAGGTAATGGACGAGGTTTGTTAAATATTTAAAGATTTTTTGACAAGTGAAACTAAGCTCCCAATCTCTTTTTCGTTATTAAAAACGTTGATAGAAACTCTAATGTTTTTACCTCTTAGAGAAACATAAATATTATTTGATTCTAATTTTTCTTTAAATTTTAAAAGGTCAACTTTTTCAGGAAGACCAAGTGAAAATAGGTGTGGTTTAAAATAATCTTCATCTTCAAATAAGATGCCTATTGGTTTTAACTCATTAACTAAGATTTCAGCGAGCGCACTGCAATAATCTTCAATATTGGAGATTCCCCAATTATTTATTTGTTTTAATCCGGCTAGCATTATAGGGGACAGTAGAAAATTAGTAGTTTCTCCAACATTATATCTCCCAGCCATAGTTTTGTAATTTGGATCATAGTCAGTTAGATTGCTAAAATCTTCTGCATTTGTCCGATTCATCCACGATTCTTCAATAGGTGTTCCATTGTGAAATTTTTCAGAAAAATATCCTAATGCCATAGAATAAGGACCAAACAACCATTTATATCCTGCGCAAATCATGGCATCAATATTCAATTCTTTTACATTAATTTTAGAAGCACCAACAGATTGAGTACCGTCAACAATAAAGTAAGCCTTTACCTCTTTGCATTTTTGACCAATTTTATAAAGGTCAAATTTTGTTCCACTCATCCAATGAATAGAAGATAGAAGAACTACTTTAGTTTCATGATTAATGGAGTCTATAATTTTTTGATTCCAGTCTTTTGCTTTTAATTTTTCTCTTTTTATAATATTTAATGATACTTTATTATTCGCACACCATTTTTCTAATGCAAAATGACCACTAGGAAATTCATTTTCAATAGTTACAGCATTGCCGGCATTAGTAATAATATTATTAAAAACATTAGCAAATCCATAAGAAGTAGAAGGTTGTATGGCTATTTCTTCTGGCTGAGAGTTTATAATTGTAGAGTATTCTCTTCTAATTTCATTAGAGATTTGAAAGTAGTTAGGTGCTTTTAGTTTAAATGGATTTCTCTCATTTTCTATTGCTTCAAAAATTTTCTCTTCACTTTTTTTAAGTAAAGGCCCTTTATATGCGCAATTTAAATAAGTAATATTTGGCTTTAAACTAAAAAGGTCTTTTTGACATTTTAACATTTTTTAATCTTATTTTATTTAGACAAACTGTTTTTCTTGATCAAAATATTAAATATTTACGATTAAAATTATAAAAAAGTAAATTTTTCAGAAAAAAAATTACTAAATTAGTGTACTTAATACAATAACATAACTTTTATTTTACAATCAATAAAAATTAAATTTTAATATATGAAAAAAATATACACACTTATTTTCACAGTTCTTTCTCTTAGCTTCACAGCTCAGATTGAAGGTTCTTGGAGTTTAAATCCAGCAGCAGGTGCTCTGGGTGTTGGACCTGATTCCGCAAGTACAGCTTGGTGGGGCAGTGATGCGAATGCACCAACTGATAGAAATTGTTTATTCGATGATTCAATAGTTTTTTCTGCTAATGGAACATACGAACATTTTATGGACGGATCTACTTGGCTAGAAACATGGCAAGCAGGTTCACCAGCTGAAGGTTGTGGTACTCCTATAGCTCCTCACGATGGTGGTTCTAATACTTACACATTTTCTAATGGAACTCTAACTGTTTCTGGTCCTGGTGCACATATCGGATTAGCTAAAGTCCATAATGGAGGAGAAGATGGAATGCCTGTAAATGATCAGATTGCGTATTCTGTTACATTTTCTGGTGCAAATTCAGAAATAATGACAGTAGACATTAGTTTTCCAAATGCCGGAGGAACTAATGGCCTTGGATGGTGGAGATATGTTTATCTTAAAAATGGGGCAGCGCCACCACCTCCACCAGCTTCATACACAGTTACTTTTAACGTACATACAGATTTAATTGCTGGAAATATTTCCGCTGATGGTGTCTACATTGGTGGTGGATTTGTTGGAGGTAATGATGCTTTATTATTAGATGATTCTGATGGTGACGGTGTTTGGTCTGGAAGTACATCTTTACCCGCAGCAGGTGGACATTTCACTATTTTAAATGGTAATTGCTCTGATTGGTCTTGTAAAGAAGATATTTCTGGTCAACCGTGTGCAGATGCTGGTAACTATAATGATAGAAATAACCTATTAGGTGGTTTCTCTCAAGATACAACACTTAATTTGCAATATGGTTCTTGCGATACACCTGGAACAGGAATTAACGAATTAGATAACAAACTATCTATTTTCCCAAATCCTTCTAACGGCGTTCTTAACATAAAAGCATCACAAAACATCAGTTCTGTGAATATTTATAACATGATTGGGAATTTAGTTATGGTAAAGAATATTGCTAACAATCAGTCAGTATTAAATATAGAAAGTTTAACTAATGGAGTTTACTTCATAGAACTTAACCTAAATAACGGTTCAACATTAAATTCTAAAATTATCAAAAGATAGTCTTAAAATTTTATACTTATTTAATTAAACCTGCCCATAGTGGCAGGTTTTTTTTGTTTATATTGGTTAACAAATGTTAATTATTACTAACCAATATAATTGAAATGAAAACCATTTACACCCTATTATTTATTCTCATTACTTTCAGTTTTTCAGCTCAGATTGAAGGTACCTGGAGATTGGCTCAAATTCCTGGAGCTTTAGCAGTTGGTCCATCACAAACTGATTATTCATGGTGGTCAAGTTCAGCAACCGATATTATTTCTAGAAATTGTTTGTTCGACGATTCAATAACTTTTAATGTTAATGGTGATTTCCTTCACTACATGGACGGATATACTTGGCTAGAGCCTTTTCAAGGAGTAACTTCTGAACAATGCGGTGTTCCAGTTGCACCACACGACGGGGCTGGTTCTAATACCTATTCTTTTTTAAATAATCAATTAACTGTTTACGGCACTGGTGCACATATAGGTCTTGCAAAAGTTGTTAATTTAGGAGAGATTAGTACTGGATCTCCAGTTCCAATGGCAATAACTTATGAAATTTCTATGTCTTCTGATGGTGATACCATGACAGTGGAAATTGATTACGCTACAGGTTGGTGGAAATTTATTTATCAAAAAACAAGTCTTCCCGTTGGATCGCTTCCTACAAATCATGATGTTACATTTAATGTTTCCACAGACATAATAAACGCTAATGTTTCCACAGATGGTATTTATGTTGGTGGTGGATTTATCGGAGGACATGATGCTTTACTATTAGATGACTCAGACGGTGATGGTGTTTGGTCAGGTACTGTAAGCTTACCTGAGTCAGGTGGGTATTTCACTCTTTTAAATGGAAACTGTTCAGATTGGTCTTGTAAAGAAGATATTTCAGGACAATCTTGTGCAGATCCAGCTAATTATAACGATAGAACTAACTTAGTAGGTGGATTTAGTCAAGACACTACATTAAATTTACAATTTGGTTCGTGTGATAACCCTACACATATTGGACAAATAGAAAACAACATTTCTCTTTATCCTAACCCCACTAAAAGATTTTTAACTATTCATTGCAATAGTAAAATTAATACTCTCAAAGTATTTAATATGATTGGGAACTTAGTCGTGGATAGAAACATATTTAATAACCAAACTACTTTAAGCATCGAAAATATTCCAAATGGTATGTATTTTGTCGTTTTAAAGTTTGATAACGGTAGTATAATAAATTCTAAGTTTATTAAAAAATGAGTTGCTGAAAAATAAAAAAACCCGCACTTAGCGGGTTCTGGTTGTTAAAAAAGTATATTTTCTAATTAGAACTATACGAGTTCATTTTTATTAAAATGAAAATTTGATTCTATTTGAGCATTCTCATCAGAATCTGATCCGTGTACAGCATTTCGTCCTTTAGATTCAGCATATTTTTTTCTAATGGTTCCATCCTCTGCTTCAGCAGGGTCAGTAGATCCAATTAACATTCTGAAATCAGCAACTGCATTATCTTTTTCTAAAACAGCAGCTACAATAGGGCCAGAGGTCATGTATTCAACTAATTCACCATAAAATGGTCTTTCTTTATGAACTTCATAAAATTCTTTTGCTTGATCTTTTGTTAGTTGAGTTAATTTCATAGCTTTTATTGTAAAGCCAGCATCTGAAATCATCTGTGTTATATTTCCTATGTTGTTAGATTCAACCGCATCTGGTTTAATCATTGTGAAAGTTCTATTACCTGACATTTTATTATTTTTGCTGCAAATATAATTTTTTGTTTTAATAACTGAATAATTTTTTTTAAGATGTGTGATCGTAAATGATTTTCCAATCCCTAGCTTTTTTAATCCAAATTAAAGTATAATAACCGCCAATATTTTTGGAGCTGTCTATTCTGTAAATACTCCATTTTCCAGTTACTAAATGGGTGGTATCGTTTAGAGATTTGCAAAGTAGATTATTAAATTCTAGTCTCCCCATTTCAATAGTGTTTTTATAGGTGTTCTTATAATTGTTATTTGTTTTTTTCCATCCATAATTAACACCAGATTTTCCTAAGAAAATAAGTGAATCATTTTTCCAATATTGTATCATGAAATCGTCTATATTTCCACTATTCCAACTTTTTTCTTGATCTTCCATTAAATAGTAAATTTCATCGCAACTGTCAAAATTCTTATTTAATTTTGATCCATCACATTCAATAAATAAGAGTAAGAAAAAAAAATATTTAATTCTGTTCACTGAATTCTTTAATTTTTTCATTAGTTGTAAGATTTGAATTTTTTAAAAAAATAATGGCTTCATCAAAAGAGTCTACCAATATATTGTCTCCAGATTTAAAGTTATTATTCAATAATTCTTTTGACAAAGCATTTAAAATTTCTTTTTTAATAAGTCTTTTTATTGGCCTTGCGCCATATTGAGGTTCAAACCCTTTATTGGTTAAATATTCCAAAGCATATGTGCTAAGACTCAAATGAATATTTTTGGGAATAAGTAGGTTGTTAACTTCTTCAATTTCAATTTCAACTATTTTAGAAATTACTTTTTTATTCAGGGGATTAAAAACAATAGTTTCATCGATTCTATTTAAAAACTCAGGTTTAAAACTGCTTTTAAGTTCATTTATCACTAAAGATTTTATTTTATTATGATCTAAATTTTCCGAATTATTATAAGCACCGGCAATGTGAGACGCACCAACATTTGAGGTCATAATAATAATAGTATTGTTGAAGTTTACTGTTCTCCCTTTATTGTCTGTTAATCTGCCGTCATCCAATACTTGTAACAATATGTTGAAAATATCTGGATGTGCTTTTTCAATTTCATCGAGTAGTATAACAGAGTAGGGGTTTCTTCTAACAGCTTCAGTAAGTTGTCCACCTTCATCGTAGCCAACGTACCCAGGAGGAGCACCAACTAATCTAGAAACTGCATGTTTTTCTTGATATTCAGTCATGTCTATTCTTGTCATAGCATTTTCATCGTTAAAAAGAAATGAAGACAATGTTTTGGCTAATTCAGTTTTACCAACTCCTGTTGAACCCAGAAAAAGAAAACTTCCAATCGGTTTGTCTTCATTTTGAAGACCCGATCTACTTCTTCTTACTGCATCAGATATAGCTTCAATAGCTTCTTCTTGTCCTATCACTCTTTTAGAAAGTACATCTTCTAGTCTAAGAAGTTTATTCTTTTCACCTTCCAGCATTTTACTTACTGGAATTCCAGTCCATTTGGCAACTACATCTGCAATTTCTTCTGCATCAACATCTTCTTTTATCATTTTTGAGGTAGTTTGTAAAGAAGAAAGCTTTTGTTTTTCATTTGTAATCTTCTGATTTAATTCTTTGAGCCTACCATATCTAATTTCGGCCACAGTACCAAAGTCACCATTTCTTTCTGCTTGTTCAGCTTTTATTTTTAGTTGATCAATATTTTTTTTGGCTTCCTGAATTGCATCTACATGATATTTCTCTGCTTCCCATTTAGCTTGTAAGCCAGATTTTTCTTCAGTAAACTCTGCTATTTCTTTACTTATTTCTTTTTCCTTTTTTTTATCATTTTCTCTTTTAATAGCTTCTCTTTCTATTTCGAGTTGCATTATTTTACGGTCAATTTCATCTAGTTCTTCAGGTTTACTATTGATTTCCATTCTTAATTTAGATGCTGCTTCATCAATAAGATCGATAGCTTTGTCTGGTAAAAAGCGTTCAGTAATATATCTTTTAGAAAGCTCTACAGAAGCGATTATTGCTTCATCTTTTATTTGAACTTGATGATGGTTTTCGTATTTATCTTTAATACCTCTTAATATACTGATAGCATCTTCATTTGATGGTTCAGTAACTATAATTTTTTGAAATCTTCTTTCCAAAGCTTTATCAGTTTCAAAATATTTTTGATACTCATTTAGTGTCGTCGCTCCAACTGCACGCAATTCTCCTCTAGCTAGTGCGGGTTTTAGAATGTTAGCTGCATCCATTGCTCCCTGTCCACCACCAGCACCAACTAAGGTGTGAATTTCATCTATAAATAAAACAATCCTACCATCTTCATTAATGACTTCCTTTACAACAGCTTTAAGCCTTTCTTCAAATTCTCCTTTAAACTTAGCGCCCGCTATTAAGGCACCCATGTCAAGAGAGAAAATTAGCTTGTCTTTTAAATTTTCTGGAACATCTCCTCTTATAATTCTATGGGCAATTCCTTCAGCTATTGCAGTTTTACCTACACCAGGTTCTCCTATTAAGATAGGGTTATTTTTTGTTCTTCTGGTAAGAATTTGAAGAACTCGTCTTATTTCGTCATCTCTTCCAATAACTGGGTCTAATTTCCCATTTTCTGCTCTCTCATTTAAATTAATCGCATATTTATTTAATGAATTATAAGTTTCTTCTTGAGAAGAAGATGTTACTTTACTACCTTTTCTTAATTCGTTTATTATAGTAGTTATTTCTTTTATGTTGAATCCGTTATCTTTTAATAATTGACTTGTTGGATCATTAGATTTTAACATACCTAAAATTAAATGCTCAATTGAAATAAAGTCATCATTCATTTTTTTAGAAATTTTAATTGACTCATTTATTGTTGTTTGTGAGTTTTTACTTAAATATACACTTGAACCATTAACTTTAGGGTAATTTTGTAGAATGCTTTTGTTTGCCTTATCAATTATTGTAGTATTGGCACCTATTTTTTTAGTTATAAAAGGAAATACATTTTTATCAATTTTAATTAGGGCACTTAGGATGTGAGCATTTTCTATTGCTTGATGTCCATTTTCTGTAGTTAAGTATTGTGCATTTGAGATAATCTCTTGAGATTTATTAGTGAAGTTATTTAAGTCCATAATTAGTATATTATAACTTAAATGCATCAAATCTTGATCCAATAAATTTAAAATGACATTTTTTCATATTCACACTATTTAAAGTGCTGTAAATCAGTCTTTTTAAGTAAAATCAATAGATTCGCTTAATTGAATGTAGACGATGTGTCAGTTGTCCGCTCTTGATGTGTTTAATTCCTTCGTTTGTAAGAATATCTATTCTAACTTTTCCTGAAGCATGGATGATTTGCTTATTGTCTAACGCTATTCCTACATGATTGACTTTATTGTGTTCATTCTTAAAAAAAACTAAATCATTTGGTACTGTATTATTAATAGCTATTTTGTTGCCTAATTCTTCTTGTTGGCTCGCGTCCCTTGGAATATCAATTCCAGAAAGACTGTAAATTACTTGAGAAAAACCACTACAATCAATTCCAAATTTTGTTTTACCTCCCCATAAATAAGGAGTATTGATAAATTGATGGGCGTAATTAATTATGTCCATTGTTTTTCCAGAAGAAACTTCACCATTAAATCTAAATTTTTCATTTCTTATTTTAATTATTCCATTATTAAAAAAGGGTAGTGTTGACCCTGTTGAAATTGGAATAATTTCTTTATTTACTAGTGACTCTACAGTGGCATTTGAATTTAAAACTTTTGGGAACTCGTTTAAAGATAGATTTTCGTAATCCTCATATGTTATTTCTTGATATTGCTTTGAGCAAATCCATCCTTTATAATCATCTTTAGCTAATTGTATAAATATCCATTTAGTTTCGATTTTTAAAATTTTAAAGTATTCTCCAAATAGTACTTGAGAAACCATCTCGCTTTGGTCATTTCCTTCTTTTCGAAGAGGTACTACTGCTAGTTTACAAATGCCAAATTCCATTATAATTTTTGCATTAAAAGTTGGTACAGTTCAACCATATGTTTCACATCGTTTTTATGAACTTTTTCATCTGGTGAGTGAACAAAATCTTCAGGAGCTCCAATAAAACACCAGTCAAAAGGGTAAGGAGATTTTTGAAGTTGATTCCCATCGCTACCTCCTGTTGATTCAACTTCAATCTGATAAGGAATATTGCTTTTATCAGCTATTTCAATTATTCTATCTACATAACTTCTTCTAGGTAGTCCAGAATCTCTTCTCGATATAACTACACCCTCTCCATGCTTAATTCCTTTAGTGACCCATGTAATATCTGAAATCAGTGCTTGATTTACACCCCATTTTTCATAAATATATTTACCTAAAAACCCAACGCTCCCGCCACCTATTTCCTCATATGTTGAAAAACAAATAATTCCATTTTCTAGTGTTTTTGCTATTTCAAGAGCATTCCAAACACCTAGTCGGTTATCCATATAACAACATTGGATAAATTGATCATCTTCTCTCCAATTGGGTTTAAAAGTCAGTTCTGTCGCTCGGTCAATTTCTCTATCCAACAAGTATTCAATATGGTTGTTGCCGTGATCGTCTTCATAATTGTAGATTTCGGTTTCTATTTCACCAATTGAATCTTTTCCGACAAGTTTTATACCGTCGTAAGATTTGGGGCCTCCAATTTTCACCAATTCTTTATCATATCTTACTGTAAATCCTATGGAATCTAAGTGGGCAAAAACAGCTGTTTTAGGTTTTCCAAACTTAAGGATAAGACAATCTTGTATACCATCGGAGATTACTATTGGCTTAACTTTAAAATTAGACATATTTTCATTTAAATAGTCAAGGATGAATTTTTTCATTGGTGCCTCATTTCCAGATGGAGCAGCAATAGAGCATAACTTTTGAAGTAATTCCATATAAAAAATATAATGACACAATATATTATAAAAAATCGTATTAGATTATTATAGGATAAATAACTTAAAATTATTTTTAATTACATATATTTGCCCGCATAAATGGTGGATGTAGCTCAGTTGGTTAGAGCATCGGTTTGTGGTACCGAGGGTCGCGGGTTCGAATCCCGTCTTCCACCCTTATTTAAAAAACTTTCATGGGTTGGTTTTCATCTTCTTCTTTTAATTGGATAGAATTAAATAACGAAAATAGTTTAGACCATTTAATCAAGTTATCTTTCGATAAAAAGGTTTTACTATTCAAACACTCTACGAGATGTTCTATAAGTTCGATGGCTAAAAATAGAATAGAATCTGTGAAAGAACCTAGCGAAATAGAAGGTTGCTTTTTGTTGGATTTAATTAAGTACAGGGAAATATCCAATGAAATTGCTTCTAAGTTCAATGTAACTCATGAATCTCCTCAGGTGCTAGTTATTAAAGACGGTGTTTGTCTTAAAGATTTATCACATAGCGATATATCTTGGGATAACATATCTTAGAGTTTTATCTCTTATCAATATTTTGATAATTTCTTTCGTTATGGCCAGTGTATATTTGTCTAGGCCTTCCAATTGGTTGGTTATCCTCCATCATCTCTTTCCATTGAGCTATCCATCCTGGCAGTCTACCCATGGCAAACATAACAGTAAACATTTCAGTAGGTATACCTAAAGCACGGTATATGATTCCAGAATAAAAATCAACGTTAGGGTATAGACCTCTTGATTTAAAGTAATCATCATTTAGTGCTACTTCTTCTAATTCTTTTGCAATATCCAAGACAGGATCTACAATTCCTAATTTTTCAAGAACATCATCCGCAGCTTTTTTTATAATTTTAGCTCTAGGATCAAAGTTTTTGTAAACTCTATGTCCAAAACCCATTAGTCTAAAAGAATCATTTTTATCTTTAGCTTTGTCGATCCATCTTTTTAAACCGCCACCATCATTCATTATCGTCTCCAACATTTCAATCACTGCTTGATTAGCGCCACCGTGAAGTGGCCCCCACAAAGCTGAAACACCTGCAGATATGGACGCATATAAATTTGCTTGAGAAGAACCTACGATTCTTACGGTAGAGGCAGAGCAGTTTTGCTCGTGGTCTGCATGAAGAATTAGTAATTTATTTAGTGCATTTACAATAACTGGATCAGTTTCATATTCAAAAGCAGGCATTGCAAACATCATTTGTAAGAAATTCTCACAATAATTATATTTATTTTTAGGATACATTACTGGATGACCCACTGCATTTTGGTAAGCCCAAGCAGCAAGAGTTGGTAATTTGGCTAATAATCTAAAAATAGTTAAATCAATAGCTTCTTTAGATCTATTAGCATCATGAGACTCTGGGTAAAAAGTAGATAATGTGCATAATGAGGCAGATAAAATCCCCATTGGATGCGCTTTGGTTGGATATGCTTCTAAAAATGTTCTCATATCTTCATGAACTAAAGTGTGTTTAGTTATGTTGTCTTTAAACAAATCAAATTCTATTTTTGATGGCAACTCTCCATAAATCAGCAAAAAACAAACTTCTAAAAAGTCTGCTTTTTCGGCTAATTGTTCAATAGGATAACCTCTATATCTTAATATTCCCTTTTCTCCGTCTAAAAAAGTAATTCCACTTGTTGTGGCTCCAGTATTTTTATATCCGGTATCTAGTGTTACATATCCAGTCTGTGATCTGAGTTTAGAAATGTCAATAGCTTTTTCATTTTCTGATCCTTCAACTATTGGTAAATCGTATGTGTTTTTATCAATGATAAGTTGGACTGTTTTACTCATGTTTAAAGAAATTAAGGATAATTAATAATTTTGCAAATGTAGTAAATAAAAAGGTAAAAAGCGAGCTCTACCTCAGAATTTTACGTACAAATGCAACTGTGAAATAGGACATGAGGAACACGCCCACAAAACCTTCAATAGGTGCTAACAGTTTAAATAATCCAACTGGAGAGCAATCTCCATAGCCAACAGTAAAAAAAGTGATGGCACTAAAATATAGATTTCCAAATATTTTATCTATAAGATCTACGCTGTTGTCCATGCAAGTAAGTGCATTCATATCAGAGTAGAAGAAAGTGTATATTAAAGAGAACATAAAGTTAACAACAATAATGCTTAAGAGTACACGAAATGGATTTGTGGCATATAATCCCACTTTATCAAAAACAAGTCTTTGAAATATAAAATTTGGCATGAAAAGAAGTAGAGCTAATATCCCTTTTTCCTTAGCAAATTCATATTCACTTTTTAATTCATATCTCTTAAAATATATATAAGCAACATCTTCGTCTAAATATCTGCCAGTATCTCTAAATTCCTCTTTCAAAAGTCTAAACTGTTCCGCTTTTTCGTGTAATGTTGTTGTTTTTTGGTTAGAAATTAAATCCAATACATGATTGTCGTCCCATGCAATGAAGATATCTCCCATGTTTCTAACTCCAGACAAGTTTAGCTCGTGAATGTTCATATTACTTAGTCCTGGATTTAAATCTATAATATTGTGAACAATAGATTGAGAAAGATCAATGGTATGACAGTCGTCAATTCTCATGTCAATATTACAATTCAAAAAGCAATGGTTTAACGAAAGTGATTGAGCAGTTAGCTTAAAGAAATTTAATTTTCCGTTTTTGAATTCTGCTTCTTCAAAGTCTACAGAACAACCTTTTAAGTGTGCTTCGTTAAAACTTACAGAAGATGACCCAAAGTTTGCTCTTCTAAAAACTAATTTATTTTTTGGAGCTAAACTGATTTCTTCAAAATCTATTTTACCGTCACCAAATAAAACCCTTCTAAAATCTACTTTTCCAGAGCCGAAATCAACTTTTGAAAAACTAACTTCATCTCCATTGAAAATAGATTTATCAAAAGTTATATTTCCCTTATTGAAAGTTGAAAATGCAAATGAAACGTCACCGTTTCCAAAATGAATGTTTTTGAAAGAAGAGTTTCCATCTCCAAAATAGGTATTTACAAAACTAAGATTCCCATTTTCAAATGTTGAGTTGTCAAAGTTTACGTTTCCATTGTTGAATTTAACATATTGAAAAGTATTGTTTCCTTCGCTATAACTAGTACCATTAAAAAGAACTTTGAAATCTCCAAATTCTGATTTAAGAAAACTTAAATTTCCCAGACCAAAATGGGTATTAGAGAAGTTCACTTTTGAACCTGTAAAGTTGGATAGCGAGAAGTCAATTACTTTTTCAGACTCAAATATAGAATCTACAGCAGTGAAATCTAATAAATCTATTTTACTGTTGGCAGGTAAATCATTTGATTTTCTGTAATCCGAAAGCGAAAAGTTTTTTATGTAACACCTAGATAAATCTAAGGATTCATTTTTTTGAATTTTTTCGTAAATAAATTGAAGTGGTATAACTCCATATTTTTTAGTCTCAATCAAGTTATTGTTAATGTCAAAAAAAGAAATCTTAGCAGTTTCTAAAAAATTAAGACCACTTTCCAAAGTAAAAGCTTCTTTAAGGATTTCAACTTTATAGTTTTGTATGAATCGATATATCTTCAATTTAAGATCTTTTTTGAGTAAAGATAGCCGATCTAGTTTTGATTAAGAAACTTTTGCGCTACTGAAATCCATTTTTCTGGACCACCAGCTACATAACCTAATTTCCCTAATTTTAAAAAATTTACTTTACTTGATTCTAATATTTGTGGCTTAACCAACCAAACAGTGGGGTATCCACTTACACCAAATATACGGGCTAATTCTCTATTTTGATTTAATATGATAGAATCTATTTTTTTCCTTCTTGGAAAATCTAATTCTACCATCACTACATTTGAGTCCGTCCACTCTTTAAATTCAGGATAATTAAAAACTTCTTTTTTTAGTCTCATACACCATCCACACCAGTCACTACCTGTAAAAAATAATAACAAAGGTTTATCATTTTTAATAGAAATTGGCACTGCCTTATTAAGGTCATTATACCAAACTAAATCGTTAGATTGTGACTTAACCGTTTGAAAAAATATTAGTAAAAATGCAATAAGACAATTTTTCATAAACCAAATATATTAGTTAAATTTTATTTTCTAGATTTTAACCACTGATCATTGAGATGATTGTGGTAATATTGATATTGATTTGCTCCAAAAAACAGTAATATCCCTAGCATCTCATCAGCTTTTTTATAACCGTTGTAAATCATGAGTCTTACTAAATTTTCATCTAAGATTACATAACTTGGGTAAGAGAGTTTTCCTTCTAATATTGAATGAGCAAACCAATGAGCTTTTCCTCTAGAATTTGGGTTTTTTTTGACGTAGCTAGGATCTGAATTCACAAATTGATGATTATTAAATACAATGGTATCTTTAGTTTCTCCATTGAATTTTACAGTGTAATACTCTTTATTTATGTAGTTGATTAGTAGTGGATCTTTAAAAGTGCTCATGTCCATTCTTTTACACCAGCCACACCAAGGTGTATAAAAGTCAATAAAAACTTTTTTTTTAATAGAATCTTTAACTCTTTTAAGAATCATTTCATCCCAACTTATCCAATTTATAGAGCTATTGTTTTCTTGACTAAATATCAACTTACAAGAAAAAGCGCAAAATATAAAAAGTGATATTTTTAAATATTTGATCATTTTAATAGATGGTTAGTAAGGAAGTTAGTCATCTTGTTGTAAAGATGAACTCTGGTGTACCCCCCATAAATTCCATGATTTTTATTTGGATAAGCAAAGAAATCAAATTCTTTATTTTTCGAAACCATTTCGCTTACCATTTCCATTGAGTTTTGAAAGTGCACATTATCGTCGGCAGTCCCGTGAATAAGTAAAAAATTACCTTTTAGTTTTTCTACATGATTAATTGGGGAGTTTATATCATAATTTTCACCATTATCTTTGGGTGTTCTCATAAATCTCTCTGTATAAATATTATCATAAAATCTCCAATTAGTAACTGGAGCAACGGCAATTGCCGAGTTAAAAACTTCTGCTCCTTTAGTAATACACAGTGAAGACATATACCCACCATAACTCCATCCAAAAATCCCTATTCTTTCTTTATCTATATAGTTTAATTCTCCCAAATAAATAGCAGAAGAGATTTGATCTTCGGTTTCTAACTTCCCCAGCTCCAAATATGTAGAATGTTTAAATTCTTTTCCTCGGTAACCAGTTCCTCTAGAATCAACAGAAACTACAACAAATCCTTTTTGTACTAAATGTTGAAACCAAAAATAATTCATCCAAGACCATTTGTTGTTAACGGTATTTATTCCGGGGCCACCATAAACAAACATTAATAAAGGATGTTTTTTGACTGTGTCTAATGTAGGTGGTTTCATTATCCAAGCATTTAAATCCAAACCATCTTTGTTAGCAATGGTGAAAAATGTCATATCAACTAAATTATAATCGTTCATTTTTTCGATTAACTCTTTGTTATTCTCTAACACTTTAATTTTTTGACCATTTTCGTTAAATAATGATATGGTGAAAGGTTTGTTAGCACTGGAATGTGTATTTATAAAATAATTGAATTTTGCACTAAATGAAGCGCTATTTGTTCCAGGGCTTTCAGAAAGTAGCTTAAGCTTTTTATTTTCAATATTTAAAGAATAGATCTCTCTGTCGGTAGCAGAACTTTTTGCAGCTTGAAAGTAGATTGTTTTGTTATTATTACTATATCCGTATACGTTAGTTACTTCCCAATTTCCTTTGGTCAATTGTTCTTCAGTTTTTTCTTTATAGTTAATAAGATAAATGTGATTATAACCGTCTTTCTCACTGGTCCATATAAATTGATCATCATTAATGAAGTTAGTGTTATCGTGAATGTCAATATATGTTTCACTATTCTCACTATAAATATTTCTAACTTTAATTTCACTTATTGGATTCTTGTTATCGCCAATATCTCCTGCTAAAATTTCTAATTTGTTTTGTAATCTATTCATTTTAAATACAATAAGTTCATTATTTCTTTTAGACCACATCATTCTAGGGATATAGATGTCAGAATTCTGACCTGTATTAAAATGGTGATGTTTTTTATTATCCAGTTCATAAACTTTAATAGAAACTTTAGAATTTGCTTCTCCAGCTTTTGGATATTTAAATTGGTATTGACTAGGGTAGAGCTCACCATACATTTCCATCTCAAATTGTTTTACATTTTCTTCATCAAAAACATAATAAGCGATTTTTGACCCATCTGGTGACCAATTAAAACCTTTGTGTATTGAGAATTCTTCCTCGTAAACCCAATCAGTTGCACCATTTATAATTTTATTAAATGCTCCACTTGTTGTTACTGTAATTTCTTTTAAATTATCTAAATAACTGAAATACAAATTATTATCTCTTACAAAAGCTACTTTGGAATTGTCAGGTGAAAAACTTGCTAGTCTTTGTTTTCCTAGAGAGGTGTCTGATAAAGATTGGAGCGTCTTTTTATTTATATTATACAAATAGTAAAAAGATTTTGAAGACCTTCTATATATGGACTCTTTAGAATTAGAAAGCAAAAGCCAATTTTCGTCATTACTAATTTGGTACTCTGAAAACTTAAAGTTGTCAAAGTTTGTATTCGAAAATAAAGTAGCTATTTTTTTATTTTTTTGGTAGCTATACTTTACAATTTCTATGTTACCATTATTTTTTTCTAAAGAAGTATAATAGTCTCCGCTAGAAATGGGGTTAACTCCATTAATGTTTTTTGGATAAAATGTTCCGGTAGACCAAATTAACTCATTACTAAGTTGAGCATTCACACTGGTGAATAAACTTAAAAGTACTATTGTTATAATGTTGATTTTCATATTGTATTTTAAACAAAAGTTATGCCGTTCTCTTTTTTTCGAAGTAATTTAAAACTTCATCTATGTGACTTCTCATTTTTAGGGACGATCTATGTATAAATAGTACTTCGTTATTATTATTCAAAAGAAAGGTAATTCTCCCAGGAGATAGACCTAAGAAATCTTTTGGTAAGTTTAATTCTTTTCGAAGCTTTGAATTCTTATCACTTAATAATTTAAAAGGTAAATTATAATTTGTTTTAAAACTTGTATGACTTTTTTCATCGTCACTACTTATCCCAATTATTTCACAGTTTAATGTAATAAATTCCTCGTAAAAATCTTTAAAATAGCAAGCTTGTTTAGTACAGCCAGGTGTTTCGTCCTTAGGGTAGAAATACAGAACTAAATAATTCTTACTGATATTTTTATACAACGAAAACTCATCTGAATTTTCATCGTTAAGTTTGAAATCCGGAAATTTATCTCCGACTTTAATTTGCATAATTAATATTTAAAATTGAGGACACTGAATCACCCTGAATTTAGAATCGTGCTTTCTTTTTTCAGGTAAGTCGATAGTAAAGGATATTTCGTGAGCTCCTAATGAAGATGTAGACAAATTAGATACATTAAAGTCATAGGAATATCCAAATCTAAGATTATCTTTTTCTACACCAATAACAATAACAATGGCATCTTGTGGAGAGTACCTTTCATTGTTTGCATCTAAAAATCTAGTATGTCTATACCAAAACCCAAGGTCAAATATTCCATCAACAAAGTAAGTTCCAAAATTATAACGCTTTAAGTTGGATTGAATATCGATAACAAATTCAGGTGAAAAAAATAGTTCCTTGTGAAATAGGCCGTTTTGAAGAATACGAATTTTATATCCTCCATGAAAAGAAGACCTAATAGGGATTTTATTTGAAGATTTGTTCCCGTAAACATTGTAGAAAAAGGTTTCTTTAGGTCGGGTGAGATGATCTACAGATACTCCTAAAAATAAATTCTTGTTAAATAAAAGTAATCCAGAATTGAAATCGGCATAAATAGCGTTGTTACCTTGTGGTTGATTAGTTGGTCTCACAATACCTAAAGCTGGATCAATTTGATCTCCCCAAACAGCATCCCCCCAGTTTAAACTCTTTTGTACAAATGAAGCTTTTATTCCAAAATTAACGGTCCATTCTCTGTTGATTGCTAACTGGTACGAATAGATTGATGAAAATGAGTTGGTATTTAATGATCCATTTCCAGTTCTATCATGTAATAACTGGAACCCAATTCCTCCGTGAAGTTTGTCAGAGAATTGATCATATTCAATATTATAAGTTACAAATCCTTTATTTATTTCAGGCCACTGATTTCTGTAAGTCGTATGCAGCCTAGGACTTAAATCTCTTCCCGCCATTGCAGGGTTTAATTGCAAAGCATTAGAGAAAAACTGTGTAAAAAGTGGATCTTGACTATTTAAAGTGTTCAAACTTAATACAAGCAATAATAAAAGAAATTTATTTTTCAATTTTATAATATTAATTAATTACCTAACCAAACTTACAATGCCACTGCCCACTATTTTCTGATTATCGCCATAACTGGTTGTTTTAATTTTATAAGTGTAGGAACCAGTTGGTACAGCCTTACCTTTGAAAGATCCATCCCATTTTTGATCTAATGTATAGCTCTTAAAAACCATTTGTCCCCATCTATTATAAACTTCAACTTGCGCATCTAATAATCCTTGTCCACTGATGCTGAAATAATCATTTATACCGTCTCCGTCTGGGCTGAATGCTGTAGGAGTATATAGTGCATAAGGTTTTTCAACAGTAACTGTATTTGATGTACTGAATACTAATTCGTTTGTGTCTTGAAATGCTACAACTCTGTAGGAGTTAAACTGATCATTGTAAGTAATACTATTCTGAGCATAATTTCCGATAGAACTGCATATTTGAACAATACATGCTGTAAGGAGTTTTACTAGACTTAATTTTTTTTTAACTTTCAACTCGACTAAATTAAATATAATTATTCATTAATTATAATTTGATTTTTACTATTATCGATATCTAAAAAAGATTCCCATACACCATTAGAGTTTAACTTTTGAACTTCATATTTATTGGGCAAAACAGACCAACCTTCATAAAAGTTCCAGTTTATTTTTGTTCTGAAATTATCCAACCTTTGATAATTCAATAAAACAGAATTACCAGCATTAGAATTCATAGAATAACTTTCGCAAATATTTTTATTAATGATTATGTAATCGTATTGAGTGTTTTGAATATTTACGTTTTCGTCAATATAACTTTTAGTTGAGCTATCAGTTGTCGCTATAAATTCAAAATTATCACCATTTTCTGATCTGTAAATATGATGTTCAAATAAAGGGTTTAAATAATCACTATTAGAATTCCATTCAGTGTAAATATTTTGATTTTCAATAACAGTAGATCTTATAACATTTGCCTTTGGTAGAGCAGTTGTGTCGTAAACAGGAAATAAGTTAGGGAATGTGTACTCAGTTAAACAGTTTAATTGATTGGACGCAATAACCTTTATTTCATAAAAACCAGTATCTAAAATAAAATATGGTTCATTGAAGTTTAAATAGTATAAACTATCATTTACATACCATGAAAAATCTTCACTAGCAATGTTTGGAGATGAGTTGATGAAGCTAAGTTGAGATCCCAAGCAGGTGGTATTAGTACCGAAGTTCAAAGCAATTTCAGGTTTAGGAAGTATGGTGATTGTAATTGAGTCGGAGTCAGGACAATTCCCATAAATATTATAATAAATTTCATAAACACCGTCTTGAACAGAATCTGTTAGGAACCATCCTGAAGTAGAATCTGAAGTATATAAACCAGACCAATAGCCAATATTGGTATTGGATGAAAAAAGAATGGAATCTAAACCTTCACAAAAATCATTACTTGGGTTTATTTGAGCTTGAATAAATTCATAAATATCTAAATTCAAAGTATCTTGATCAGGACAAGTTCCAGGAATTGAGTAATTAAATTCAAAATTTCCAAATCCCAAACTATTAACGTCAATAGAACCCGTCATTGAATTTATATTTGGTCCTGACCAGACACCTCCAGAATTCAAAGAAATTAAATTTAAAGTTCCAATGTTGTCACAAATCACTCCTGGATTTAATATTGTAGCATCGTTATTCGATAATATTTGTATTTGCAAAACGGCAGAATCTTTACAATTATCAGCATTATTTAATACGTATAAATAGGAATAAGAACCTTGATTTAATGGCCCTTGAATAATTCCAGTTATTGAATCAATATTTGCACCGTACCAATACCCTCCGGAATTAAGAACAATAGGAGTTTGTAATAATGATCCTTCACAATATACGGTGTCATTAGATAAAATTGAGGGATCATCAGGTTGTTTTACGAAAATTGTTAAACTATCATAACTTGGACAAATGCTGTCGTTCTGCAAATAAACAACTGTAGAGTCAATAATTAATCCCGGATCAATAATTCCAATAGAGCTATTGACAATCGCAGACCCCGTCCAAGTTAGTATGTTGAAAATAGAATCATTAGTTGAAGTTAATTGTAATAACCCTTGATTTTCGCATAAAATACCAGGATTTATAATTGAAACATCGGGAATATCATGTGTTATGACTTCTATTACAGAAGTGTCAAAACATGTTGCGTTAAAATTCCCAGCTATATATGTTAAATTATTTGAATCTACTAAATTGGCACTAATATTTGGTGCTGCAATATTGTATGTATCTGAGCCAAAAGTCCACAAATTTGACTGATTGTAAATGCTGTTATTTATGACTGAAATAGTAGCATTAAGACAAATATTACTATCAGATAGAATGACATCAATTATTGGTGAAACATCAACTGTAATTATGTTGGGTGATGTTATTGACAATTGACAACCTGCAGCATCTTCTCCAACTAAGGTAACTTGAAATGATCCAGCTGTGTTGTATAAGTGGTTTGGAGAACTTAAGGTTGAAGTTGCACCATCACCAAAATTATAAAGGTAATTTGCTGTATTAGTAGAACTGTCTGAAATAGAAATACTTAAAGAATCACATCCAAATGATTGATCAATAGTGAAATTTAAAATCGGACCAGGAATATAAATTAAATTGTTAATTGATAATGTGTCAGAACATCCAAAGTTATCACTAGCTACAAGAGATACATCGTAATATCCAGAGTTTGTATAGACATGTCCAGGATTTTGTATAACTGAGTTGAGATTATCTCCAAAATCCCAATTATAATTGTTTGCACCAGAACTTAAATCTGTAAAAGTGGTAGTAACAGGTGGACAATTTCCAGTTGTAACATAGTTAAAATCAGCAATAACCTGTTTCACATCTATGTAATTAAATTTATTAGCCGTATCTGTACAACCTTGACCATCAGAAGCAATTAATTGAATGTTATATAATCCAGGGTTTTGGTAGGAATGGGAAGGTACTGAATCTGTTGATGTATTCCCATCTCCAAAGTCCCAAATCCATGTGTTAACTACTTCACTAATTGGGCTAAAAGTTAAAGTTGTACCCGAGCAAGTCAAGGTGTCACTAACCATAAATTCCGCATTGAAATTATTTACAATTTGTTTACTTATGGAATCCTTACAGCCGTTTATGTCTGTTATAGTAAGTTTAATACTATCTGTTGGAAAGTTAGAGAATTGTTGTGAGGGGTTGGATAAGACACTTGTCCATATATTATCTAATTCCCATTCCCAGTTTACTGGATTTATGGATAAGTCCTGAAAAACAACATCTATTGGAATACAATTGTTCAATAAACTATAACTAAAGTTTGCTGAAGCTTCATTGACTAATATTGTGTCTGAATTAAAACTATTAGAACAGCCTTTATTGGTTGTTGATAAAGAAATTACTTTCAACCCACTTTCGTTGAGTTGAATCCAAACCGAATCATTCGTGCTGCTAACAGAACCACCTGTCCAAGAGTAAGAACTATATTCAGTATTATTGGCAGTAAAAAATAAACTGTCTGTTTTACAAATAGGATTTTGAAAAAATGGGCTAAAACTAGCATCAGGTTCATAAATTTCTATTGAATCCAAAACAACTTGTCTAATACATCCTGGGTTATCCAGAGTAAGAATAGGAGTAAACCAACCTGTTTGCTGATATTGATGTACAATTGCTGTATCTGGAGTGTAATTACCACCATCATCTAAATCCCAGTAATGAATGGGGTCTTCTTTTACACAACAGCTAAATATAAGATTGGATCCATTACAAGCAAAGGTGTCTTGTTCAATGATAGCTAATGGATGGTAAAGAAATATATTTTGTTCAGATTCAGCAATGCAACCAAATTGATCTGCGATTTTCAAGCTAAGTACACTGACAGAATCATTAAGTTGAAGTGTGATGCTGTCATTTGAAATATTCGAGATGGTATTAGTATCTAATTTCCATTCCCAAGAAGTTATACCAGAGTTATTATTATTGAAATGGTAAGAATTATAATTACAATATTCATTCTTAGTTAAGGAAAAATTAGCATTTAAATCATATTGATTTATGAAATTATTGATTATTATAGTATCTGAGCTACCATCAAAATTATATCCAATATGTTTTAGATTGTATGTTCCGGAATTAGCATAGTAATGGTTGGGGTTTTGTAAAGTTGATGTTTGTCCATCTCCAAAATCCCAAGACCACGAAAATGCGCTTAAAAAAGGAGAACTTAAGTTTACACTTTGAGGCCCACATGTTTGATTTAGTGCAGTACCATTTGACGGATCAGTCAAGACATTAATTGGGTTCTGACTTGGCATAGGAATAACAACAGGGTTGTCGTTATTACAATCAAAAATTACAGAATAATATTGTGATGTATGGCAACCAATGGTCGATACAGACTCATAGGTAATTACATAAGATTGAGAAGTATTATAAGTGTGTTGAACATTTGGAGTATAATACACACTACCGTCCCCCATATTCCATTGATGCTGAATAGTTCCACTAGAATTATTTAAGATATTAACACTTCCAATGCTGCAATCGGTATTAAGATTTAGATTTACATCTGTTTCTATGCTGTCAATTATTAAATAAGCAAAATTCAATAAATCATATTGGCAACCGTTCGGAGCATCTGTGAGTAAGGAAACATTGTAGTTTCCAGATTCTGAGTAAAGATGATTTATATTGGAACCTGAGTCCAAGATGCCGTCCCCGAAATCCCAGTTCCAAAAATTAACTCCTATATTATATACATCAGTATTAAAAGTGTATGGTGAACATGCTTTTATAGTATCGACTGAATATACTTCAATTTCATCTTTTATAACGTTAATAAAGTCTGTTTTAATTAGCGTATCAAAGCAGCTGTTAATATCATTAGCAACTAATCTAACAGTATAAAGACCTATAGAGTCGTAGATGTGTTCCGGATTAGGATCGGTTGAACTTGTGCTGTCTCCAAAATCCCAATAAAAATTTACTGCATCAGCAGCCAAACTTACAAAATCAACTTTCAAAGACGCGCATCCTTCAGTATTGGAAGCGGTAAAGTCGATGTTAGAAATTCCAGAAAGAATGGTGTCTAAATTTATTAGGTTTTGACAATTATTTGTATCGGTTATGGTAACCGAAGGATAATATCTTCCATTATCTATATAGATATGATTAATATTTGATGAATTTGAATTGTTTCCATCTCCAAAATCTATATTTAAAGTGTTACTAGTTTGGGTAGTAATATCAAATTGAACGTCCAATGGAGGACATCCAGATATATTAGTCATGTTAAAAGAAGCTGAGGGACCATTTGAGACATTTACAGCGTTTAAAATGGATATTTGTTGAATACAACCGTTGGTGCTTTCGATAGATGCATTAGGGTTAAAGACCCCATTGTTGAGATATATATTGTTTGAAACAGCTCCAGCATTTATAATGTTACCATCGTCAAAGTTCCAATCTACGGTACTAATGTTATTATCGGGGTTAATACTAAAATTTACACTTAACGGTGGACAACCTTGATTTATATCAGAAGTTAAAGTGTAGTAAGGTTTAGTTTCTATATTTATGGTGTTAAGATTCACTGAATCTTTACATCCGTCTGTAGAAGTTGCAATCACACTAGGATTAAAAGTGCCTGAATTTAAATAGCTATAACTTGTGCTTTGTAGGTTAGAAGAAATTGTATTACCATCACCAAAAGACCAATCCCAAGAAGCAATAGTTGTATTGGTTGAAGTTCCAGAAAATGTGAAATTGTAAGAACTGTCGCATATTAATAAAGTGTCACTTGTAGCATTTATGATTGGAGTTGGATATATAGAAATTGAATTGATAGTTGAATCATCTATACAACCCAAACCATTTTCAACAACTAGAGTCACTGGGAAATTACCAGCGAAACTATAACTGTAAGATGGGTTTTCTAAAAGAGATGTGTCTCCATTTCCAAAATCCCACAAGTAAGTAATTCCTCCAATAGAATTGTTAGAAAAATTAATGAGATTGTTGGCTTCACAATCTTCAACTACATTGTAACTAAAACTAGAATTAGGTTTATCTAAAACATGGATATAGTCTACTAAAATTATAGAATCAGAATTTGGTCCATTGAACGCGATTAATTTAATAGTGTAAAATCCTGGATTTGTATAAGTTGCTGAAGGGTTGTTGAGAATTGAAGTAGTCCCATTATCAAAGTCCCATGAGTAGCTAATCGCGTTGGTTGACGTATTGGTGAAGTTGACAATAAGTGGTGCGCACCCACTAACGTTGTCAGCAGTAAATGATGGAGTAATTTGTCCAAAAAAGTGGATTTTAATTATCAATAAAATAATTAATTTTAAATACTTCATTTACTTTTCTATTCTTAGAGCAATTGATCTAATAAATTCCGTAGCTCTTTATTTTTTTATTAATGACTCTACTGTATTTAGCATTTTTGTCAAACCATATTTTTTTTTGGAAATCATAATTTAAGTAAGCCACAGGTAAGTCTAGCACATCTAGATCGTTCTCTTTTATATTCCACAATCTTTTTTCAACTAAATTAATTGTTAAATCAAAAAAAGGTATTTTTTTTATTTTATCAGGAATACTTGTATTAAATGCTATTCTTTTAGTGTAATGGTTTTCGTCCATGCATTCAAATTCAAGTAAAATTTTATGATTAAATTCTAAGTGTAAATTGTACTTTCCATCTTTAGACAGTATGGTGTCAACAATTCCGTTATCATGAACTATTCTGATGCTTACGTCATTTACTTTTCCTGTCGAATTAAAAGTTTTTCCTTTAATATGTAGGCGAGTATCTTTTTTTTCTTGACTGTAAAATAGAGATGGAATTAAAATTATAAAAATAAGCAATATAGATTTTAAAAATATTTTAAACATGGTGAACAATTTATCTTAAAATTAATACATCTTTTATAATAAACAGAAGAAAATTAATTTAAATAATCCGAATAATATTCTTCAATTATTTTAAATTTAATGACTCATAATATGATTAATAAAAAACCAAGCTTACTAATTGCTTTAATACCTGTTATCTTTTTAATAGTTCTTCTCTCTGTTAATGTTTGGATTTTTGGAGACGATACTATTTCTGGATCTAATCAGTTAACTTTACTATTCGCTGCCTCTGTTGCTGCTGTTTTAGGGGTGTTTTATAAAGTTAAATTTAAAGACATGTTAGATGGTGCTGTCGAAAGTATTTCATCTGCAATGGGAGCACTGATTATTTTGCTATTGATTGGTTCTCTTGCTGGAACTTGGATGATGAGTGGGATTGTACCATCAATGATTTTTTATGGACTTGAATTACTTAATCCTACAATATTTCTAGTTGCTGCATGTATTATTTGTTCTATTGTTTCTCTCGCTACTGGAAGCAGTTGGTCAACAATAGCTACTATCGGTATAGCGATGTTGGGAATTGGCAATGCTCTTGGTATTAATGATGGATTAATTGGAGGTGCTATAATATCTGGCGCTTATTTTGGAGATAAAATGTCTCCTTTATCGGATACAACAAATCTTGCACCTGCAATGGCGGGGACCGATTTAATATCTCACATTAAATACATGATGTGGACCACCATTCCCTCAATTACGATAACACTAATTATATTTTTAATAATTGGTATTAACCTCGAATTTAAAAGTGGTGAGCTTGATCAAGTTGCTATTATGCAATCGTCTTTGTCAAATAGTTTTAATATCAGCCTTTGGTCTCTAACTGTTCCTTTAATAGTAATTGTTTTAATAATAAAAAAAACACCTGCAATTCCAGCCCTATTGTTGGGAGCAGTTTTAGGAGGACTCTATGGAGTTATTTTTCAACCAAATATAATTCAAGAAATTTCAGGTGAAATGTCTAATACTTCTTTGCAATATTTTAAAAACTCATATATCTCTATTATAAAAGCAATGACAATAAATGTTGATATTGACACTCAAAACCTAGCAGTCAATAAATTAATTTCAACTTCTGGAATGTCTGGAATGCTAAATACTATCTGGTTAATAATATGTGCAATGAGTTTTGGTGGTGTTATGGAGAAAACTGGTTTTTTGAATATTATTACTGAATCATTAATGAAGTTTGTAAATTCAAGAAAATCATTGTTTTTAACAACTTCAGGTACCTGTTTGTTTTTAAATATAACTGCCTCAGATCAGTACTTAGCTATTGTAGTTCCTGGTAGAATGTTTGCAAGTTCATTTAAAAAGTATGAATTAGATCCAAAAAATTTAAGTAGAACTCTTGAAGATACTGCTACCGTTACATCTCCTTTAATTCCATGGAATACTTGCGGGGCAACTCATGCAGGTGTCTTAGGGATTTCTACATTTATTTATCTTCCTTATTGTTTTTTTAATCTAATTAGCCCAATTATGACGTTAATATTTGCCTATGGAAATATTAAAATAGCAAAGTTAAGGAAGTAAAAAGTTACTAATAAGTTTGTGGAAGTGATGAACACCTTTTTCCATTTTAGCTGAAAACCTACCGTTTTTGTAAAATCTGGAACGAACTCCTTTTTGAACATTTTCTACAATTGCTTCGTCTTCTAACTCTACTTTGTCTAAGATAGAACCAGCTCCTGAATTTCTTTTTTTCTGATCCCATACGTAGCTCCTAAATTCAACTTTAGTTAAATTAGTTTTTATCGGTTTTACAATATTAATAGAAAGACCCCAAGGGTAGAAGTTAAACATCATATTAGGAAATAACCAATAATAGTAAGCTGCAATATTTTGTCCATAATCAATAGACGATTTTGGTAAATCAAAGTGAATACTATTTTTTTCGGCGTAACCAACTTGTAAAACAGAATATTCAGAAATTTCAGTATTATATTTCTCATAATCTAATGTTTTATTTAACCCTCCATGAACAAAAGGAATATGAAATCCTTCTAAAAAATTTTCGCAATATAAAGCCCAATTTGCGTTTACAATATATTCTTTAGATGATTTTGGATCGTACTTAAAATTTTCAATGGGCATCCACCCAACACGGTTCTCCATGTATTTAACTATTTCATCAAAATTTATCGCAGGATCTATAGCTGAAAAAAGAAACTGCTTCCATTTTTCAATAGGTAATTTTGTAAGATTGTCATTTTTTGACGGGAAATTATTTACTCCTTTAAATTCTGGCATTGATATGAAATCTCCTGAATTATTAAATCTTCTACCGTGATATTTACAAACAATATCGTTTGATTTACAACTTTCGTTAACCAAAATATTACCTCTATGAGTACAAACATTTGATAGGCAATAGAATGATTCATCTTTATTTTTAACAATAACTAAAGGTTCATCAATTATGGGCTCTAAAAATTGAATTGGTTTTTTGGAGTTGGGTGTTTTAAGATCTGTTAGATCAGAAACCAATTGCCAAGATTTTTCAAATATTTTTATTTTACTTTCTTCAAAATAATTTTCAGAACTGTAAAAATCTCCCTCTAATGTATGAGCGTCTTCAATATTTGGATCAATTGTCTTCACTAATCTTGGTTTACTAAGGTTTTGTTAAAAATATTAATAAGTTATGAAAAAAAAATCTTTTTATGTTTTACAATATTAAATTATAGATGGATATTTGTACGTACTATTCATTAAACCATAAATTATAAAAGAATGAAAAAATTATTCCTATTCATAAACATAGTTTTTCTTAATTATGTTATTTCAGCACAATACCTTGATAAAAATTTTAATGACTTAAGTCTTAACTCTGGTGGTTGGTCAACACAAATTGTAGTTGATACTACCAATTGGTTTGTTGACTCATTTGGTGGTGATGATTTTGTTAAAATAACCAATTATAGCAACAGTCAGAATGTTCCTTCTAACACTTGGTTAATTTCACCAGCTGTAGATCTTACTTCTGCTACTCAACCTATGTTATCTTTTGAGACCATTATGAAGTGGGCTGGCGCAGCTCTCACTTTGTATATTTCTACTGATTACGATGGAACAAGTAATCCAATTTCACAAGGAACATGGACTGATATAACTTCTTTAGCAACTTGGGATGTTGACAATACAACTTGGGGAAGTTGGACACCTTCAGGTGATGTCGATTTATCTTCATATATTTCATCAACAACTTATATAGCTTATGAATATATAGGTTCTTCTAATTCAGGTAGTACTTGGGAAATCGATAATATATTAATGACAGAGGGATCTGCACCACCACCACCACCACCAGGAATAGATACAGTTTCTATTTACGATATTCAATTTAACTCTAACACAAATGGAGCTTCTAATTATGATGGTTCTCAAGTGTATACTGGTGGAATTGTTACTGCTGTAAGAGATGATAGTTCTTTTTATATTGCTAGTGGTTCTGGACCTTGGACTGGGATTTATGTTTATTCTTTTGATTATTTACTTAATGAAGGTGATTCAATTATTTTTGATGCAGAAGTCGTTGAATATTATGAGCTTACCGAGTTAAAAAACATAACGAATCTTCAAGTTATTTCTTCTGGCAATAGTGCTGTAGTCAATAACTGTAATACTGCAGCTGTAAATTCTGAAGAATTCGAAGGTTGTTTGGTCAGCGTCTCCAATGCAACTTGCACCAACGATAGTCCTGGTTTTGGCGAATGGATTATCAATGATGGTTCTGGAGATTTAACGGTTGATGATTTAATTTACACTTACACAGCGACTCTCAACACTGCTTATAATGTTGTTGGTGTTACCACTTTTAGTTACGGTGCTTACAAACTGCTTCCAAGAAGTTCTTCAGATGTAACAGAATTTGTTTCTATCAATGAAGAAAATAATTCAATTTTTAAAATATATCCAAATCCTATTGAGAATGGATTTTTAAAAATTGAAACACAAGAATCAGTGAGAATAAATATTTTCGATTTTTCTGGTAAAGTTGCTTTATCAAAATACATCAATAGAGGTACAAATACAATCAATATAGAGTCATTAAATAGTGGTTTATATTTTGTGAAATATAACACGGAAATTATCAGATTTAATAAAATTTAAATTTGAATAAGCTTCTATTTTATTTAACTTTTTTAATTTCAACATCCTCCCTTTTTTCACAGACATCTGTTTTAAAAGGGAAGGTATTTGATTTGGAGGATGGATCACCATTAATTGGAGCTACTGTAAGAATCAATTACAATAATTTAGGGGCTACTACCAATTTTGATGGAGAATTTATGATTGACAATGTAAAGGCTGGAAAGTATACATTGTCTGTAAGTTATATAGGTTATTTAGAAAAAAAAATTGATATTGAAGTTCGAGGTGCTATCTTGAAACTCCCATCAATAAAACTAAATTCAAATAACATTAATTTGTCTGAAATGGAAGTGATCGCAGACATTGCTAAAGAGCGAGTTACACCTGTTGCAGCTACCACTATTTCTGCCCAATATATTCAAGATAATTTAGGTAATCAAGAGTTTCCTGAAATATTAAGAAACACTCCTTCAGTTTATGTTACAAAAGAGGGTGGTGGTTTTGGAGATTCTAGAATTAATGTTAGAGGTTTTGAACAGAATAATATTGCAGTAATGGTCAATGGTGTTCCAGTAAATGATATGGAGTCCGGATGGGTATATTGGTCCAATTGGGCTGGTTTAGCAGACGTGACTAATAAAATGCAAATTCAAAGAGGTTTGGGAGCTTCAAAGTTGGCCATTCCTGCAATTGGCGGTACGATCAATATACTTACAAATGCTGCTGAATTTAAAAAAGGTGGAAATGTAAGTACTTCAATTGGTAACAATGGTTATACAAAATATGTTGCTTCTTTATCATCTGGCTTAAATGAAAAAGGATTTGCAGCAACTATGCAACTTACCTACAATAAAGGAAATGGATACATCCAAGGAACAGATTTCAATGCTTATTCCTATTTTTTATCTTCCACTTACAACATCAATAAAAAACATAGAGTTTCTGCAACAATTATTGGCGCCCCTCAAGTGCATAACAGAAGAAGTGTAAGTGTTTTTTATGACGATATTTTCCTATCAACTTTTAGATGTCCAGCAAATGACTCTATAGATAAAATTTCTAAAGGAATTAATTTTAATCCTGGATGGGGAATGTTAAATGGCGAAGTTTTTTCTTGGAAAAAGAATTTCTACCATAAACCAAAAGCTTTTATTAATCATTTTTGGAATTTTTCTAATTATACAAAGTTAAAAACTGCTGCCTATTTGTCTGTTGGTAATGGTGGAGGCACTTCTGCTAGAGGAAGAGGCCTTCAAAATCAAAATGTTGATGATTGGAATGGCTACGATTCTTTTCAGGGTTTTGGAGTTGGTATTCACGACACTAACGGCCAAATAATGTTTGATAGTATTGTTGCTTACAATCAAGGTCAATATGTTGCTGCTTTAGGCGGATATAGTGATCAAAAAGACACCGTCATGGATTATCCTAGTGGGGTAGGTGATGGCTGGATAAGAACTGCGAGTATGAATAGGCATATCTGGTACGGTGCAATTTCAACATTTGAGCATAATTTTAATGAAAAATTAAGCTTTGTCGCTGGTTTTGATGCTAGATATTATGTGGGACAACACTATCGTAAAGTAGAAAATTTACTTGGAAATAATACTTATCTTTCCTCCAAGGATATCAATAATCCAGAAAATTTTATAAACTACGAATCTGGGTCTTCGTTTGGTTCCTTTTCTGAAAATTCTCATCTAACTAGTGGTTCTAACCAAGAAATAAATACTTTGCAGTTTCATAACGATGGAATTGTCAAATGGCTCGGGGGATTTACGCAAATAGAATACTCTTCAGATAAGTTCTCTGTTTTCACCTCACTTTCCTTATCTAACCAAGGTTTTAAAAGGGTAGATAATTTCAATTATTTAGATAGCGACACTCTCCAAACTACTAAATGGCAGATTTTTAATGGAGGAACTTTTAAAGCAGGACTCAATTACAATATTTCTAAAAATATGAGATTGTTTTTTAATGCAGGTTATTTCTCAAAACAACCTATTTTTAATAATATTTTTCTTAATTATAGAAATGATATTAATACTAATGCAGTGAATCAGAAAGTAAAGGCAGTTGAAATTGGTTACAGTTATTTCAAGAAGTTTATAGATTTTGATGTTAATGCTTATTATACAGAGTGGAGTGATAGGCAATATTTTAGAACTTTTAATGCTGGAGAAGTAAATCCTCGATACGATGTTTTTTATCTTTTTTATGGCATTTCTCAAACACATAGAGGTGTTGAAGCAGAACTTAATTTTAAACCCTCAAAAAAAATAGCTCTCTCAGCTATGATTTCTTTAGGAGATTGGGTTTACACCGATAATATTAGTTCAAAAAGTACAGTTTTAGACTTGTTTGGGGACTTTACTACGGATTCTTCTGATACCGTAAAAATCCTGTATGCCAAAGGTTTGAAGGTTGGAGACGCTGCTCAAAATACTTACAGCTTGACTCTAAAATATAAACCAATCAAAAATTTATCCATCAATGCTACTTACTATGTAGCAGATCAATTATATGCACCATATAATATTTATGAAGATCAGTTTTATCAGGAGGGAGGACAGGTGACTAAATTACCAATTTATGGAATTGCTAGGTTAGGAGTTTACTACAAGAAAAAAATTAATAATAATTATTTATCATTCCGACTCAACATAAATAACCTATTTAATACTTTATATTTAGCAGAGCTTAACACCAATACTTTAGATGGTGATGGGAATTTATATACTCCTGATCAAGCGGAGTTTTATACTAAAAACAAGGGTTATTTTGGTTTCGGAAGAACTTGGAATTTTGGAGTTAAGTTCTCATTTTAGTAAATCATAATATACTGAGTAAAATATTTTGAAGAAATTTTTATTTTTTATTGTACTGTCAATTAGTTCACTGGTTATTCATTCTCAGAATGCAAGTTTTGTTGTTAATGGAGACGCTTCGAATAATAATATTACTGATGAAAATGGTAATACAAATTGTAATTGTTTTCAGTTGACTCCTAATTCTGGAAACAGAGTAGGTTCAGTTTGGAATAATAATAAAATTGATTTAAATAACGATGTTACCCTAGAGTTTAAATTGTATTTGGGTAATAACAATTCTGGAGCTGATGGAGCTGCTTTCGCATTTCAATCAACTAACAGCAATATTGGAACTTCTGGACAAGGAATGGGTATGGGTGGGGTTTCACCATCTCTAGTTGTTTTTATTGATACTTACGACAACGGTTTAAATGATCCTTCTTATGACCATGTTTCTATAAATAAAAACGGAGATTATACCCATGGATCTTCTAATGAATTAGCAGCATATACTTCAGTTTCTGGTGGAGTAAATCTGGAAGATGGAAATTGGAGAAATGTTAAAATTAAGTGGATAGCTTCTACCAATACGTTTTCATTTTATTATGTGAATATGTTAAATCCGATTTTGTCCTACACTGGAGATATTGTCAATAATATTTTTTCTGGAGACCCACTAGTATATTGGGGGATGACTGGCGCAACTGGTAGTTTATATAACGAACAGAAGTTTTGTACTTTAACTGATTTAGAATCACCAACATTTTCTAGTTGTCCAAAGAACACATCCTTAATTATTAGTAGTGAAACTTCATGTAATTCAATTGTGAATTACACCATTCCTTCTGCAGCTGACAATTGTGGAACAGCAACTATTTCTCAAATTTCAGGTTTGGGACCTGGTAGTGTTTTTCCAATAGGAATAACAACCAATACCTTTGTTGCTACAGATCTTTCAGGAAATACGGATACATGTTCTTTTGACGTAACTGTTTATGGAAATGATTTTGATGGAGATGGAGTATTTGACAAATGTGATTTAGATGCTGATAACGACGGGATTTTTGATACTAAAGAAGGATTATCTTGTGATACGTTAGATTTCACTTCATTTGGAAATACACTAACTACTGCTAGTTATTTCGATCAAATTTCAGGTGAAATTATTAATTTAAATATGTCTAATTCCGGTAGTGTACTGGGATACAGCAACGGAGATTTAAGTTTAGAAGATAATGCCACAGCTAACCTTAATTTTTCTTTACCTGCGACTTTAACTATAAAGCATCAAATTGGGTTATTATGGAATTATTCTTCAACTGATACTCTTTCTATTTCATCTACTGGAAATTTTACAATTTATGATCCAAATAATGATTTAAATATTTTATCAAACATCGGGGGTTTTTTAAAATTTCATGGATCTGGAGGTATATCAACATCAGAACAATGGGTTATTACAACTACTACTACATCTTTACAATTAACTGGTACAAGTGTTCAATCAAATTTTAGAGTCCCAATTAATCTTGCACTAACTTGTTCGGATTATTTAGACACTGACACTGATGGGATCGCCAATCATAACGACCTGGATTCTGATAATGATGGATGTTTAGACGTAGTTGAGGCCGGAAATCAAGATCCAGACGCAGATGGGATTTTAGGAACTACACCAGTTTTAGTAAATACTATTGGGGCAGTAATTAATCAAAATGGGTATATAGGAACAAGTCCTAATGTAATAGATAATACTGTAGATGTTGCATGTAATCGCCCTCCTTTAGCAGTATGTCAAAATTTAAATTTATATGCTGATGCTTCTTGTTCGGCATCAATTACCAATACTAGTTTAGATAACGGTTCATCTGATCCAGACATGGATGTTTTAACTTTCACAGTTGATAATAACAATGCTTTTACTATTGGAAATAACAACGTTATTTTGACTGTAACTGATCCTGATGGACAAAGTGATAATTGTACATCAATAGTAACTTTAGTAGATACTATAAATCCATTGATGCTCTGTCCTTCAGATACCATTGATTATTATTCTAACAACTGTGATTATATAATACCGAATTACATTCCACACATAATATTAATTTCAGATAATTGTGATTCAAATCCTACATTGACTCAAGACCCTGCTATTGGTTCTTTAGTAAACTCTGACACGGTAATTAAAATGACAGTTACAGATGATTCAGGTAATTTTAGCAGTTGTTTTTTTAATCTTACATTAATTGACACCATAAAACCAGTATTGACCTGTCCTGTAAATGTGAGTGAATATTTTAATTCTAGTTGTGAATTTGTGGTTTTAGATTTAAGTTCATTAATAAGTGTTACAGATAATTGTGATGCTAATCCAATTATTACTCAAACCCCTTCGATAGGAAGCACCCTTACAAGTGACAGTGTCGTTACAATGACTGTCACTGATTTTTCAGGTAATTCTACAAATTGTAGTTTTCCTTTAACTTTTTTAGATTCTATTTGTCCTTCATTATCATGTCCAACATCAATTACAGAATATTACGATTCTAATTGTGATTTCATTCTTAATGATTACACTTTAAATACTGTTTTTTCTGACAACTGTGATCCTAACACTTCTGTAAGTCAATTTCCTCTTCCTGGTTCTTTAGTTAATTCAGATACTCTTATTACAATTACAGCTTCTGATAGTTCAGGAAATTTAACCAACTGCAGTTTTACACTTTTATTATTAGATACTATTCAACCGGTATTAACTTGTTTCTCAGATACTACTGATTACTTTAATGCAAGTTGTTTATTTATTCTCGAAGATTATACAAATCGTTTTAACTTTTCGGATAATTGCAACAATTCGTTTGTAAATGTTATCCAATCTCCATCATCAGGGCTATTTATTGCAGATACTACAATTATAACTATTACAGCTGCAGATTTATCAGGAAATACATCTTCATGTAGTTTTAATTTAAATTTAGCCGACTCTATTAACCCAACGATTAATTGTTCAAATAATTTATCTGATTATTACAATTCAAATTGTGAATTTATTTTAGGAGATTATACAACAAATGCAATCGCATTAGATAATTGCGATCCCAACCCGTTAGTGTCACAATTTCCAGCAATTGGTAGTTCCATTAATAGCGATACAGTTATTACGCTTACTGCGATGGATGATGCGGGAAATTTTTCTACTTGTAATTTTAATTTCACTCTTTTAGATAGCATTAACCCACAATTTAGCTGTTTAAATAACCAAATTGCTAATGTCGACAATAACTGTTCTTATAGTTTGCCAAATTATTTAGACTCTATTGTTTTTTCGGATAACTGTGACACTTCATTGACGCTATTACAAATTCCTATTTCTGGTGCTGTTGTAAGTTCAGATACTGTAATAACTATTTCAGCCACAGATGCATCTGGTAATTTTTCTTCCTGTACTTTCGATCTTTTTCTTCTAGATAATACACCTCCTACGATATCATGTCCAAATAATGCAATAATAGATAATGATATTTCAGTTTGTGGAGCTATTTACAATTACATTACTCCTGTGGGCATAGATAATTGTATTTCTAATACTACATTAATTTCAGGATTAGCATCCGGTTCGAATTTTCCTGTAGGTTTAACTACAAATATTTTTCAGGTTACCGATACTGCTGGTAATACTGCTAGTTGTAATTTTTATGTACTTGTAAACGATGTAGAATTACCTGTTATCGACTGTCCTTCGGATACTTCTTTACCTTTTGACGAAGCTTGTAAGTTAATCGTTCCAGATTTTATTCCTTTTTTAGGTGCTTCTGATAATTGTGGCATTGAATTTATTAATCAAACACCTTCACAATTAGATACTGTATATAGTGACTTCACAACAACATTCTTAGTTATAGATTCATCTGGAAATTCACAGTCCTGTAATTTTATTACAAACTTATATGACTCCTATGTTTCAGATCTTGTCTGTCCGGATGATCAGCCCATACAACTCAATGAAAATTGTGTTTTGCCTTTACCAGATTTTTCAAATGAACTTCAAGTTGGAGCACTGTGTATAGGATCAAAGATTATTCAGCAACAACCTCCTGTAGATAGTATCCTAGATTTTATAGGTGAACAGCAAATTACTTTTAATGTTACTGATACACTTGGAAATGTAGAAACATGTAGCTTTAATTTAACGATAACAAATAACGAAATTACAAATTGTTATAAAATATATGTACCTACTGTATTTTCTCCAGATGGTGATGGAATAAACGATCGTTTAACAGCATTTGGACTTGATTTAGATGGTTTAGAAATAGAAATATTTAATAGATGGGGACAATTGGTTTATAATAATTCTGTTAGTCAAATGTCTTGGGATGGTACATTTTTAAATATAGATTCACCCAACGGCACCTATGTTTATCGTATATATGACCAGACTGGTAAGGATAGGCAAAATGGTACAATATCTATAGTTAGATAATCTATACAAATAAAAAAAGCCCTCTGAAGAGGGCTTTAATAGTTATTATAATAAATTTATTATATTATTTTCTTGTCATCATTTCAGCTTTTCTCATACCAGCTTCATAACCACACTTATATCCTTCACATTTACCATTATTTTCACAAGAAGGAATATCAGAATTTTCTAAACCTTCTTTACTTACTTTTGTGAAAGCTTTAGTGAAACCATCTTTCCATCCTTTACAATAATCAGCATCATATTTTCCAGGTCTTTCAGATCTTTCACCTTCTTTTTTTGCTTCTGAATTTCCTTTTTCAGTTCTATTAATAGTAGAAGGAGATTTCCCTTTTTCTTTAACATCTTCAGCTTTCATAGTGTTTGTTTGAGAACTTGAAGCAGCTCTGTTAATAGTAGAAGGAGAT
>Ga0209374_1000162_pt1 | contig 78072 bp, 68 predicted proteins | sample SaaInlLV_DNA_10m_FD_184683 | JGI IMG/M metagenome (GOLD analysis project Ga0209374, IMG submission 184683) | Marine microbial communities from expanding oxygen minimum zones in the Saanich Inlet - SI075_LV_DNA_10m (SPAdes) (version 2) | ecosystem: Environmental > Aquatic > Marine > Unclassified ... | reverse complement strand
CCTTCGGTGCAGCTTTCTTAGCTTCTGCCTTCGGTGCAGCTTTCTTAGCTTCTACCTTCGGTGCAGCTTTCTTAGCTACAGTAGTTTTCTTTGATTTGGGAGTTGCTATTTTTTTCTTAGCAGCAGCGGATTGTTTTTTTTCTTCAGCCATATGGCGATTGATTTGTATCTCTGATAATGACCTATCTAGAGAGTGGTTAGTTTGTTGGGGCATCAAATTAATGGACGACAAAATTAATGTTTTTAATGTTTTATCCTAACACAAAAAAAAAAAAATTATCTATTAACTGCTAATGGCATTAAATATCTAATTTTACAGAGTTGAAAAAAGATGAAAAATATATGAATAGATGTCTAGAGCTGGCTTCAAAAGGCTCTGGAAAAGTTTCTCCGAATCCTTTAGTAGGATGTGTGATCGTTTACCAAAACAAAATTATTGGAGAAGGCTTTCACCAAAAATACGGAGGCAATCATGCAGAAGTTAATGCCATTAACAGTGTCAAAAATCAAGAATTATTAGCAGCATCTATACTTTATGTGAATTTAGAACCTTGTTCTCACTTTGGAAAAACACCGCCGTGTTGTGAATTAATAGTAAGAAAAAAAATTCCAAAAATTGTTATTGGATGTGCAGATGTTTCATCTAAAGTAAATGGTTCTGGTGTAGCATTTTTAAAAAATCATAATTTAGAAGTAACACAAAATGTTCTCAATGAAAAGTGTAAAAAATTAAATATTAGGTTTTTTCACTTTCAAAAAACACAAATACCCTATATAATACTTAAGTGGGCGCAAACTAAAGACGGATTTATTGATAAAATAAGAGAGCAAAATCAAAAAGGAATTAATTGGATAACTGAGAAAGAAACTCAAATCATCGTTCATAAATGGAGATCTGAAGAAGATGCTATATTGGTAGGTAGAAAAACAATTGAAAATGACAATCCTGAGCTTACCGTTAGAGAATACACAGGTTTAAATCCTCTTAGAATTGTAATAGATAGTAACTTAAAACTTAAGTTAAAACATAAAGTATTCAATAATGATGCACCAACTGTAATAGTTAATAATTTATTAGAGAAGAAAACAAAGAACTTAACTTATTTAAAAATTAAAAAGGAAGATACCATTATTACTTTATTGACTTATTTAGCGCAAAAAAATGTAATGTCTATTATAATAGAAGGTGGAGCAGAAACAATAAATCGATTTATAGAGCTTAATTTTTGGAATGAGGCAAGAGTTATTTTGGGTAATCAAGTGTATCAATCAGGACTCAAAGCACCGACTATTAATAAACGGTATTCAAAATTACAGACTCTTAACAAAGACACTATTATTACTTATTTGAATGATTGAGATAATTATTACAACAGTAACATTTTCTTCAATGGTTTTATTATTCAAATACTTTGATATGATAAGCGTTGATAATTTTCAAGCAATAACTGCCAATTATTTCACTGCTGGTCTTTTATCGTTATTAAACAACTCATCAAACATAAATTTTTTTGAATTTGAAAACATTCCAAACCCTCTATTTTTTATACTATCAATAATTGTAGGAATATTGTTCGTTTTTACTTTTAATTTATATGCTACAGGGTCACAAAAAATTGGCATAACTCCAAGTACTATTGCTAATAAAATGTCCATGATAATACCCATTATAATAGGTGTATTATTATTGAATGAAAATTTTTCATTTAATAAATTCATTGGTATATCTCTTGCATTTGGAGCTATAATTTTATCCTCGATGGGGAATGGTAAATTGAATATTAATAAAAGTCATATTTTGATAATCGTACTTTTATTTATTGGTCAAGGAATAGCAGACGGGATTCTTAATTGGTGTCAAAAATTTTTAATAAACTCTCAAAATATGAATTTATTTTTCTGTTTCACATTTCTCTCTGCTGGCTTTACCGGGTTAATCATTCTGATTTTCAAGAATAAAAAAAGTAAGATAAAAATAGAAATGAAAAATGTTTTTTGGGGAATAATACTAGGAATACCCAATTACATTACCCTATTATTTTTCATAAAATCTTTAAAAAGTGAAATGTTTGCATCATCCGAAATCTTTCCAATAATAAATATTGGAGTTATAATTTTATGCAGTATTTCATCAATAATAATCTTTAAGGAAAAGGTTACGATTTTTAATTGGTTAGGTGTTGGTCTTGGGATTTTATCAATATTTGTAATATTGAATTGATTACTAAACTAATGTATCATCAATACCTGCGACTAGTTCGTAAATCTTATCTGCTGTTGTTTTACTTACGTTAACCAAAGGTAATCTTACTTTATCGGAACAAATATTAATTAATTTTAGTAAATGCTTAATCCCTGCAGGATTCCCATCTTTAAATAAATAATGAATAATTTCTAGAAGTTCATAATGTTTTTCTCTAGCTGGTTCTAAATTACCTTCTAAAGCTTGATTAACCATAGTTGAAAATCTTTTAGGGAATGCGTTTGCAACTACAGAAATAACACCATCGCCACCCACAGATAAATGAGGTAATGTAAGGGCATCATCTCCAGAAATAACTAAAAAATCATCTTTTTTCTTCGAAATGATCTCCATTATTTGCTCTAAATTACCGGAAGCTTCTTTTACACCAATAATATTGGAAACTTCATGGGACAAACTAAGTATGGTTTCTGGCAAGATATTGGAACTTGTTCTTCCTGGAACATTATAAAGAATTACAGGCAGTTTAGTTTTAGAACAAATTTCTTTATAGTGAGCTATAATTCCTAATTGCGATGGTTTATTGTAATATGGACTCACAGACAAAAACCCATCAATATTATAATTTGAAAAAAACTTGATTTTTTCAGCTACAGCTTTCGTATTATTTCCTCCAACTCCTAAAACTATTGGCAGTCTATTTGCATTTATTTCTAAAATATATTCTAAAATAGATACTTTTTCGTCATCACTTAAAGTAACAGACTCACCTGTTGTTCCTTGAACTACTAAATAGTTAACTCCATTTTGGATTTGAAATTCCACTAATTTTTGAAGTGCACTGTAATCTATCTTTCCTGTTTCGTTAAATGGAGTAATTAATGCAACTCCAGTTCCTTTAAATTTATCCATATTTAAATTTACTTCAATTTGTTATACACTTTAATTCTTGATGGGTCTAATTGAGACAACGAATTGTAAATTTTGCTTTTCATGTTGGCTTTAGTGGGCAAATATATTTTAACTAATTCTTCTGATTTAGCGTTGAAGAATAGTTGCATATTCAAAGAAGAGGGCCTGGATTTATGAATTTCTAATAAATTATCTATTGAAGAAGAAATTTTAGATAAACAAGTATCTCTATTTAAATAGCATTGATCTAAACCATTAATATGATAGTCATACATTGTTTTTCTTAAAGCACTAAATTGGGGTTGTAATGCATTTTGAATAAGCCAAAATCTATTATTACTTCCATCGCCATCAGGAGCTTTCCATCCAGATTCAGAAGCACTTTGGCAAATACTTAAAATTTGATCTGCTTTATTGAAATAGGGAGTACCTCCTTCAAAAGAAAAAGAATCATAATCATGACCTAAAATCACGTATATATAATACGCTAAAATATCCGCTAAATTATCTACATGTTGACCTTCAAAATATTGTATGGGCGAGTTTCTTATGTATTTAAAAGATATATTCTTATCAATATAATTCATTAACAACGTCTTATAATCAGAGTTGAAGACTGGTCTTTGCGAAGTAATTTGTAGTTTACCAGTGAAATCATTTCCAGACTTTGAATTAATTGTTAGTAAGAATGAAACATCAATCTGTTCATGCTGTTCAAACTTATCACTGTTCCAACTATATCCAAAGTTTACAAACTCTATTATCGCACTTCTCAATGAAGTGAAAATTTCTTCATTCGCTGGATTATTTTGTAGGGTTGGAGCAATTACTTGAACCTCACAATTAAAAACTTGAGCATTTGTATACCTAGTTAAGAAAGAAAAAAGGAAAGCTATTAAGATTAATCTAAAATACATTTTTCAATAAAATTTAAAATGTCTTTAGCTACTAAATCTTTAGTTTTTAGATCGTAATTCATTTCTTCTAATGGGGTAATAATTGTGACCTTATTAGTATCGTATCCAAATCCAGCACCTTTATCTTTTAGAGAGTTTAAAACAATTGCATCTAAATTTTTTTGTTTCATTTTTTGATAAGCATTTTTCTTTTCAGATTCAGTTTCAAGTGCGAACCCAATAACAATTTGCTTCTTTTTTTTCTTTGCTAAATCTTTTAATATATCTGGTGTTTTTTTGAGTGTTATACTCATTTTAGCTTCTGCTTTTTTAATTTTATTACTTGCAGATTCTGTTGGTTGAAAATCGGCCACAGCAGCAGTCATAATTAAAACATCTGTAGTACTAAATCTGTCTTCAATTTCTTTCTTCATTTCTAATGCAGAACGGATGTTGGTTCTTTTCACATTTTTAGGAGTCTTTAAAGAAACAGGTCCTGAAATTAATTCTACGCATGCACCCCTATTTTCTGCTTCTTTAGCCAATGCAAACCCCATTTTACCACTTGAATAATTCCCTATGAAACGAACGGGATCAATAGATTCGTATGTTGGACCAGCTGAAATTAAAATATTTATGTTTTTCAGTGTTGCTTGATCCAGGAAATACTGGTTAATTACAGCTACGATCTGTTCCGGTTCTTCCATTCTCCCCTTCCCATCTAAACCACTAGCTAACTCTCCTGATCCAGGATCTATGATTTCAACACCTCTCTTATGTAGAATATCCAAATTATGTTTAGTAGACTTGTTTTGAAACATGTCTAAATCCATTGCAGGAGCCACAAAAACTGGGGAATTACAAGATAGAAAAGTCGCTAAAAAAAAACTATTTGCTTTACCTGAAACGAGATTGGATAAAGTATTTGCAGTCGCAGGAGCAATTACCATTATATCGGACCAAGAACCTAATTCTACATGATTGTTCCATTCACCAGTATTTTCATCCTTTAAAAAGTCTTTGTAAACAGGATTTTTGGAAAGTGTTGATAACGTTACCTTGGTAACAAATTGAAGAGCTGACTCGGTTACTATTACCTTTACATTGGATCCACTCTTAATGAATCCCCTTACTAAATAGGCTGATTTATATGCGGCAATGCTTCCAGTAATAGCTAATAATACATTTTTACCGGAAAGCATGTGAACTATTCCTCTTCAGAAGTAGCTTCTGTTTCAGGTGCTTTCCAAAATAATTTCTCTTGTTCTAACTCTTGTATAGCTATTGCACCAGACTTAGGTAATCTCTCGTAATATCTTGAAACTTCGATTTGCTCTCTATTTTCAAAAATCTCTTCTAAATTATCCGTTGATGTAGCAAACTCATCTAATTTTTGATTAAGTTCTTCTTTCATCTCTATATTAATCTGATTAGATCTTTTAGACAAAACTGATATAGTTTCGTAGACATTTCCAGTAGAGACTTCTAATTCTTTAATACTTCTTGTAATTGTTGTTCTCTCTGCGTTACTATCTTTATATGCCATTGGTTGTTTTTTTGAGTTTTTCTAATTCATCTATAGTAGATAAATAAAAGCTTTCCGCTTCATTTACAAATTTACTACTTTTATAAGAGTCTACAAAAGTATAATAAGATTTAATCGATTCTTCAAATCTATCAACTTTTTTTGAGTCTACACTGTTAGAGGCGAACAAAAAGTTTGATTTTAATATTAAAAAGAGCACTTCTTCTTTGAATTCTGTGTCAGGAAATTCAAGAATTGTTGTATTTAAAGCAATTGTTGCAGATCTAAATTTTTCCATTTTAAAGTATAATTTCCCTTTTTCAAAGCTTTTACGCTCTAATCTTCCTCTTAGGTCGGAAACCATTTTATCACAACTATCTACTAAGTAACTATTCGGATATTTACTCATAAACAGCTGAAATTCATCAATCGCTTTGTAACTTTCAGATTGGTCTAAATAATAATCCGGCGAATTCATCATTAAACAAACAGCAGAATTAAATGCACATTCTTCAACTCTGACACTCTGAGGGAAATTTTTTACAAATCTTTTAAAATAATAGCCTGCAAGATAATAGTCGCCCATGCAATAATGATTTTTTGCATAATAATAATAAACATCTTCTCCTTTACTTGTCATCCTGAAGTAAGACATCAACTCTTCAAGAAGAGGAAGTGACTTATAACATTGATCGTTGTTGTAATATTCAATAGCTTTCTCAAATTTAAGATTGTAATCCGATCCCTTTAGAACTTTATTATACTCAGAGCAAGAGATTAACAGCGTTAAAATGAATGTGTAAATAAAAAAATTGGAAAATATTTTGTTAAATGACATTGAAGACAACTAATTTATGGATGCAAATATAAAATTATAAACTATGTATTGCTCTAAATTATCAACAAACAATGTGAATAGATATGTTAATAAAAGTAAAACAAAAGCTTTTATACCAATCAAAGTGTTATAATTTTGAACTTTAATTAAATAAATTCATTTTTCATGAAAGACATTTTTGATAAAATTAAAAATAATAGAGGTCCATTAGGGCAACATGCGAAAGAATCTCATGGTTATTTCACGTTCCCCAAATTAGAAGGGGAAATCGCACCCAGAATGCGTTTTAAAGGAAAGGAAGTTCTTACTTGGAGTATTAATAACTATTTGGGATTATCCAACCACCCAGAAGTTCGTAAATCTGACGCAGATGCTTCTAAAAAATGGGGAATGGGATACCCAATGGGTGCTCGAATGATGTCGGGGCATACTAATGAGCATGAGCAACTTGAAAATGAATTAGCAGATTTCATGGATAAAGAATCCTGTTATCTATTAAATTTTGGATATCAAGGTTGTATGTCTACAATTGAAGCCCTAGTTGATAGAAATGATGTAATTGTTTACGATAGTGAATCTCACGCATGCATGGTTGATGGAGTTAGACTTCACCAAGGAAAAAGAAAAGTATTTCTCCATAATGACATGAGCAGCTTTGAAAAGCAAATGAATGTCGCTACTAAAATTGCTCAACAAACTGGTGGAGGTATTTTAGTAGTTACTGAAGGTGTTTTTGGGATGAGTGGAGACCAAGGAAAGCTCAAAGAAATTATTGAATATCGTAAGTCAGGTAAATATAATTTTAGATTATTTGTAGACGACGCTCATGGGTTTGGAACTCTGGGTGAAAAAGGACAGGGAGCAGGAGAAATTCAGGGTATCCAAGATGAAATAGATGTATTATTTGGAACTTTTGCAAAATCAATGGCTAGCATTGGGGCATTTGTATGCAGCACAGATGATGTTGTTAATTATTTAGCTTATAACATGAGATCTCAAATATTTGCTAAATCTCTACCCATGCCTTTAGTAATTGGCGGTTTAAAAAGACTAGAACTGTTGAAAGCTAGTGAACAAAAAGATAAACTTTGGGAAATCACCAATGCTCTTCAATCTGGATTAAAAAAATCAGGTTTCAACCTTGGAGATACCAATTCTTGCGTAACTCCAGTTATGTTAAGTGGTACGCTAGGTGAAGCTACTAATTTAACATTTGACCTTAGAGAAAATCACAATTTATTTTGTTCAATTGTAGTATATCCTGTTGTACCTAAAGATGTAATTTTACTTAGACTTATTCCAACAGCATCTCATAGTTTGCAAGATGTTGATTATACGATTAAGATTTTTAATAAAGTAAAGACTAAACTAGATGCTGGAGAATATCACTCAGATAAAGTTTTAGATACAAACTCCTAACTAAATAGAGTTTCATCTCTAATTAGCATTAGTACTGAAGAATGGGATATAATGATGTATTTTTCTCTGTTATATTGAATTTCAAATCCACTTTTTTGCAGATAAACAGCTAAATCCCCCTCCTTTGGCTGAAGTGGAATATATTTTAAGTTTTCATTTCCCATCCAGGGTTCATCATCGGTATTTCCAGGTATTGGATATCCGGGACCAACTTTGGTAACATATCCGCTATGAATCTTTTCATTTTCTTGTACTCCGGGGGGAAGAAATAGACCAGATCTTGTTTTGTTAGAGGATGTTTTAGGTTTAATTAATATTTTATCTCCAACCAATATAAATTTATTTAAATCTGTTCCTTGTAAATCAATAGACATATTTTTGAAATTTTAAAGTTGATGTTATTAACATTTTATTTTTCCTAAAGTTTAAATTTAAAATCATTTAGTAGCGAAAATAAAATTAATATTGAATAAATAAAATTGATTTGCATTTACAAACATGAATAAATACATAACCCTAGTACTTTCTTTTACAATTAGTTTATTTTGTTTAGCAAACGATTCCATATCATTGCATTCAAGTGTTCTATTAAAAAACTACAATAATTTAATACCGTTACAAAATTTAAATCATCTTAAAATTGCAAGTTTAAATTTGGCAGCTAATAGTTCAAATACAATAGAAAAAACATGCGATAATTATACGAGCTCACAACATTTTCACTTCAATACTTTTTCTTCTCAACGAATAGTGAAAGAAATGCTTAAAGAGTTAAAAGATTATAATTTAATTATTATTAATACAGATACAGTTCATGAAGTCATAGCAAATATGATTAATAATATGAGCAAACAAAATAAAGTTATTTTAAATCTAGTTGGAGTTGCTAACATTCCATTCGAAGACATATTAGACAAAAGTTGTGAAAGTATTTTATATAGTCCCAATTTCAAAAATGATGCTTTAAAATATTCTGCTCAAATTATATTCGGAGGACTTTCTTGCAACAATGTTTTAAATAAGAGTATTTCCAGTAACTATTTAAAAGGAAGTGGATTAAAGACAAAAAAAACAAGACTTTCTTATGTAAATCCTAAAGATATTGGTGTAAAGAGTAACCTGTTATATAAAATTGATTCTATTGCAAATGAAGGAATCAATAACAAAGCCATGCCTGGTTGTCAGATATTAGCAGCAAAAGATGGAAATGTATTTTATCAAAAATCTTTTGGTAAACACACCTACGACAGTCTTTCTAAAAAAGTAGATAATAACGATATTTATGATTTAGCTTCCATTACAAAAATTGCAAGTTCTGCGCTAATTTTAATGAAGCAAGAAAGTGAAAATAATTTTAATGTAGATTCTACTTTGGGTTACTATTTGCCCAACTTTTTAGATTCTACAGAATACAAAAATTTAGTAATTAAAGATGTTTTAACACATCAAGCTGGTTTGGCTTCTTGGATTCCATTTTACATTCAAACTTTAATTGATGGAAGACCATCATATGAACTATACAGCAAACTACCTTCTTCTATTCACCAAAATTTAGTTGCCGAAGACTTATATATGCTCAGTTCTTTTAGAGACTCTATTTTTAATAAAATCCTAGCTACTAACGTAGAAAAAAATAAAAAATATCGATACAGCGATATTGGCTATTATTTTATCAATGAAATTATAAAAAGGATAACAGATAAAAATCAAAACTTGGTTGCTGAAAATATATACAAAACTATGGGGCTAGAAAATATTGGTTACCACCCTTTAGAAAAATGGGATTTATCAAGAATTACACCTACAGAAAATGATACTTTTTTTAGGCATCAATTAATACATGGCTATGTCCACGACCAAGGAGCAGCTTTGTTGGGAGGCGTTGGAGGACATGCAGGACTGTTTTCTAATGCTAATGATTTGGCAGCAGTGATGCAGATGTATTTAAATAAGGGTATTTATGGTGGAGATACTTTAATTGATTCAAATGTAATTGAAAAGTATACCTCTTCACCCTATTACGAATCAAATAACAACAGAAGAGGAATTGCATTTGACAAACCTGTAAGAGACGGGGCTGGTGGACCTACTTGTTTTGAATGTGCATCGGTCAAAAGTTTCGGACATTCTGGTTTTACTGGTGACTTAACTTGGGCAGATCCTGAAAGTGGTATCCTTTATGTTTTTCTATCGAATAGAGTCTATCCAAATGCAGAAAATCATAAATTAATAAATATGAATATTAGAACCGAAATCATGAATGTAATAACAAATGCTTGTGATTTTTCTACAAGCCAAGCAATTGTCTCGCCCTAGGTCCTTCATTAAAAATCAGATCTAAAATGCTTAAATTGGGAATGAAATTATTTTTTTCTTGAAAAACCTGATCGTACTTTAAGTCATCAATATACTTAGGATAGCTCATTTTAGGATGAATTAGCAAGCGGAAGTCCCGAACTCTATTTACATCTTCCACATAAGATGTCGAGTGCTTAATTTGATAATTTGTTTTCAATACTTTTAATATATTTTCATGTATTAGTTGATTGAATTCAAATAAAAAGTCACAGTTATTGTCAAAATATATAGAACGGAAACTATCCTCATAAAATTCAAAGTATGGGGATGATCTATAAGCACTTTCCAAAGATTTCCAATGAACTTTCTTCCAATTCTGAGAAGCATCTATTTTGACATCTTTAAACCTATTTTTAGATTTTCGAATTACGGGTATTACTAAACTTAACGAGCCATTTGGGCTTGCAATAACACATCTATTTCTATAAGATTGTTTATTAAAATTTTCCAGTAAATCTATAGTTGGATTTTTAGCCTTTAATAAGGATCTGTAATACATTAAATTCCCTGCATAAAAAGAACTAAATACTGATACCATTTAGTGAACAGTTGAAAAAATTCTACTCCACCTTATTCCTATTTCAGGATGTTTAGAAAACCAAACAAAAGAGGCTGTACCAACCACATGATCTTCTGGGACAAAACCCCAACATCTTGAGTCAGCAGAGCCGTGCCTATTGTCTCCCATTAGCCAGTAGTAATTTTGCTTAAATGTATATTGGTTTTCAATTTTATTATTTATTAAAAAATCTCCTGAAACATTTATTCCAATGTCATTTCCTTCATAAACTTTAATAACTCTTTTATAAAGTGTCCAAGTTGAGTCATTTAAAGAAACGCTCCATCCCTTCTTAGGAACAATTAAAGGACCGTAATTATCTCTAGACCAATTAAAATCAGGATGATTTGGGAAGTAAGGATAATATTGACCATAAATAGAATAATCAAAACCTCTAGGGTGAATATCTTGCCCCATACTATCAAGACCTGAGTATCTAGTTAGCATTTTTGCTGTTTTTGGAGAACATGTTATTTGTTCTTTACTGAAAGCAACTAGTTTTTTGGTATAGACCATTGAATCTTTAAAGGAAGTATCAATTTCAGAAACATATTTGTTTTCGATATTAAATCTAGTATGTTGATCATTGTAAATTTCAAAATCCTCTAATATTTTGTCTTGAGGTATGTAGGATCCAGGTTTAAAGTAAAAATTATAGTTGAATATGACTTCATCTTTTTGTTTTTCAGCTTTACCATTTATTAGGAGTAAGTTATTTACAATTTCTAAAGTATCTCCTCCTACAGCAACACATCTTTTTATATAATTTTCTTTTTTATCAATTGGTAATGTTGCTATTCCACCTGTTTTATCAATAGGTCCAACCGGAGATTGAGTTAACCCTCCTCCACTTATAAGTTTTTTTCTAGCTGCGTTTAAATATTTTGATTCTAATTTTTCATATCGTTCCGCTGACAAATTTATTCCGTTATTGTCAAACGCCTTAAGATCTCTAACGCAATTAATAAATGCCTGATTTCTCAAAATGGCGTAATAATCATGAGCTATTACTCCTTCGTGAACAATTACTGAATCGCCCACAGGCCAGTTGAATACCATTATATCACCTCTCTTTATTTCACCGTATCCAGGTAACCTTCTGTAGTCTGAACTAAACCAGTCAACATATGACGGTATAAATGTTAGGGGTATCCTGTTATGAACAAACGGGATGGATATTGGAGTTTGAGGAAGTTTTGCACCATACTTTATTTTATTAACAAACAGATAGTCACCTATTCTCATTGTTTTCTCCATCGATCCAGTGGGAATAGTAAATGCTTCAAAAAATAGGGACCTAATAATTGAAGCAGCAACAATAGCAAATCCAAGAGCATTGGTCCAGTCTGCAGCCATTGTTTTTTTATTAGGTTTATCCTTGGAACCGAATAGTCTAGATACTATATATAAAGCATGTCCTACAAGAGGTGCTATAAAAAAAAGTGTTATTTGGTCGTGCCATTTTCTCTCTTCTCTGTCTTTGTTATTAGTCCAGTCTGTTGGTTTCACAACCGTGTTACTTTTATCAAAAGCTAAATATGGAATGTAATACCAGGGAAACAAAATCATTAAAAGGCTATCTTTTACAGTATATTTCCCAAATAATCTCGCTGTCTCTACGTTACATCCAATAGCTACAATTAAGTTGACAAACGGAATGGGAAAGAAGAACAACCACCACCACGGTTTTTTGATTATTTTAAGCCATACGTATATGTTATACACCGGTACAAAACCTTCCCATTTTTTTCTACCATTTTTTTCGAAAATCTTCCAAAATGAAAGAAAATATATCAAAACCATTAAAAATAAAAGTAGGTAGGGTATCATTTTAAAACTTTAGTAAATCTTTCATAGAGTAAAAACCTTTTTTACCGTTAATAAATTCTGCTGCAATTAGTGCTCCAGATGCAAATCCTTCTCTATTCTTTGCTTTATGTGAGAATTTTAATACATCTATATCACTTTCATAGATAACCTCGTGTATTCCAGCAACGTTGGGTTCTCTATTTGCAATTATAGTTATTTTATTTTCATCTATTGAAGCTGATGTTTCCCAGCTATCGTATTTATCTAACTCATTCAACAATATTTCTGCAGTAGAAATTGCAGTTCCACTCGGGGAATCCTTTTTTTCTGTATGATGCGTTTCCTTAATAGAAGTTATAAATGATGGATGGGGATTCATTAATTTAGAAAGGTGTTTATTCATTTCAAAAAAAATATTCACTCCTAATGAAAAATTGGTAGCAGGTAATATAGTTCCATCATACTCGGTACACCAAGCTTTTACTTTTTCGATATCTCTATACCACCCTGTGGTTCCAACAATTACTGGAACTCCCATTTGAAAAGACTTATGTATATTTTTAAGAACAGAGTCAGGAGCTGAAAAATCAATAGCTACGTCGCAGTTCAATAGTTCTTCTTTTTCCCAGTATGAATTATCTAAAATTTTTAAAATATGATGTTTTCTTTCTACAGCTTTGACAGCTAAAAGCTTTCCCATTTTCCCATACCCAATTAAAGCTATATTCATCTACTTGCCAAAAGTAATAATTTGGTTGTTATTTACTTAATAAACTGAAACTATATATAAAAATTATACCATCCGTTAGATTTTTATATTTTTACTTGAAACAATTAATAAAAATTAACATTAAGAAAATTATTTCAATAGCGCTTCTTTTGAGTTTTATAAGTTTAGAATTCAAATCTCAGTTTCAACTCAATGGTGACGCTAGTACTATTGATTGTAAATGTTATCAATTAACTCCAGATATGGGTAATAAAGCTGGATCAGTTTGGAATGTAAACTTAATAGACTTGAACCAACCATTTGACATGGGGTTTACTGTTAATCTAGGTTGTAACAACAGTAACTGGGGAGGTGCAGACGGAATGGTTTTTGCTCTTCAACCTTTAAATACAAGTATTGGTTCTTCCGGTGGTCAAATGGGACTTGGAGGAGTAGCTCCCTCCTTAGGTGTGTATATAGACACTTATCAAAACACAGCGCATGGAGATCTCTACAACGATCATATCTCTATAAACCTAAATGGAGATGTAATTCATAGTTCTCCAAATAATATAGCTGGTCCATATGATTTAGGAGAAATTGAAAACTGTACAGCTGAACCATTAAGAATTAGTTGGGATCCTGCAACAAACATAATGAACATTTACTATAACAATATACTTGTGTTGACTTACACCGGAAATATTATAAACAATGTATTTAATGGAAACTCTATGGTTTACTGGGGTTTTACTGCCTCCACTGGTGGAGCAAGTAATTTTCATCAGTTTTGTATTGATGTGCCTGATTTAACAATTGATACGTCTAATTTAATGATTGAAAGCGAAAAATGTGAAAAACAAAATGGCAGCATTACTGGTTTGAATATTGTTGGTGGTATAGCTCCAATTAGCTGGACATGGAATAACAGTGCTTCATCAAATTTAGATACACTAAATTTAAGTTCTGGAAGCTATAATTTTCAGTTAATTGATGGGATGGGTTGTGTTTCAAATAATCAAATTGTTGTCGAGGAATTTTCAGCACCTCAGATTGACACTTCTAATATTTTTATAAAAAATGAAGATTGTGGACAAGAAAACGGTTCAATTCTTAATCTTTCCGTAATAACATTGTCTGACAGTATTGAATTTTACTGGAATAACCTTATTCAAGATTCAATTAACGTAGACAGTTTATCTGCAGGAAATTACCAATTAATAGTTTCTGATATTTATAATTGTAGTGATACTATGAATTTTTTGATAATTGACACGAATTCCCACAACATTACCATATTTTATGATTCACTTTTCTATAAAAATGGAGATACCATTGTATTTCATCAGAACTCTATTGACTCTTCATCATTAAATTTATGGACGTTTGGAGATGCTTCTACAAGTACCGATTTCGAACCCTACCATATTTATAATAATCCAGGAACATTTACAATTTGTTTGTATGCTGCTAATTCATTTGGTTGTCACGACACTAATTGCGTAGAGATTATTATTCAATCTTCAGAGATTATAGTTCCTAATATTTTCAGCCCTAACGGTGATGGCCTAAACGATGAGTTATTTATATATGGAATAGACAACAGTTATGAACTTAAAATCTTTAACAGATGGGGAACATGTGTTTATAAAGAATTTCCATATTTAAACGGTTGGAAAGGATATAGACGCAGTGAAAAAAAATTACCCGAAGGACAATACTATTTCACGCTACGAAGTATAGCAAGAAATATTAAATTAAATGGGGGTATAATGGTTGTTTACTAATTAAATATTGGCATCTAACTTTTCTGCCAATTGTTCTTTAGGAACAGCACCAACAACTTTATCAACAAGCTCACCATTTTTTAAAAACACAATAGTTGGTATATTTCTGACACCAAATTGAGCAGCAATTCCGCCGTGTAAATCAACGTTTACTTTTCCCACAAGAGCTTTGCCATCGTACTCAGTAGCCAACTCATCAACATGTGGACCGACCATTCTACATGGACCACACCATTCGGCCCAAAAGTCAACCATAACAAGTTTATCGGATTTTATTGCTAGAGTTTCAAAGTTTTCTTCAGTAAATTCAACTGCCATTTTATAAAATTTATTTGAACAAATATATGTATATTTTGAGAATGTAAATCAAAAAAAAACTCAAATTATGTTAATTATTAATGTTGAGTTTTTCTAGGTAATTGTTTATGTAAGATTTATTGACAGAATAACCTAAAAACCCGTCAATTTGATCTAAATTTTTAATTAAATCGTTAGAAATATTTGATCTGAAATTTCTAGAATTTAAAGTTACGAATGATTTAGTTTTCGAATCTATAAGCTCAAAAATAATTTGTTTCTTTCCTTTATGTTTTTTGAATAATTTCTCAAGCTGATTTACTTGATCTTTGTTTAGCAATTCATAATCCCACCTTAAATAAAGAGCATTGGCTAACTTCTCTCTTACATCATCCAAAACTTCGATTTGTAGTATTCTAAATTCCTTTTGGAATTCGTCTGACTTGTAGTACTTTGGACGTTGTTGAACTTTACCTTTAATAAATAGAAAATTTCCAGGAACTAAAAAATGCATGAATTTTAAATATTGCTCACCAAATAATCTAAATTCCATTTGACCTTCCATGTCTTGAAGTTCTATAACTCCGTATTTAGTTCCTCTCCTACTTTCTAAATTTGCTGCACTACTTGCTAAACCAATAAAAGAAAATTCACGCTCAGGTAATTCTTGTAAACTCTCATTTAAAACTTTTAAATTAATATCGCAAAAATATTTGAGCTCTAGTAAATAATCTTCAAGAGGATGTCCGGATATATATATTCCCACAACATCTTTTTCTTTTGTGAGTAATTCAAAATTACTCCATTTGTCACATTCTGGAATTTGAGGTTCAGCTAATTTCAAAGAGTCACCAAAAGCATCAAACATATTTACTTGTTGAGAATTGGCTTTAGACTGAAATGCTTGACCAAATTTGATAACTTTTTCAACAAATGAAATTTGTTTTTCATCGATTTGAAAAAATTGAGCTCTATGAAAATTATTGAAAGAATCAAAAGCACCTGACATAACTAAACTTTCTAAAACTCTCTTATTACAATCTTTCAAACTTACTCTTTTTACAAAGTCGAAAACTGAAACGAAATTTCCAGAATCTTTCCTAACCTCAGCAATGTTTTTCACAGGACCGTGACCAACTCCTTTTAAAGCACCTAGACCAAACCGAATTTCACCTTTATTATTTACTGCAAACTTATACCAACTTTCATTTACATCTGGACCGAGAACATTGAGCCCCATTCTATTACATTCTTTCATAAAAAATGTAACAGTTTTTATATCGTTCATATTGTTACTTAAGACAGATGCCATATATTCTGCAGGAAAATGAGCCTTTAAATAAGCAGTCTGATAAGCAATTAGAGCATAACATGTACTATGAGATTTATTAAAAGCGTAAGAGGCAAATTTTTCCCAATCTTTCCAAATTTTCTCTAAAATTTCCGTTTCATGACCTCTTTCTTGACCTTGGTTTAGAAATTGAGGCTTCATCTTATTCAATAAATCGACCTTCTTTTTTCCCATTGCCTTTCTTAAGGTGTCTGCCTCTCCCTTTGAAAAACCTGCTAATTTTTGAGACAACAGCATTACCTGTTCCTGATAGACTGTAATACCATAAGTTTCTTTTAAATACTCCTCCATTACAGGAAGATCGTATTCGATTTCTTCATTTCCATGCTTTCGCTTTATGAAACTTGGAATGTATTCAATAGGTCCAGGTCTATATAACGCATTCATGGCAATTAAATCTGAAAATGCTGTTGGACGAAGAGATTTTAAATGCTTTTGCATTCCGGGAGATTCATACTGAAAAATACCTACAGTTTCACCTCTTTGAAAGAGTTCATAGGTTTTCACGTCGTCTAAAGGAATGGTGTCGATATCAATGACTTTTCCAGAAATTGCTTTAATAATTTTAATAGTATCCTTAATTAGAGTTAGAGTTTTCAAACCTAAAAAGTCCATTTTTAACAAACCTGCAGATTCAGCAACAGAGTTATCATACTGAGTACACCACATATCAGAATCCTTAGCCAATGAAACCGGGACAAAGTCTCTAATATCAGATGGTGTTATGATAACGCCACAAGCATGAATTCCAGTATTTCGAAGCGAACCTTCCACCAATTTCGCTTGTCTGATCACCTCTCCTTCAATCCCCTCTTCGCTAAGTTTGCCTATAAGTTCTTCTGCATTTTTTATTTGATCATTTGACAAGTTATTTTTTATTTCCTCTTTATTCCAATTAAAAAGTTTATTTAGTTTGACATCTGGGACAAGTTTAGCAAGCCTATCGGTTTGTTGTAAGGGTAAATCTAAAACTCTGCCTGTATCTCTAATAGATGATTTAGCTGCCATAGTACCATAAGTTATGATCTGTGCAACCTGACTTGAACCGTATTTGTCAATTACGTATTGAATAACTTTCCCTCTACCCTCATCATCAAAATCAATATCAATATCAGGTAAAGAAACTCGATCTGGATTAAGAAATCTTTCAAATAGTAAATTATATTCTATGGGGTCCACATTAGTAATTCCAATGCAATAAGCAACAGCTGAACCAGCAGCAGATCCTCTACCTGGACCAACAGAGACATGCATTTCCCTAGCTGCATTACAAAAATCCTGGACAATTAGGAAATAACCAGGGTAACCTGTTTTTTTAATTATTTCCAATTCGAAATCTAATCGCTCTTTTATAGCATCGGTAATTTCATTATACCTTTTTTTAGCACCTTGGTAAGTTAAAAATTTCAGATAACTATTTTCACCGATTTTAAGAGACTTATTTTCAAGATCTAAAGGGTCTTTAAATTTATCAGGAATTTCAAAAGCTGGTAGTAGAACTTCAGAAGCTAATCGGTAGCTGCTGCATTTTGAAATGATTTCGTTGGTATTTATAATGGCGTCTGGAATATCTGAAAATAAAGATTTCATTTCCTTTTGAGATTTGAAATAATATTCATTATTTTCAAAACCAAACCTAAATCCTCTTCCCCTTCCAATGGGGGTAGATTTTCTTTCACCATCTTTTATACAAAGTAAAACATCATGTGCTTCTGAGTCTTCTTTGTTTAAATAATGAGTGTTATTGGCTGCAAAATATTTAATAGAATGTTTTTTAGCAAACCTTAGTAAAACTTCATTTACTTTCTCCTCTTCCTCTAATCCGTGTCTATTTATTTCTATGTAAAAATCGTCATTAAATTTATCTTTCCACCACAATAAAGCTTCTTCTGCTTTTTTCTCCCCTTCATTCAAAATTAGTTGAGAAATTTCGCCATAAAGCCCACCACTTGTTATAATAATGTCGTTAGCATATTTTAATAAAATTTCTTTATCGATTCGAGGTACATAATAAAATCCTTCTATAAAACCAACAGATGAAAGTTTGATCAAATTCTCATAACCTTTTTTATTTTTTGCTAAAAAAGGAATCTGATAACCGTTGTCTTTGTAGGATTTATCATTTCTGTCATGACAAACTTGGAATTCACAACCAACAATAGGAAGAATTTTCTTTTTCTCAAGTAAAGCTATTTCTTTTTCTTTTTCTTGACCACTCTTACGGACATCTTCTATTTCTGAATCAACTGCCGCGTTATGTTTATTTGCTGATTCCACAAAATGAAATGCGCCCATCATATTTCCTGAGTCTGAAAATGCCACAGCAGGCATTTCACATGCAATTGCTTTCTCTACCAAAGCTTTCACATGAATGGTGGATTGCAAAACTGAAAATTGAGTTTTATTATGTAAATGTGAAAAAGGAATATTAACTAATTCTTCTGAAGATTTTTCTAGATCAACAATTACCTTATCTGTACTTATCTTTTCTTTTTTATTTAAAGCTTTACTGGCCTTAAATAAATTTACATGCTTAAGTCCAACAGCTGGAATTGTTTCTTGATTTTTCTTATAAAAATCTGCATACTGTTCTGGGTCTAGAAGTAATTCTGAGGATGTGAAATTTTTTCTTCTAGCTAATTCAAAAAAGCACCTTGCAGTAGCCTCCACATCAGCTGTAGCATTATGGGCTTCTACAAATTGTTGTTTAAAAAGTTGCAGGTGCAATTCTGACAAGGTAGGCAGCTTAAACTTCCCTCCTCGCCCTCCAGGCAATTGACAAATGGCAGCTGTTGATTCAGTACATGTATCTAAAACTGGAATTTCTAACCAAGAGTTGTCTTTTGCTAGTCGATGAAATTCACAACCCATTATATTTAGATCAAATTTGAGATTTTGACCTATCATACATTTTGTCTTTTTAAGGACCTTTTCAAAAGCTACAACAACATCGGCGATTGACTCCCCTTTTTCTTCTGCTAAAGCAGTAGAAATACCATGAATTTTTTCTGATTGAAAAGGTATTTCAAAACCCTCTGGCTGTACTAAAAAATCTTGATTTTCAATTAAAGTACCATCAGCTGCATGCAATTGCCAAGCAATCTGAATACATCTTGGCCAATTATCTGTATCGGAAATTGGAGCCCTGAAGTTTTTGGGTAAACCTGTAGTTTCGGTATCAAAAATTAGGTACATAATTATAATTGGTTGTCTAATATAAAAAGTACTACTTACAATGTATTATATTGTTGAAAACTTGGGAAATTAAAAGGTACTTGATTTGGTATACCTTCTCCACTTATTTAAAACATCCGTAAAATAGTCTGGAAGTTCACTATCATAACTCACTTTTTTTTCCAAAGTCGGATGAAAAAAACCTAAAGATTTAGCATGTAAAGCTTGTCCAGGTAACATTCTGAAACAATTTTCAACAAATTGTTTGTATTTAGTAAAGCTAGTGCCTTTGATGATTTTATCTCCTCCATATTCTAAATCGTTAAAAAGTGGATGTCCAATATGTTTCATATGAGCTCTAATTTGATGTGTTCTTCCGGTCTCCAACTTACATTCTATTAAAGTTACATAACCCAATCTTTCTAAAACTTTGAAATGAGTAACTGCGTGTTTTCCATGATCCTTTTCAGGATATCCTACCATTAACTTTCTATTTTTTATAGATCTTCCAACGTAAAGGTCTATGGTTCCATGGTCTTGCTCAAAATCTCCCCAAACTAATGCCTGGTATCTTCTCTGTGTTGTCCTTTCAAAAAACTGTTTGGCTAAATTAGTTAGGGCATTCTCTGTTTTGGCAACAACCATTAAACCAGTAGTGTGCTTATCCAGTCTGTGTACTAGCCCCGGTCTACCAAAATAGTCTGAAGGCAACTCTGGTAATTGATCGAAATGATAAAGTAACGCATTTACTAGAGTTCCATCATAATTTCCATATCCTGGGTGGACAACTGTATTAGCAGATTTATTTACAATACACAATTCATTATCCTCGTAAACAATATCAACAGGAATATTTTGAGGGATAAGTTCTAACTGTCTAACAGGATATGGCAGTACAATTGAAACTACATCAGAGGGCTTGACTTTGTAATTTGGTTTAACCTTTTCAGAATTAACCAATATATTTCCATTGTGAGCAGCAACCTGTATTTTATTTCTAGAAGTATTCGGAATTCGATCATTTAAAAATTTATCAATTCTTAATTTCTCTTGACCTTTATCTGCAACATATTTGTAATGTTCAAATAACTCATCGTCTTGCTCATCGATATTTTTTTCTTCTGAAATTGTCAATGTTGAATAATTAATTTCTTTCTAACTGTATTCCCGTTATTCATTTTAATTAAAATTATATAAATTCCGTTTTCCCAACTATTAACCATAATAGAAGTATTTCCCATAAATTCTTTTTCAAAAATTAACCTACCTTTTAGATCGAAAGCGTTTAAAATACCAAAACCCTCTGCAGATATATTAAATATGCTATTGGCAGGATTGGGGAATATATTATTTGAGTTGTTTAAATATTTAATTTCTCCGGCATTTAAAATATTATCCATATTAGAAGTAAATACAGGTCTCATCATCAAAGATCCATTAAAAATTGTATTTTGAAAACCCGATCCTAAATTGTAAAAAATATTTGATTTCGTATCCACATTCTTATCAAAACCAATATTTAGTCTTGAAGCTGTTGATTGTTTCCAACCAATATAAAAAGTATCTTCTACTGCTACTAAAATAGGCAACTCATATTCATAAAAGCCATTAAGACCTGAATTATAATGAGGATAATACAATTCAGGGAAATCAAGGTTGTCTGAAGAATAGACTAAACTGCCTGGCTGACCAAGACTATCAGACCAAATTTGAAGAAAAAAAGGATCGTTGGAAGCATCATATACTGAGGGTGAAAAATGTATTTTTATAGCTTTTAAAGTATCTTGACCAACGCCGTCTAATAAAGTATATCGATAAGCAAGCTCTGCTCCATTCCCTACCAATCCATAGGCTGCTTCAGCAGAACCATCATCATAAGAATAATAATTATGAAATGACTGTTTATGATAAATAGTATCATTTTCACTCAGTCTCTCAGGAGTAGTATTGGTAGATAAATAGTATCTAAAATCAAAATCAACGAAAGTATCATTTACAGCGCTAGCTAAACTCAAAGTGTTTCCGTAATCATAGAACATATCGAAATAGGAAAGAGAAGGAACATTTAGAACAGTTGCTGAATAAGGATGACTTGAAACTAAGGCATTGTTATAAAACAAATCCATTGAACACGGTTGAAGTAATTTTGGATTGTTGGAAGAATTATAACTAGGAATAACAAGACTGTTTAAAACAACCTCAGTAGTTGCTAAAGTATAATGTTTCCAAGGTACAGAACTGTAGGTTTCCAGAACTGAAATAGGAACATTTGTAAAGGCCCAATCGTTCATTAACGTATCGTTTTGGGACCTATTTTCATTTAAATAAACATAGTCCAGGTTCCAATGATCTAAACTACCTGTTAAACTTCCATAAGATTTGAATCTAAATTTAAAACCGTCTTGAAAATAGATACTATTGTCTAACAAAACATGTTCATAATACCAACTGTCACTCTCAAAACCACCAGTTGACCATATGGAAACCCATTGGTCATTAGTAGGTATGTAGAATTCTAATGCTAAAGAATCATCACTTTCCGGAATATCGCCATTACCTCCAGGCTGGAAGAAAAAAGAAAAATAAAGAGAATCACTTAATGATTTTTGTGATAAAAACAACGGCTTTGATGTCAAATAATCTGCCCAATCTGTTGCTCCAGTATTCCAGTCATAAGGTTCTCCAGAACCATCTAATCCATCAAAAGTAACTGTCCCTAATGTCCATGGATTAGGAGAGAAATTGTTGTTTAAAAAAACATCAGAATCAAGCCAAATTTTGTTCAAATCATCTGATGTAGGATCCACAAAAAAAAGTATCATTGAATCTTGAGCAAGGTCTGGTAAAGCATTCGAAAAAGAAATATCAGGATTAGCTAGAGTCCATAAAGAATCTATGTGCGTTATGTTAGGCCAGACTATCAAAGTATCGAAAGTAATGGGATAAAATGAAAAGTTCTTGACAATTAAGGTATCTGTTGCCCATGGATAACTTTGTTCGGATATGGTATCTACTCCATTAATATTAATACTGTCATAAACCATTTTATAGGTCGGAGAAGTCATAAAAGAAGCGTTCAAAGGAACCATTGTGCCATCTAAATAATAAAGTTTATACCATAATGAATCTTTAACGTAAGGCAATGAAGTATCCACAATATAATTCTTAAACTTGTTTGTAGAAAAATCATCTATTAATGGCAAACTTAGAGTATCAGTTAAGTAGATGAAATCATTGCTGGAAACAGAGCCAGACCTTTGAAAAATCGATTTTTCTAATAATTTAAAGTTTGTTCTTAACGGTTCTAAGTTTTCTTGAGAGTGAATGAAAATAGAAGATAACAGACTAATTAAAAAAAAAATATTTTTCAAAGATCAAATTTTAATGAAACAGTATCTTTTGCATAAATAGTATCTAATTTTGAAGATAGATTGGCGTCTATTGTAATCATACTTCCAATGGAGATCATGGTTTTATTATTGATTTTTGGATCTGGATATTGCTGATAAATTACAGCAAGATTAGAATCTTTAATATTTTTAACTGAATCGTAGTAATGAATTTCTAAACCTAGGCCAATTTCACTTGCTTTTTTTAAAGCTAAATAGATATTCATACCCTTAAAATCGGGTAATTCTATCGGTAGTCCCCTATCTCCACTACCAAAAATTAATTTAATAGTAGCCCCCTTAGCAATTTTTTGACCAGGTTTTAATATATTATCATCCAATTCAAGAGCTAAAATTTTGTCTTTATCTTTATGATTCCTAACTTCGAAATCTACATTAAACCCCAACATCTCTAATTTAGTTTTTCCAATATTTTTTGAAGTAACATTAGCAATGAAATCCGGAATTATTTTGAAAGTTTCTTGACTTTTCACAACCGTTAGATAGATTGTCCTATTCGGCTTTACATAACTTGAAAAATCGGACGAATGAGGGAAAGGATCTTGCTGAATCACCAAACCGGCAGGATAATCATCTGCAAAAACAGAATCTCTAACTTCATAAGTTAATTCTAACATTTCTAATGAATCTTCAACTTGAGTTAGTTGCAACCCTTTCAAATTAGGCACCTCAATTTTTACTCCATGATTAGTGTAGGTATCTAAATTTTTCATTGTAAAATGAAACAAAAGGTATAACACCAAAAATGAAAGGATAATATTTATCCAAAAGAATCTAGAGAAGATGAATTTTATAAATTTCATTTTTATTGTAACAAACTTAAACTACAATGTTAATACGACAAAACTATTGAATTATTATTCATCATAACTTTAATTAATCGATATAATGAATTTAAATTCAAATGACCAACAACTTAACTTAAAAGTATTTATACTTTTATTTAATTAATGTATTTCAATGATTAGAAATTTAATCAAAATATTTTCATTATTAATTTTACATTCATGTAATTCATATGAAGTATCTGATGAAATACCTTTTCCTATTTATCAAAAAAATTCACACCTAATTAATTTTAATTATCCTTCTGGAAATTACCAAAACGACTCTCTATTATTGTCTTATAATTGTAATAGTCAATACAATTTAAAACTTATTTATAAAGAAGATACCATAGTATCAAAAGGTGCTTTAACCTATTGCGTTAAAAATTTAAAACCAGAATTAACAAATATCCCAACAACAACCGATCAATACACCTACTACAGAAATTACTGGATAAAACCTAAAAATAAGCTATCATCATTTCACAAAATTCAATTATTTATTTTTGACAGTACAAAAATCTTAGACTCTTCTATTTTCTATTACATAACATCTTCAAAATCCGCCAGCATAACTCCAATTGTAAACCTTCAAGTCAAAAGAAAGCTTTTATTTGATTTGGATTCAGGATGCTATGTCCCGGGCAATAACTTTTTAAAAGATAAAAACGAAACTAGTGGTAATTTTTACACATTTAAGAGAAGAAAACAAAATGGATACATCGAAATATTAGATTACAAAAACTTATATCTAGCTGGTAATTTTGATTTTAGAATTCACGGATATAGAACACCACTTTCTCCACAAAAAAGTTTGAGGTTTTATTTAAATGACACCAATTCTGTAAATAAAATTTTAAATGTAAGCCATCAAGTTGATAAAGTTATTTTGAGATCTTCTTACTCAGGTTGGGGAAGTGAGATTTTCACAGATGGATTGATATCAGAAATTTGTCAAAACTTAAATGTAGATGTCATGGCTTACCGACCAGCAATTACCTATTTAAATGGTGAATATTGGGGAATTCACGGTTTAAGAGAGAGAATGGATCTAAAAGCTATTTCTAATAAATATCAAATTAAGAAACAAAAACTCATTGATGCAGATGATAAAGGTTTCTCAAAGAAGAAAGGATATGGAGACTTAAATAAACTACTTATTTTTATAAAAGAAAACCCGAACATTAGTTACGAATACGTTAAAAAAAGATTCAAAATGAAATCACTTATTGATTGGTTCATTATTGAATTGTTTTTTCAAAATACAGACTGGCCATGTAATAATACTTTTTTTTGGAAAAAGAAAAAAGGTAAATGGAGTTGTGTTTTAATTGACATGGATGCTTGTATTGGATCTCCAAAGTCAAATATGTTTAAGTTTGTTTTAAAAGATAGATCTCCAGCACTTGGTGGAGTTCTTATTAACTACATGCTGAAGGAAAAAGAATTTAGAAAATCTTTTAAACTTAGAGCTGAGTATCTCATGCAGCATGAATTATCTTCTGAGAATTTGACTTCGCATTTTTTAAAATTAAAAAAAGAATTTGAACCTATTATTAATGAGCATTATCAAAGATGGAACCATAAAGACGGATTAAAAAAATATAACGAAGCAATTGACAGAATAGAATTTTTTTGTCAAAAAAGAGGTTATTATTTCACAGAAAATATGAATGCTTTTTATAATAAAATATAGGAAATGAAACTGAAAGAATTTGTAAAACATTGTATTGAGGAAGATGTTAAAAATGGAGACCACTCAACATTATCCTGTATTAGTACTGACAAAAAAGGAGCTGCTCAATTATGGGTTAAAGACTGCGGAATAATAGCTGGAATTGAAGTAGCTAAAGAAATTTTTAAAATCTATGACCATACACTTACTTTTAAAGCTATAAAAAGTGATGGTGATCTTGTAAGCAATGGAGATATTGTTTTTATTGTAGAAGGTTCTTCTAGATCGCTTTTAACAATTGAGAGGTTGGTTTTAAATGTAATGCAAAGAATGAGTGCTATTGCCACACTAACTTCAAGATATGTGGAAAAAATAAATGATTTAAAAACTAAAATATTAGACACGAGAAAAACAACGCCTTTAAATAGGTTTTTAGAAAAAGAAGCTGTGAAAATTGGTGGAGGTTTTAATCATCGTTTCGGATTGTATGACATGATTATGTTAAAAGATAATCATATTGATTTTGCAGGAGGAATTAAAAAAGCAATTATTAAGGCTAATAATTACAAGGCGACAAATAATTTAAAAGTTAAAATAGAAATTGAAACTAGAAATCTAAATGAGGTCAAAGAAGTTCTGAGTCAGGGAGGTATTGACAGGATAATGTTGGATAATTTTAATTTTAAAAATTTAAGAGAAGCAGTTTCATTAATCAATAATCAATTTGAAACAGAAGCTTCGGGGGGAATTAATCTTGATACCGTGAGAAAATATGCAGAATGTGGAGTAGATTATATTTCTGTGGGTGCCTTAACTCATTCTGTTCACAATATGGACCTCAGCTTGAAAGCCATCTAAATATTAGAGCCCAAGCATTCCTTCTTTAAGATCCTGGTCTGCAGGTTTTCCTCCCAACCAAATTCCAAAAAGAGCTTGTTTGAATGGCAATCCATTAAATACCCCTCTTTCTTTACCATTTTTGTATAAATGAACGCCTTCTCCTTGATGGTAGTTTAAAACAATTTCATCTCCCTCAACAAATGGATCATTTAAATATTTTTTAAACTTAACCACATCATCATTTGTAGAAATTCCAGAAGTAGAATTTTCAAATCCATCTTCTAAAGCATCTATAAATCGATCTCTTGTAACCAATCCAGAAACTATAATTATCCGAATGCCCATATTAGCATCCGCCATAATTATGTCATTTTCATTAGATGATTTTTTTTCTAAGTACAATCCTCCAACATATAAATCCATAAATCCATATTTTTCTCTCAGACCTCCACCGTTCAGACTTGTAACTTCATTATTAATCTCCACAGACTCTTTAAAATCGACATTATTAATAGTTTTTATTTGAGCAAAACTAGATATTGAAAGAATAATTAGTGAAAATGAAAAAAGATGTTTTAAAAGATGCATTTTATGTAGATTTGATTATTGCAATGGTTATTAATAATAAAACTACATCAATTTTTTTAATTTAAAAAGATGGAAAAAAATTTAAGTACGTTTTTTTTAAGAAATATTGAAGGTGATATCTCCTTTCTTTCAGAAAATGATTCTCGACATGCGATAAAGGTTTTACGACATAAAAATGGCGATCAACTTTCCATAATAGATGGCTTGGGTATTGATGCGATCGCAGAAATATTAGATGCGCATCCAAAAAAAACTAAAATCAAGATTCTTAAAAAAAAAAATAAGAACAAACCTATTCAATTAGCTCTTGCATTTTGTCCGACCAAAAGTAATGACAGAAACTCTTTTATATTTGAAAAAGCATCTGAAATCGGTGTCACTGATTTCTATCCAATCGTGTCTCAAAATTCAGAAAGAAGAAAATGGAATAGTGAAAAGTTTAAAAACATTATGGTTGCAACTTTAAAACAATCAAAACAATTTTGGATGCCAAAAATATACGATTTTCAAGATTTTAATGCTTTTATAAAACTTGAGAAATTACCTAATTTAAAGTTTATTGCACATTGTAAAGAAGATCAAAAAAATTCACTTAAAAGCTTAGTAAATAACGTTGTTCCGCAATTAATTTTAATAGGTCCAGAAGGAGATTTCACTACAGAAGAAATTACTGAATCTAAAATACATGATTTTCAGTCAGTTGATCTCGGTGAAAATAGACTAAGAACGGAAACTGCATGCATTGTCAGTGTTACGATGATGAAATTTTAGAGATTATATTCCAACATAATTAAACGGTGATATTTTCAATAATTCATTCTTTAAATCATTAGAAACTTTCAAATTTTGAATGAATTCACCCATAGATTCTTTAGTTATTTTCTCATTTTTCCTTGTTAGATCCTTAAGCATTTCATATGGGTTTTCAACTCCTTCTCTTCTTAAAATTGTTTGAATTGCTTCTGCTACTACTGCCCAATTATTATCTAGATCTTTATCTATAGCACTTTTATTAAGAAGTAATTTATTTAAACCTTTTAAAGTAGATTTTATCGCAATTATACTATGTGAAAATGGAACTCCTACATTTCTAAGGACAGTACTGTCTGTTAAATCTCTTTGCAATCTACTAATTGGTAATTTGGCACTTAGGTGCTCAAATATAGCATTAGCCAGTCCTAAATTACCTTCAGAATTTTCAAAATCAATAGGGTTAACTTTGTGAGGCATTGCAGATGATCCAATTTCTCCTTTTTTAATTTTTTGTTTAAAGTAATCCATTGAAATATAAGTCCATATGTCCCTATTGAGGTCAATAATAATGGTATTTATTCTTTTAACCGCATCAAACAAAGCTGATAAATGGTCATAATGCTCAATTTGAGTGGTAGTTTGAGATCTTTGTATTTTTAATTTTGTTGATAGAAAATTATTGGCAAAATCAACCCACTTAATTGATGGATATGCTACATGGTGAGCATTAAAATTACCAGTTGCCCCTCCAAATTTACCGGCATGTTTGCAGGAAATTAAAATTTCTTTTTGTTGATTTAATCTTTCTACAAAAACAAATAATTCTTTACCGAGCCTTGTTGGAGATGCAGGCTGCCCATGGGTTTTAGCTAACATAGGCACATGTTTCCATTGATCGGCTAAATTTTGTAAATCCTTAATTAATTCAGATATTAAGGGTGTAAAAACATCATTTAAAGAATCCAAAATTGACATCGGAACTGCCGTGTTGTTAATGTCTTGAGAAGTTAAACCAAAATGAATAAATTCTTTCTCGGAACCAAAGCCTTCTAAAGTCATTTTGTCTTTGATAAAATATTCTACAGCTTTCACATCGTGATTGGTAGTAGATTCAATAGTTTTCACGGCAATTGCATCTTCATTATTAAAATTTTGATAATAAGATCTTAGTTTTTCATAATCACTTTTTTTTAAGTTTTTCAGCTCAGGTAAAGGCAGTTCACATAAGGCAATAAAATATTCTATTTCCACCTTAACTCGATAACGAATTAATGCAGCTTCTGAAAAATACTTTTCTAAAGTTTTTGTTTTTAAATGATATCTTCCGTCAATAGGACTTACAGCGTTAAGAGAATTATCAGACATTTTATTAATTTAAGAGAACAAATTTAACAATATGATTTTTAGAAAACTAAAAATACTGCATAACCACAATATTTAATTATTTTAGAGTTATTATTTGCTCTATGAAAAATAAAATAACTCTTCTTTTTGTTCTGTTAAATATAGGTAATATAGTTTCCTATGGACAAAAAAACAACGTTCTTAGTAAGACTAAATCTCAAATAAAACTTACAGAAGCAAAACAATTTTTTTTCCAGGGAAATATTAAAACTGCATTATTAAGTTTTAAAGAAATTATTGCTTTAAACCCTCTAAATTCGAAAGCTCAATTTGGTGCAGCTAGTTGTTACTACAAACTTAAAGATTATAAAAATGCTCAATATCATGCAGAAATCAGCCTAGAAAACGACCCTAAAGCCGATGATGAACTTCATTACTTACTAGCTGAGATTTATTTTAGAGAGGCTCAATATGAAAAAGCCATAAATCATTATGAAAGATACCAAGGAATTGGGACCAAACTAAAACTTAAAGAAAATCAAATTGAACTTAAACTAAAACAAATTAACTACTCCAAAAATGCAACAAAAGATGAAAATTCTCCAATTAGCATAACCAATATGGGGAGAAAGTTGAATTCTAAAGGTCCAGAATATGCCCCCTCTATAAGTAATGATGGGAAATATTTAATGTTTACTTCCCGAAGACCCGACACAAAAGGGGGCAACGTAGATCAATATTTTGATCACCAATATTTTTCAGATATATACTTATCCAAATGGGACAGTACCACTAGCAGTTGGTCATCACCCAGCAATAAACTCGGTAAAATAAATACTGATTATTATGACGCCTCTCTAAGTTTTAAACCGGATAATTCGATTATAATTTATAGGAACATAATAGATGTTACTAAAAGTGGAGATATTTATGAAGCTTCCTATAATAAAAATGATAGCTGGAATTCTCCTAAACCTATTCTCTACAAAAACAAAGAAGTTAGTAATAAAATAAACAGTTCATACTTTGAGAGTTCTGCAAGTATTACCAAAGACGAATCTTACATATACTTCGTTTCCGAAAGAGCATCTGGATTAGGAAAAACTGATATTTATTATGTGAAAAAAAAAGGCAAGACCTACTCTGATCCTATTCATCTAGGAGATGAAATAAACACAAATGGAGATGAAAAATGTGTTTTCATTCATCCATCCGGTGAAATTTTATTTTTTACTTCCAATGGTCGAGAAGACAGCTTTGGGAGCTACGACATTTACTATTGCACTGGTGGACCTGAAAGCTGGAGTAAACCTAAAAACCTAGGCTACCCAATTAATACAACTCTAGAAGAGAAAACAATTAACGTTTCTAGTGACGGCAATACTGCTTATGTAGGTGGTTATTACAAAATTAATAATCAAGGAGATGCAGATCTTTACAAAATAGACATTTCTAGCTTAGAATTATTAACTAAATAAATTAGATTTGCTTTTTTTTAAGTAAAATGAAAAAGCTATATTTTTTAATTTTTTGCATTAGTCTCCATTCGTGTTCTACAAAACAGCAAAAAACAACAGATGATTTTAGAACTGATAAACAACTTAAATCTGTTGTAAATAATGAGTTTATTAAAATCATTTTAAACCAAGATACAATTACCACTCAAGTATTTAAACAAGACGTTAATTATATTTTTCATTGTAAAAATGGAAAAAGAATATATAGAAAGAAGAAATTTAAATTACTTCCTATTACAGATAGTATCGGTCTTCAAAAAGCCCAATTAATTGTAGATTATAATAAGGAATTAAAATCAAATAATCTTATAGGGTTATCAAGTAAAATCATTAATGTAAACCAAAAGAAGTTTTTATTTCAAGAAGAGATTGGAAAAAGATTGATTGAATCAAATTCAAAAAGAGAGGGAATCATCGTGAAAATAAATTATAAAGATTCTGTCAGCATTGCAACTTTAAATGGAGGGTATTTAAGTACTGAGTATACTATTTCTATTTTAAACTATCTAAAAAATAACATGATAAATGATCTTGTTTTTAACCGAACACAAATTGAAAGTCATCGAGCTATTACTAAAAAATATTTAAAAAATGCTAGACCAAATTATTTTTATCTAAACCCTATTACCAACCAATTAGAAGTTATGGTTAACGACCTAATAGCCAATAAAGAAAAAAGCAATATGTACCCTGAACTAATGAATAGTAAACCATCTGTTGATTACTTAGATTTTTTTAAGGTGGATTCACAGCAAATACTTTCATTAATAAGTAGAAAAACTATTTTAGACAAAAAAATATTTATTCCAAAGGGTTTTAAGATAAGGCTCAATGCTGGAGAATCTATAGATCTAGTTCAAAATGCTGCCATTATGTCCTTCAGTCCTTTATTGGTTGATGGTACTTTGGATAATCCTGTATCTATCTATTCATCAGATAGTTCTGGAGAAGGCCTTCATGTTCTACAAAAGAATAAAACCAGTATTATTAATTTTTTAAACTTTGATAACCAGACTTCATTTTTAGACTCTTCAAATAATCAAGTATGGAAATTACCCAGCTCCTTTACCATTTATGAAGGTACAGTAGATATAGCAAAAAGTAATTTTACTAATTTAAAAAGCGAGGATGCAATTAATATTTTCAGATCTAAATATTCTTTCACAAATTCTAAAATAGACGGTACCTTTTCAGATGCCTTTGATGCTGATTTCAGTTTTGGAGTAATAGAAAATTCTATGTTTAAAAACTGTGGGAATGACGGTGTAGACATATCAGGTGGAAAATTAACTCTAAAAAATAGTCAATTTGATTTAATAAAAGATAAGGCTATAAGTGCTGGTGAAGAAAGTCATTTAACTTCTGAAAAATGCACCATTAAAAATGCTGAATTGGCATTTATATCTAAAGACCTTTCTGTAGCGACTTCTCATGATAACTTTTTCTCAAATTGCCAAGTTGTATATTGTTCTTTCCAGAAAAAAGGAGAGTACGGACCTGCCGAAATAATAGCAACTAATGACAGCATTAAAAACTGTAGTTTAACCCACTTGATTGAATATGAGTCCTCTTTAACCATTGATGAAAATAAAATCGACTCTTTTGAGTATAATATTATAGATTACCTTTATGGAAAGAAATATGGAAAAGCAACCATAAAGTAACTTTTCTATTTATCGACTCTATATATGTTACACATCCAACAAAAATTAAAAAGTTTTAAACCCATTAGTCTGACTCAAATGGATGGTGTTGCTTTGATGGAAAGAGTTGATGAGAAGTATACTGTATCCATTAATGATATCACTGATATACTAGAAAAAACCATTGGTCAATATTATTGTTTGGAAATTGATGGTAAAAGATCTTTTTCTTACCAAACAGAATACTTTGATACTCCAAATAATATTCTTTTTAGAAATCATCAGAATGGAAAACTAAATAGATACAAAATAAGATTCAGAGATTACATTGAATCTAAAAAAACCTTTTTAGAAGTAAAATTTAAGTCTAATAAAGGAGTGACCAAAAAAACAAGAATTAGTATTCCTTTTAAAGAAAAAAAAATCAATAAAATTTCTAAAAAATTTATTGAAGAACAGTCTCCTTACCTAACAAAAAACTTAGAAATTAAACTGGAAAATAATTTTGAAAGAGTTACTTTAGTTAACCTAATTAGTAAAGAGCGCGTTACCATAGATTATAATTTAAAATTTAAAAGTGATTTATTGGGTACCAAATCTGAAATTAGTAAGCTAGGAATTATTGAAATCAAAAGAGAAAAAGGAAATAAGAAATCTCAACTATTATCCATTTTAAAAGATAAGAGAATAAGGCCTACAAGTTTTAGTAAATATGCAATAGGATCATGTCTATTGAATTCAAATTTAAAATACAACAGATTTAAAAGTAAATTATTATTAATAAATAAAACAGCTTAATATGGAAATATATGGTATTCAGTTCTTTGACTTGCAAGATTTGACAAAACTACTATTCAAATTTGGAATTAACTTCATTTTTTTAATTGTAATTGTAAGAGCAATTTATTATAAAGTTAAGGACGACAAAGACTATGTTTTCACATTTATAATGTTTAATATTCTTACTTTTTTCATATGTTTTCTATTAAGAAAAGTTCCTATGGAAATGGGTTTTGCCCTTGGCTTATTTGCTGTTTTTGGAATTTTGAGATATAGAACGGAAGCTATTCCTATAAGGCAAATGACATATCTTTTTATAGTGATTGGAATATCAATGATTAATGCTTTATCTAATAAATCAATAAGCATTTTTGAGGTACTATTTACTAATGGATTTATCACTTTAATCACCTATTTAGTGGATAGTGTTTGGTTCCAATCTATTGAAGAATCAAAAAATATACTTTATGAAAAAATTGATTTAATTAAACCTGATAATCAAGAGAAAATGATGGAAGATTTAAAGCAAAGAACTGGGCTACCCATACATGCAGTTAAGGTTGATAAAATTGATTTTTTAAGAGACACTGCATCGATTACTATTTATTACAATAGAGAAGAATAAGTGAAGTATTACTACTCTATATTTATTTTAAGCTTCCTTCTCAATTGCACTTCTAAAAGCCAAACTAATTCCATACCTAAGCAAGAATCATGGAATGCCATAGTTGAAATTCCTGCTGGAACTAATCTTAAATATGAATATAATTACAAATCTAATAGCTTTGAAGTTGAAATAATTGAAGGTAAAAAAAGAACAATAAATTACCTACCCTACCCCGGAAATTACGGATTTATTGAAAATACTTATATGGATCCTTCAAGAGGAGGTGACGGAGATGCATTAGATGTTTTAATAATCTCAGAATCTGTAAGTCAAGGTGAAAAAATACCTATAAATGCTGTGGGTATTTTAAAACTATTAGATAAAGGTCAGGAAGATCATAAAATAATCGCAGTCCCAAAAAATAGTAACCAAACTTACATAAACGATTCCGTACCTAATTCTGTAAAGACAATCTTAAAAACATGGTTTTGCAATTATAAGGGAGCTGGTAAAATGGAATTTATTAGTTGGGGGAATAAAGTATCAGCTCTCGAGGAAATAAAAAAATGGAGTATTACAAAGTAATTAATTTCTTAAATAAAAAACTTTAACTTTTTAACAATTCCAATCTCAGTAAATTCAAAACAGAAAGTGAGGAAACATGAATATTTCTTTCTCTGTTATATCCTAATGTTAATTTTTTAGATACTACTCCATTTTTTCCTGAGACCGCTATCCATACAGTACCTACTGGCTTATCTTCTGATCCACCACCAGGGCCAGCAATTCCAGAAGTTGAAATTCCATAATCGGTTTTTAATTTACTTTTTACACCTACAGCCATTTCTTCAACAACTTCTTTAGATACGGCTCCATAATCGATTAAAGTTTGATCTTTTACATCTAAAAGGTTAATTTTTGACTCGTTGGAATAGCTTACAATGCTTCCATTAAAATAAGAAGAACTGCCACTAATACTTGTAATCATCTTGGCAACACTACCCCCAGTACAACTTTCTGCAGTAGCTAAAGAACATTGCTTTTTTATTAATAATTCTCCAACAACCCCTTCCATAGTAGCATTTTCGTATCCATAGATTTCGTTGGGAATTAGATCTTTCAATTTACTTGTTGCCAGTTCGAGTTTGTTTGTCAAACTCTCGTAATTTATTCCAATAGCAGTAAGTCTTAATTTAACTATCCCCGGAGAAGGTAAATAGGCCAGTTTAATTTCTGATTGCACTAAATTATTTTCCCAAGATTTAATAATTTCAGCTAAAAAAGATTCTCCCATACCATGAGTTCTTATAGTTTTATTAAGTACTACTTTTTCTCCACCAATTTTAGATAATAATTTTGGGAATACATATTCTTGCATAATACCTTTCATCTCATAAGGAACACCTGGTAATGAAATATAAATTTTATTTTCTTTTTCAAACCACATCCCACTTGCAGTTCCTCTAGAATTAGGAAGAATGGTGCAATTTTCAGGCAATAACGCTTGATCTTTATTAGATTTAAGAATAGGACGATTTACACTTTGAAAGTAATGTATTATCTTTTTTTCAATTTCAGGATTTAGTACTAATGATGTCTCAAAGTATTCACAAAGTGTATGTTTGGTAATGTCGTCTTTTGTAGGGCCTAATCCGCCAGTCATTATAATTATTTCCGAATTTAAAGAAGATTTATAAAGCGTGTTAAAAATTTCTGTTTTATCATCTGAAATAACTGCACCAAAAACAATAGAAAACCCCAAGTTGTTTAGTTGTTCACCTATCCAAGAAGCATTGGTATTTACCGTCTGACCTATTAATAACTCATCGCCAATAGAAATTAAAGTGCATTTCATTCTGTTAAATTATAAATTAAGTTTTGCAATAGAAAAATTAGTTTGGCAATATTTTTGGTATATTGAATTTAAAACTAAACATGATTAAAAATAAACTTATTTTCATAAACACTTTAATGTTTTTCTTCTTTTCAAATTCTATAAATTCTCAGATAAATATTAATAAAATATCTAAACAAATAAAAACTCAGCTTCCGTCAGAAAATAAAGTGAAAACCAATCCTTTAAATAATGATGAAGTCATTAAAGGGCTTAAAGAGGCTCTAAGTATTGGAGTTACAAAGGGTACTGAAAAAGCATCTGCCATTGGTGGCTTTTTAAAAAATGATTTGATACGCATTCCTTTTCCACCAGAAGCTAAAAATGTAAGAGATAAAGCAATGCAATGGGGGTTAGATAGAAAGGTAGAGAAATTTGAACATACACTCAATGAAGCAGCTGAAGAAGCTTGCAAAACCGCTTCGCCTATATTTATTGATGCTATCAAAAGTATGAACGTTACTGACGGAATTAAAATACTAAAAGGAAACGATAATGAAGCAACTATTTTCTTGGAAAATCAAACTGGTTCTAAACTCTACTCACTATTCATTCCAGAAGTAAAAAAAGCAATTGATAAAGTTCAACTAACCACCTATTGGTCTCCACTAGTAAATAAATATAACCAAACAACTAAACTAAGTGGAAAAGAAAAAATAGAAACTGATTTAAATAAATACGTTACCGAAAGAGCAATTTCGGGACTTTTTAAATTAGTAGAAATTCAAGAAAAGGAAATTAGAAAAAATCCTATTAGTAGGACATCCGATATCTTAAAGAAAGTTTTCAGTTCACTTGATCCATAATTATTATTTAAATAAAGTTTCATAACATGCAGCAAGAAGTAAATTTTTCAGAAAAGAGCATTCCCCCGACGGAACTCATTATAACAGATGAAGGACGCATCTATCATTTAGACTTACTACCTGAAGAAGTTGGTTCAACAATTATACTAGTGGGAGATCAAGAGCGTGTGCCAACAATATCGAAATATTTTGATAGAATAGAAGTTAAAAGAGCTAAAAGAGAATTTGTAACTCACACCGGACTTTTAAATAACAAGAGAGTTTCTATAATTTCCACTGGGATTGGGTGTGATAATATAGATATAGTAATTAATGAGCTAGACGCATTATTTAATATAGATTTCAAAAGCAAAAAAATAAAAAAAAATCATACTTCTTTAAAAATCATTAGACTCGGAACTTGTGGTGCTTTACAAAAAGAAATTCCAGTAGATAAATTTGTAATTTCTAGTTATGGTCTTGGTTTTGATGGGCTTTTATCATTTTACAATCCTGTATTTAATCATGAGGAATTAGCACTACAAAAAGCTTTTCTACAACAAATCCCATGGCCAACAGAGGCAAACAAACCTTATTTTGTTAGTGCAAATGAAAAACTTTGTGAGAAGATTGGTAAAGACATGTTTCAAGGAATAACAGCTACAGCTAATGGGTTCTATGGCCCTCAAGGGAGAACTTTAAGACTCACTACTAAGGTTCCTGATATGAATGAATTTTTAAACAGATTTGATTATAAAGGACTCAAAATATTAAATTTTGAAATGGAGACCTCTGCTCTTTATGGGTTAAGCGCTATGCTTGGTCATCAAGCTTGTACTGTTTGTGCTGTTATTGGAAATAGATTTTCAAATACTTTTTCTAAAGATTATAAAAAAGCAGTAGAAAACTTAGTTGAAATAGTCCTGTCAAGAATTTAGGTTATTTTAAAACCTTTAAGCTTATTTTTCGTAAGTGTAGTATTATGAAAAAAATAAATGAGATTAAAGCACTTGTTAGTTTGTTAGACGATCCCGATTTAAACATTTATAATCAAGTTAAAAATCAACTTTTAGAACTTGGAGAAGTATGCATCCCAATATTAGAAAAAGCAAATTTCGAAAATCACTTAGATTCTGTTTATAAAACAAGAATCTCAAATCTAACTCATGAAATAAATTTGAATGAAATGGTAACCTCTCACAAGAAATGGTTACAACATCCTGTGAATCTAATTGACGGTGTTCTACAAATCGATCAATATTTCTTTCCAAACATTACTAAGAGTTATATTCAAAATCAAATTTCTGAAATTGTTAGTGAAATATCTGTTCGCCTTCATGATAATATGGATACTTTGAAAAAAATCAGTATCATAAACGATGTATTGTATGATGAATATAAATTTATAGGTGATAAAAGAAACTACCATTCTGCAGATAATTCTTCTTTTGGAAAATTACTTCAGAATAAAAAAGGTAATCCTTTATCTAATTCCATACTTTATATTGAAATTGCACGACAATTAAATTTAACAATAATGGGAATCAATCTTCCTAATCACTTTATTGTTGGATTCTTAAACAAAGATTATAAAAATTTAATTGGTGGCAAGTTTAATAAAGAAGACGTCCTATTTTACATAAATCCATTTAGCCAAGGAGTTATACTAAGAAAAGAAGATATTCAGGATTTTATGCAGCAAATAAATGTTATAGAAAACGAGTATTATTATACCCCATGTCCAATTAAACATATTACCAAAAGAATATTAACTAATCTAAATTTTAGTTTTAATTCGTCAAACGATCATTCTAAAAAAAATGATTTGAAAAAAATAATCAGTATTTATAAATAAAATTAATAATTACTAGATATTAATTGTAATATAAATTTACCTAAATTTATAGTTAAGATGGATTTACTAAAATCTATAGAAAAATTATATCAAAGCTCTGAACAGACTATCAAAGATAATCAGGGTAGTATTTTTATTTCAAACTTTGGTGAACTTGACTCTGAAAAAATATCTGAAATATGTGAAACTGCTGAATCAAAGTTGTTTGAAATTGGTGCAGCGAAAAAAAATATTAAAAATATTTTCAACATTCTAATTGAAGGTCTTCAAAATATAAAAAATCACGGAGACTTTTCTAGTGATAAAAAACAATATTCGTTCTTTAATATCTCAATATTTGAAGAAGAATTCATTTGTTCCTTTTCGAACTTAATAATGAATGAAAACATAAACACTCTTTTTAAAAATATTGATCATTTAAATACATTAGACAGACCTGGTTTAAAGTCTGTTTACTTAGAGACTCTAACTAATGGAAAGATTTCTAAAAAAGGAGGTGCAGGTCTAGGTGTTATAATTATGGCAATGAAATCAAAAAACTTGATTGACTATCAATCATCTCCATTAGATGACCAACTTTCATTAGTCACTCTAAATATAAAAGTAGATAAGATTTAATCTTGCTTTAGAAAATAGGTTACTTTATTGAGTTCATCCCAACTTCCTCTAGTAAAATCTGGAATTTTGATTGCTTTACTCCCTTTATTAACAGATTTTCTTGACAACGCAACAATTGAAGACCATTCTGCTGCGTCGTAAACATCTTGATCTAAAGGTAATCCATTTCTCAAACAATAAATTAACCTGTAGTCCATAATAAAATCCATACCTCCGTGTCCTCCAACTTCTTGAGCTTTTTCTTTTATGTTTTTAATAATTGTAGGTTCATATTTTGAAAGCGTATCATTTAGAGCTTCTTTGTCTAAAATATGATGTGACTTAGGTGTGAAAGACATAGATTGTACTGGATATTTCTGAACAAAACCATCTGTCCCGCTAACTGTAAAAATTCTAGAATACGGTCTTGGACTAGTCACATCATGCTGCAACATAATTGTTTTACCATTTTGGGTCTTTATTAGTGTAGTATTCATATCGCCTTTTTTGTATTTTTGAAGCTTCCAAATACTATTTTCTGGTAATTTTTCATGAGAATATTTTGAGAGACCAAACTGAGATGAAGACATGGAAACTAAATGAGTCATTCTATCTCCTCTGTGAATATTCAATAAGTGAGCAAGAGGACCTAATCCGTGAGTTGGATATGTATTGCCATCTGTTTTTTGTAAGTTCCTTAATCTCCAAAAATCCCAATAATATGTTTTACTAAAATTTAATGACTTTAAATCGTGAATATAAGCTCCTTCTGAATGTACTATTTCACCAAGCTTATTGTTTTGAACCATATTTAAAACAGATATTTCAAAAAAATCATACATACAATTTTCAAGCTGAATGCAATGTTTTTTTGTTCTTTCAGCAGTCTTTACTAAATCCCAACAGTCTTTTACAGTTAGCGCCGCAGGTACTTCGACTGCTACGTGTTTATTATTTTCCATTGCATATAAAGCAATTGGTGTATGTAGCTCCCAATGAGTGCAAACGTAAATTAAATCAACATCATTTCTATGGCAAATTTCTTTCCAATCGTTTTTTAGATAGTACCTATCGGGTTTGGGAAATGAAGAACTTTTAAAATACTTGTTATAAGAGCTGTTAACTTTATTTGAGTCAATGTCTGCAATTGCAACTATTTTCACCCCCTGAATATTAGGTAATCTTTCCAAAGCCATTTGACCTCGGTTACCTAATCCTATTAAGCCTATTTTAACAGTGTCAATCTTGGGACATCTTAATTGCAATGCGTTGTTTTCATCTTTGTATTGTGATGTATCCCAAATGGAAAATAATTCATCGAAATCTGATAAAAAAACTTTTTTTTGACCTGAAATATTGTAAAAACTTAATAAATAAACTGAAATTAAAACTAACCAATAATTAGTTTTTTTAATCATTTTAATTGTTAGTCTTAATTAAATTTAAAGCAGAACCGTACTTGAACCACTTTATTTGTTGGTCATTGTAAGTGTGGTTTAGAGTAATCGTGTCTATAGTCCCATCACTATGTTTAACTTCAAGAAGCAACGTCTTTTTTGGAGCAAAATCTTTTAAATCTAAAAAATTAAAAACATCGTCTTCTCTTATGAGATCATAATCATTTTCATTATTAAAAGTCAAGCCTAACATTCCTTGTTTTTTAAGGTTTGTTTCATGAATTCTAGCAAAAGATTTTACAACAACTGCTTTAACTCCTAAATGTCTGGGCTCCATTGCAGCATGTTCTCTAGAAGATCCTTCTCCGTAATTATGATCTCCAACAACTATTGTTGAGACACCTGCTGCTTTATAGGCTCTAGCAGTTGCTGGGACTTCACCTTTTGTACCGGTTAATTGATTTATAACGGTGTTTGATTCACCTCCAAAAGCATTAATAGCACCGATTAAACAATTATTAGAAATATTATCTAAGTGTCCTCTATATCTTAACCAAGGGCCGGCCATAGAAATATGATCCGTGGTACATTTACCTTGCGCTTTTATAAGCAACCTAGCATTTTCTATATTTTCACCATTCCAAGCTTCAAACGGTGTTAATAATTGTAGTCTTTCAGACTCAGGATTTACCACTACTTCTATATTGCTACCTTCAACTGCAGGTGCTTGATAGCCGTTATCTTCTACATCAAATCCATTTTTTGGAAGTTCTTGACCAATTGGCTCTGACAAATAAACTTCTTCTCCATTTTTATTTTCTAATGGATCTAATAGTGGATTAAAATCTAACTTACCAGAAATTGCGACTGCTGCAACCATTTCAGGTGAAGTAACAAAAGCCATCGTATTTGGATTACCATCAGCTCTCTTTCTAAAGTTTCTATTGAAAGAATGTACAATGGAATTAACTTCTTTTTTCTCAGCGCCAGGTCGATCCCATTGTCCGATACAAGGACCACAAGCATTGGTGAAAATTTTAGTGGTTTCAAACTTTTTAAAAGTAGCTATTAATCCGTCTCTTTCTGCTGTAAATCGAACTTGCTCTGATCCAGGATTTATTCCTAAAATTGCTTTAGGCTCGACTCCCTTACTAACAGCATCTTCAACAATTGAAGCTGCTCTCGTTAAATCTTCATAGGATGAATTTGTACAAGACCCTATTAAAGCCCATTCAATATTGGTTGGCCAACTGTTCTTTTTAGCCGCTTCTTTCATTTCTGAAACAGGAGTTGCTAAATCAGGAGTAAATGGACCGTTTAAATGTGGTGTTAGTTCGTCTAAATTTATTTCAATAACTTGATCGAAGTAATTTTCTGGATTTTCATAAACTTCACTATCTCCAGTTAAATGATGAGCAATTTCGTCAGCTAGTTGAACCACTTCTTCTCTTCCCGTTGCACTCAAATATCTTCTCATAGAATCATCGTAACCAAAGGTAGAAGTAGTCGCTCCAATTTCAGCTCCCATATTACAAATGGTACCTTTTCCAGTACAGGAAATTGATTGAGCTCCTTCTCCAAAATATTCAACAATACAACCTGTCCCACCTTTTACAGACAAAATACCAGCAACTTTTAAGATGACATCTTTAGGTGAAGTCCAGCCATTTAATTTACCGGTTAATTTAACGCCAATTAACTTAGGGAATTTAAGTTCCCATGGCATACCTGCCATAACATCTACTGCATCTGCTCCGCCTACACCAATAGCAACCATTCCTAACCCACCAGCATTCACAGTGTGTGAATCTGTTCCAATCATCATACCACCTGGAAAAGCATAATTCTCTAAAACAACTTGATGAATGATACCAGCACCAGGCTTCCAGAAACCAATTCCGTATTTATTACAAACAGAACTTAAAAAATTAAATACCTCATTATTTTTATTGATTCCTTCTTGTAAATCTTTATCTGCTCCTAGCTTAGCCTGAATTAAATGATCTGCATGAGCGGTAGAAGGAACAGCAACTTTAGATTTACCAGCTTGCATAAATTGTAATAATGCCATTTGAGCTGTAGCATCCTGCATCGCTACTCTATCAGGTGAAAAATCAACATAGGAAACCCCTTTTTTGTAAATCTCCTTTGCTTCACCACCCCAAATGTGGGTGTATAGAATCTTTTCGGATAGTGTTAATGGACGGTCAATTAACTTGCTGATTGCTTCCATCTTCTTAGGGTATAATGCATATACCTCTCTTATCATATCTATATCAAAAACCATTGTAATTTATTTGAAAATGTGAAAATAGTAAATGAAAGCTATACAAGAAAGCTTTAGAGCTTTAAAGTAGTATTTTTTTTATATCTCTTAAATTATCAACCTCTTTCCATATGCTTAGTTTATGATCTTTTTGATGTGGATTAAAGTAAATAGCTTTCATATTCATAGCTATTGCTCCACTTATATCAGTATTTAAGTCATCTCCTATTATTACAGAATTGGAAGCAGTTGCTCCAGTTTTTTTAAAAGCATGATTAAAAATTATTGGATCAGGTTTTTTTGCACCTGCAGCTTCAGATGTAATTATGTGGTTGAAAAAATCACTTAAACCAGATTGTTGGACTTTAATATGTTGAACTTCTTGGAATCCATTGGTTATAATATGAAGATTATAATGGTCTTTCAAATCATTTAAAAGTTCTAATGCGTTAGGAATTAATTTTGTTCTGTAAGGGGAATTATTTACATAATCATGACCTAAGTTTTGGGCCAGTTCTTTGCTTTCAATTCCAAAATATTCTAAGGTCAACTTAAATCTAATAGATCTTAAATTTTCTTTTGAGAGTAGATTTTGTCTGTATTTATCCCAGCAATCATCATTTATTTTTTTGTACACCTTAATGAATTCATCAGGTAATGAAATACCTTTTTGATGAAGGCTGTAAGAATGATATAATTCCGTAAGCTCTTGATAAGAATTGGTATCAAAGTCCCACAATGTTCTATCAAGATCAAAAAAAAGGTGCTTCAACTTCATGATCTAAAAAAATTAAAAATACTCTCATTTAAATACGCTAAAAGAAAGGACATAACCATTAGTAATACAGTCACATATAAATAAGTTTTTTTATGATTTCCAAAAAATTTTACTACGACAACTGTACCAATAGGGATTGACAAAAAAATGGGAGCAAGAGTACAAACTAGTATAAAACCTATTTTAGATTTCTTCATTTTAATTAATAATCTGTTTCTTTTTTTAAAATTTTTAGACTTTCTCTTTTTTACACTGCTTGTTTTTTTTTCTTTTAAAAAGTATATTCTGTAAGAAATGAAATAAAATATGTTAAAGCAAGAAAGGGCACCTAAACAAGACGAAATAAAAATTTCGCCTGCTGATAAGTCTGGAAAAGTAGCAAGAGCAATTGTGGCAGTTACTAAAAATTTAACGTGTGCTAAAAGAAAAACATATAATAATGCGATCCAATTCATTCATCATCCTTTTCTCCGAATGCTAAATCCCCTGCATCTCCTAAGCCAGGAACAATATAGGATTGCGTTGTCATCTTAGGATCAATTCCTCCAATCCATAATGTTGTGTTTTCAGGAAAGTTTTGAGAAACAAAGTCAATTCCTTGCTGACTACCTATTACACTAACTAAATGAATTGCTGAAGGATTTCCTTTTTCTAACAAGGCTTTATAAGCCAAAACCATAGACTGACCTGAAGCTAACATTGTATCAGAAAGTAAAACTACTTTACCGTCTAATTTAGGACTGGCTAAATATTCTATCTCTACATCAAAATCATTAGAACTAGTATGTTTTCTGAAAGCAGAAATAAAGCAATTCTCTGCACTATCAAAATAATTTAATAAACCATTGTGAAGCGGCAATCCAGCTCTTAGTATGGTAGCTAAAACTAAATTTTCTAGAGGAACCTTAGTTGTTGAAATTCCTAAGGGCGTATTCGTAGAAAGAGAGTAATTATCTAAACTCTTACTAATTTCGTAAGCAGAAATTTCCCCTAATCTTTCTAGGTTTTTTCGAAACCTCATACTATCTTTTTGTATTTGAGCATCTCTCAACTCAGATAGAAACTTGTTATACAGAGAAGAATATTCACTAAAATTATAAATTTTCATAGTTCAAATTTAGTGAACTAAAATGGATTAATCTAACCATGTAGCCTCAAACACTTTTCTCCATCCAGACCACCTATCTTGATTACTTAATGATTCATTATGCCAAATACTAGTAAATTGGCCATTAACATTTTTAACACTGTTTTTTAATTCCTTAATAGCTCTAATGGAAGCTTGAATAGAATACTTTAATTGATCCTTTAGAACCCCATCCATATATGAAAAAGGTACCAGCTTTAATTTGGTCGACTTTTCTTTTTCTAAATCATAAAAATAAAAGGGCGTACAAGTTCCTGCTCTAAAACCGGTTCTATCAGTGTAACCCATACTGTAGTCTTTTTCTATTGATAACTCATTTAAAATTTGAAAGGATTTAGGGAAAGAAAAACGTAAATAGTGAAATCTTGATAATTTTACTTTATTAGAAGTAATAGCATGTAAAGTTGTAATTTCTTTATTTAAAATAAGTTGATTTTTAAACGATTGATAAGATGGATGAATCCCAATATTATGAATTTTATATAACCATTGAATTAAACTGATTAGCCTGGGATTACTAGCATTTATATTTTTATCCATTTTACCATAATCTGCTAATAAAAAGAAGAAAATTGCTTTTAAATTATGATTTTTTAAAAAACTATTGATGTAGGAATAGTTATCGTAAGGATCGTTACTAAGGCCTAGAAGAACTCTCACTCTTTGGCTAATTTTAGAAATTCTGAAACACATAATATCTTTTAAAAAAGAGGCTGTGTATCGAAAAATTCCTTTGTTTTTGAAAGCATAAGCATTGTCGATATCAAAAGTGCAATATTGCGAGAATACTTTTGGTGATGAAATTTTCACATTAAAAAAATTATTCAATGTTTCTAAAAGATCTAAACACCAAATATCAACAATTGGCTTATTTTCTAATTTTAGCTTAACCAAAATAGAATTCTCTGAAATAAATCTTTGGTGCTTGTCAAAAGAAGTTAAATTATATTCTTCCATTCTACTAATTAGAAAGAAAACTGCACTAAAAATATCAAAGAAAGCATCTCCTTTTATTGAATTAAAAAAAGGGCGATCTTCTTCTTTAAAAGATAAGTATTTAGAGTAATTAAGGTCAGAAGCATCTAAAAATTTTGAAGGGAAAATTTGAAAATTCTTAGCAATTATTGGTTTATCTGAATAATTTATTACTACACCACTAAGTTGACTTGAATTATTAGTTATCTGAAAATTTAGTGACAATACTTCTTTGAAAATGAAATCAACAACATAATTTAACCTAACACTAGTTTGAGGGGTGTAAATGGTAATCATGAAAATTGTGAAATCATTTCTTCAACTATAAATGAAGCTGCATTTCCATTTCCAAAAATCGGCGGAAAACTGAGTTCTGGATCAGTTAAAAAATAGTTAGATACTTCTAATATTTTAACAGCACTTGTATCAGTTATTACAGCGCTTTTAGTTTCAACTATTTCAATCCATTCTGTTTGAGGTCTTAAAATGATGCATGGTTTTTTAAAAAAATAAGCTTCTTTTTGAACTCCCCCACTATCAGTTATAATTAAAGTAGCATTTTTTTCTAGTGCTATCATCTCTAAAAAACTAGCTGGAGATATGATTTTAAACAGTTTAGATTTTTCAATTTCTTTTTTAATTTCATTATCTAAAAGTTGATCCATCATCTTTGAGGTTCTTGGATGAATAGGAAATACAATTTTTATTTGGTGTTTCTTTATAATTTCTAAAAAAGAGGAAAACAATTCGTTTAGTTTAATAACAGAATCAGTATTGTCGTTCCTATGGACGGTTACTAAAATAAATCGCTCATCTTCTAATTTCAACTCTTCGATAATATTAGACTTTTGATCACTTATTTTTGAAAAAAACAAGCTATTATCATACATAACATCGCCACAATGGTAAATATTTGGAGAATCAATAGTTGCCTTAGCATTTAAAGTTTTCTTAAAACCCTCATTTATTAAATTAGAATACCCACTCTTAGTTGGTGAGAACAATAATGTTGAAACATGATCACAGGCTATTCTGTTTACTTCTTCTGGCATTTTTTTGTTAAATGAACGCAAACCAGCTTCAATATGAACTATTGGAATATGTAGCTTTGAAGCTGCAATCGCAGTTGCTAATGTAGAATTAGTATCTCCATAAACTACAACAGCATGAGGTTCGTACTTTAATAATACTTGTTCTATTTTTTGAATCATAATAGCAGTCTGCTCTCCGTGTGATGAGGATCCTACCATTAAATTTATCCGTGGCTTTGGTATACCCAATTCCTTAAAAAAAACTTCAGACATGTTATTATCGTAATGCTGACCGGTATGAACTATTATTTCTTCAATCTCAGTTCTTTGATTTTTTATTTCTCTTGAAAATGCTGCAGCTTTAATAATCTGTGGTCGAGCTCCTACAATAGTTACTATTCTCATTTTAAAACAATATAAACTCTATTAACGTAATTTTATAAAATCTAATATCCAATAAATATAGTTTTAATTGGAAATTAATTGTCAAATAAAAAAACAAGTGTGTTCTCGTGTACTTTTTTGAAAAGTTCAATAATATCAATATTTTTCATTCTTATACATCCATGTGATGACGGTTTACCTATAGATTTCTCATTACTAGTTCCATGAATATAAATACCTCTTTTATAAGTGTCCACATCACCACCCTTATTAATATTAATCTCCGTTCCAATTAAAGAAATTAGCCTTGTAGTTATTTCGTCATTTTTAGTATGATTTTCAAGTGTGTCTATAGTTACTATTTTATAAGTATTTTTTTTATTTACAAACAAAGTTCCTATTGCAGCTCCACTACCAATTTTTTCATGAACGGAATGCATTCCTAAAGGAGTTTGAAAAGATGCTATTTTATTACCAGATCCTTTAGAGGAAGTAGAAATATCAAATACCCTATCCAATTGTTTTGATTTTATTACATATAATTTTTGACGCTTTACACCTATATAAATGAAGGTATCTAAAGGTGCTTTAGGATATTTTAAAGAAACGTAATCTTGAATTAACTCAGCTAAAAAAAATTCATTACTATTTTGGGAAAAGCAAAAGTTACAAAGTAAAAGAAGAAAAAATAGGAAACGCAAGTTTTAAAATTAGTCAAAAAAAAAGAGCTTCGTAAAGCTCTTTTAAATTCTATTAGATTTGAATAAACTAAAGTGAGTTTACTTTTCTAGTTAATTGAGACTTCAAATTAGCTGCTTTGTTTTTGTGAATAATATTATTCTTAGCTAATTTATCAATCATAGATAGGGTATAAAGAAGTAAAGAACCAGCTTCTTTCTTATCAGTTGTTGCTCTTAATTTATCAATAGCGGAACGAGCAGATTTATGCTGGTATTTATTTCTTTGAGTCTTGTCTTTGTCAGACCTTATTCTTTTTAATGCAGATTTATGGTTTGCCATATTTTTTATTTTTAGTAGCCCGTAGGGGAATCGAACCCCTGTTTCCAGGATGAAAACCTGGCGTCCTAACCCCTAGACGAACGGGCCGTTTCCAACTAATGGAGCGCAAATTTAGTTTTTTTTTCAGTTAGTCAAAAAAAAATCAAATCTATTTCACAAAAAATTAATTATATCTCATCATTATTGTTTTGAAATACGAATCCTAACCTTTTGGCTGTTCTCATTTTTAAATCATCTCCAACCTGACGTACTTGATTTACAGAAACTTGATTCACCAGATCATAACTAGGGACTAATAAATCGAAATCTAGTGAATATAATATTGCAGATTGGACAATCGATTTTAACTTTTCTTTATCAATTGTAGCATTTATAAAGTCATTATATAGGAAACCTAATTGTCGTTTCCCCTGAACCATAAAATGATTTTCGTGATTAATAAATAACCTTCCAATTAAATATCCTAAATCATTAGATCTGTTATACTTAAAGGAATCATTTAAAAAGTTATACACATTGATTAACCCACAGAAACCTCTGTTTTGATTTTCTGATAAATAGCTAGTTTTCCATAAACTATTTTCTAAACTGAATTTAAAAACGTTAGAATGCATTTGAAAGATTAACAAATCACCTGCTACCCTTAATTGCGCTTCAAACTCACCAGAGTCTTTGTATTCTATAATAACTCTGTCGTCAACTTTGGACATCTTATCTTCTAAGTCGTCACCAATTTCTTTAAGAACTCCCTTCAAAATTTTAAAATTCAAAATAATATTGCTAAAAACATCTTGTTTTAAAACACCTTTATCTTTGATTAAATTAAAGATTAAATCTTGATTTTTTTGATAATCCATTTTTTATAATTAGTAAGCTCTTGCAAAAAGTACTTTTTTTGAATTTAAGTCTCCTGAAATTATGCATTTACCTGTAGAGTTTTCTTCTAAAGGAATACAGCGTATTGTTGCTTTTGTTATGTCTTTAATTTTTTGCTCTGTTTCAGAGTTTCCGTTCCAATAAGCCTCTACAAAGCCACTTTTAGAATTCAATATATCATTCATTTCTTCAACTGTCGAAGCAAAAGTGATGTTTTCTTTTAAAAAATCAGAAGATTTTTTAAACAAATCCTCTTGGATTTGTTCTAAAAGTTTAGATATTTTTTGAGAAAGATCTGTCTGACTCAAAGTAGTTTTTGATAAGTTATCTCTTCTTGCAAGTTCTACTGTCTTATTCTCAATATCTCTTGGTCCAATTGCAATTCTTAGAGGAACCCCCTTCATTTCGTATTCAGCAAATTTCCAACCTGGTTTTTTGTTATCATCATCGTCAAACTTTACTGAAATTCCTATTCCAACTAATTCAGATATTAATTCCTTAGCATAACTAGCAATTTGATCTAATTGCTCTGGATTTTTATAAATAGGGACTATAACTACTTGAATTGGAGCCAATTTTGGTGGCAAAACCAAACCTTGATCATCGGAGTGAGTCATAATTAAGGCACCCATAAGTCTTGTTGAAACTCCCCAAGATGTAGCCCAGACATGATTCTGTTTGCCATTTTTATCAGCAAAAGTAACATCAAATGCTTTAGCAAAATTTTGACCCAAAAAATGAGAGGTTCCTGCCTGTAGGGCTTTTCCATCCTGCATTAAGGCTTCAATACAGTAGGTTTCCTCAGCTCCAGCAAATCTTTCGTTTTCTGTTTTTAAACCCTTTATTACGGGAATAGCCATATGCTGTTGTGCAAAGTCTGCGTAAACGCCCAACATTTTCTCTGTTTCCTCAATTGCTTCTTCTTTTGTTGCATGAGCAGTATGGCCTTCTTGCCATAAAAATTCAGAGGTTCTTAAAAACAACCTTGTTCTCATCTCCCATCTTACAACATTGGCCCATTGATTTACTAAAATTGGCAAATCTCTGTAAGATTGTATCCACTTTTTATAAGTGTTCCAAATGATGGTTTCAGAAGTAGGCCTTACAATCAACTCTTCTTCTAATTTAGCATCTGGATCTACTACTACTCCACTTCCATCATCAGCGTTTTTAAGTCTGTAATGAGTGACTACAGCACATTCTTTTGCAAAACCTTCTACATGGTCTGCTTCTTTACTTAAATAAGATTTTGGAATAAATAATGGGAAATAAGCATTTTGATGTCCTGTTTCTTTAAACATTAAATCTAACTGGTCTTTGATTTTTTCCCAAATAGCATAGCCATAAGGTTTAATGATCATACAACCTCTAACATCAGAATGTTCAGCTAAATCAGCTTTTGAAACTAAATCGTTGTACCATTTTGAAAAATCCTCACTTCTTTTGATTAAACCTTTAGATGACATAAATATAAGTATTGAAAGTCCAAAATAACTATTACTAAAAGAAAAGGAAAGCTAATAGAAAATAAAAAAACTAGCTGGTCTTTAAGACTTTATTTAATTTTCTTTTCATTTTAGTGCTTTGCTCCTCAGCAAGTAACGCATCTACTAAGATTCTGCCACTATGTTCGTCAACAATGATTTTTTTACGAGCTGCAATATCTAACTGTACTTGCGGTGGTATTTTTATAAATGAACCTCCAGAAGCGCCTCTTTCTACAGGTACAACAGCTAGACCATTTTTGGAAGCACCTCTAATTCTTTTATAAGCCTTTAGAAATCTATCTTCTATTGATTTAGAAGCTTTTTCTGATTCTTCAAGCAAGAGCTTTTCTTCTCTTTCTGTTTCAGAAACAATTTCTTTAAGTTCATTCTTCTTAGCTTCTAAAGCTTCTTCTTTTGACTTAAGTTGATCTGTGACTTCGTCAAGAACTTCTTTTTTATCATCAATTCTGCTAGAATTTTCGTTGATTCTTTTTTCTGCAAGCTGAGCTTCGAGTTCTTGATACTCAATTTCTTTACTTAATGAATCAAATTCTCTATTATTTCTAACATTTTTTTGTTGCTCTAGATATTTTTTAATCGCGATCTTTGATTCTTCAATAATATTTTTCTTTTCTAAAATCAACTGATTTAGGTCTCCGGTTTCTTCTTCAATTTTATCTAACCTCTTGTTTAACCCAGCCATATCATCTTCTAAGTCGTTTACTTCCATTGGTAATTCTCCTCTAACTTCTCTCATGCTATCAATTCTAGAATCAATGAATTGAAGATTGTATAACGATCTTAAAGTTTCTTCTGGTGTATATTTTTTAGTTCTAGCCATTTTATAAGTAATTTATTGGATTCGTATTAACAGTTGTTAAACGGATTGCAAAATTAGTAAATTTTTTCATTAAAAAATCACTTATTAAATCAATTGTGTATTGTTCTGACTCATAATGCCCAATATCGGCGATTAAAATCTTGTTTTCTGACTCAAAAAACTGATGATATTTAAAGTCACCAGTAATGAAAACATCTGCTTTTTCTTTAATAGCATCTTTAAGTAAAAAACTTCCGGAACCCCCACATAGTGCAACTTTTTTAATTTTTTTATTCAAAAAATTAGTGTGTCTTATACCTGCGGCACCAAAATTAACCTTTAATAAATTTAAAAAGTCTTGCTCAGAAAGTTCGTTTGAAAGTTCACCCAACATTCCAGATCCTGAGTTGGAATTATTCAAAATTTGATAGATATCGTGTGCAATCTCTTCATATGGATGTGCATTATTCATGGCGTGAATAACGTCGTGTAATAAATAATTTGGCAGTACAACTTCCACTTTAACTTCCTCAGTAATTTCAAGTAAATCAACTTTTCCTTTAAAAGGTTTTGCTCCAGAAGTTGGCAAAAAACTTCCTAAGCCATCAGATTTAAAACTGCAATTTTTATATTTCCCTATATGACCTGCACCTGAGTTAAATAAAGAATCTAAAAGTATATCAGCATGTGTTTTTGGAACATATACTGACAACTTTAAAAGGTTTTTTTTGGGACGAAGTATTTTAGTGTTATTTAAACCAATAACATCAGCAATTTTAGAATTTACCCCGTCAAATACGTTATCTAAATTTGTATGAATCGCGTAAATATTTATTTTATTTCGAACAGCTCTTAACAACAACTTACCAGTCAAAGAACTGTTAGTAATATTCTTAAGTTCACCAAAAATAATTGGGTGGTGTGCAACAATTAGATTACATTTTTGATCGATTGCTTCTTGTATAACCTCTAAAGTCACATCTAAAGAAACAAGAATTCCATTAATTTCGCTGTTCAAATCTCCTACTTGTAAACCAGAATTATCGTAACTTTCTTGCAAATTTAAAGGAGCAATGGATTCTAAGTAATTGGTTACGTCTTTAACTTTCATAAATCAATAAAAATCAAATATAAAACAATGAAATGGTTCCAATGGATATTATCACCATTATCGTTAATTTACTGGTTTATAACTGATAGCAGAAATCGCCTGTACGATAGTGGTATATTAAAAGAAACTAAGTTTAATTTACCGGTAATAGGAATTGGAAACATCACAGTAGGTGGAACTGGAAAAACACCCCATTGCGAATATGTAGGAAGGATTTTCTCAAAAAAAAATCATATAGCTGTGCTTTCAAAAGGATACGGAAGGAAAACTACAAATTTTAAATATGTAGAACTTTCTAACAAATCTTTTGAAGTTGGAGATGAACCTTTGCAAACTAAACATAATTTCCCTGATCAAATCATTGCAGTAGACCACAAACGAGTAAAAGGAATTCAGAAAATAATAAAGGATTTTCCCAAAATAAAAACAATTATTCTTGACGATGCATTCCAACATCGTTCTGTTAAAATAGGTTTTAATATTTTATTATGCGACTACAACAATCCAATTTTTGAAGACTATATAATGCCCTTAGGCAAACTAAGAGAATCTAGAAAAGGTGTGAAAAGAGCTGACTGTGTAATTGTAACTAAATGCCCTGAAAGTCTTCAAGACAAAGAAGCAAATGATATAGAAAAAAAATTAAATTGCAAAGAAGTATTTTTTACAAAAATTAAATACGATCACATTATTTCAGTATATGATCATCTTAAAATAGGAAATATCAATAATAAATCTGTAATCTTAGTTACTGGTATAGCAAATTCAGAACCAATACTAAAATATCTTAAAACATTGAATGTAAAATCTAGGCATTTAAAGTACTCTGATCATTATAATTACAATACATCCGATGTTAAAAGAATAATAAGTAATTATAACGAAATAACAAAAGACTCCATTATATTGACTACAGAGAAAGATGCCCAAAAATTAAGAGAGTTTAAAGAATTATCGTCATTTCCGTTATACTATTTGAAGGTATCGGTTGATTTTTTGTGGAATAAGGATAAATTTGAAAAAAAAATTAAAGATTATGTTGAATCTTATTCATGAAACTAGCGATTTTTTAAAAGCTAAAACTAATTTCAAAGTAGAAATAGGTATTATTTTAGGCACTGGTTTGGGAGGCTTGGTGAATGAAATAAAAATTAAACATGCTATTCCCTATGAAGATATTCCTAATTTTCCTATTTCAACTGTAGAAGGCCATCAAGGACAACTTATTTTTGGAGAGATCGGTGGTAAAAATGTAGTTGCCATGCAGGGGAGATTTCACTTTTATGAAGGCTATACGATGCAGGAAGTAGTTTTTCCAGTTAGAGTTATGAAATTTTTAGGAATTAACAAGCTAGTTGTAAGCAACGCATCTGGAGGAGTAAATCCTAAATTTGAAATTGGAGACATCATGATCATTAACGATCATATTAATTTATTCCCTACCAATCCACTTATAGGTCCAAACCTTAAAGAATTAGGAACAAGATTCCCTGACATGAGCGATGCTTACGACGAGCAACTTATAAAAAAAGCAGAAGCTATCGCTAAAGAATTAAACATTAAAATTGTTAAGGGTGTCTACGCAGGACTAACTGGCCCAACACTTGAAACACCTGCCGAATATTTATATATACGTAATATAGGAGCAGATGCCGTTGGAATGAGTACAGTTCCAGAAGTTATTGCGGCAAGACACATGAAAATTCCTTGTTTTGGAGTTTCTGTAATAACAGACCTTGGTGTACCTGGTAAAATTGTAAAAGTTACTCACGAAGATGTTCAAAATGTTGCAATAAAATCTGAATCCTCCCTTACAAAACTTATTAAAAAATTCTTTGAATCTATATAATTAATGAATTTAGAAAGTGTCCTTTTAAAATATGAACCCATAATTGGAATTGAAATACATGCCCAATTAAATACTAAATCTAAAGCCTACTGTGGGGATGGTAATGAATTTGGAGCAATTCCAAACACAAGAACCTCGCCAGTTTCTTTAGGTCACCCTGGAACACTTCCAAAATTCAATAAAGAAATAATTAATCATGCCCTTAAACTCGGATTGGCATTAGATTGTGAAATCACCAAATGGATGCATTTTGATAGAAAAAATTACTTCTATGCGGATCTACCAAAAGGGTATCAAATTACTCAAGATAAAACACCTATTTGTAGAAAGGGGCAAATATTAATTCGTTTAGAAAACAATGAAACTAAAAACATTGAGTTGACCAGAATTCATATGGAAGAAGATTCCGGTAAAAGTATTCACGATTTAGATCCATTCAATACCCTTATCGATTTAAACAGAGCTGGAGTTCCTCTTTTAGAAATTGTTACGGAACCTGTTATAAGAACTTCAACAGAAGCATATCAATATGTAACCGAAATAAGGAAATTATTAAGATACTTGGAAATTTGTGATGGTAATATGGAAGAAGGGAGTATGAGATGTGATGTAAATATCTCCATTATGCCAATTGGAAGTGAAAAATTTGGAGATCGTGTAGAAGTAAAAAATCTCAATTCCATTAGAAATGTCCAAAGATCGATTGACTATGAAATAGTAAGACAAGCAAAGGTTTTAGATGGTGGTGATGAAGTAAAAGTAGAAACTCGCACATTTGATGCACCTAGCGGAAAAACAAGTGCTATGCGTAAGAAAGAAGCTGCACATGATTACAGGTATTTTCCAGAGCCCGATTTAAACCCCATAAAAATTGAAGAAAATCATTTATTAGATATTAAATCTAAAATGCCTGCTCTACCAAACGAGTTATTTAAAAAGTTTACTGAAAACTATGGACTTTCTAATTACGATGCTCTAGTAATAATCGAACAGAAAGAAATAGCACAATATTTTGAGCAATTAGTTCAGTTTACGACCAATTTTAAAACTGCAGCTAATTGGGTTATGGTCAATATAAAATCCTATTTAAATCAACAAGCTATTGAAATAAATTCATTTCCAGTATCAGCCGAAAAAATGGGATTGTTAATACAAATGATAGATGAAAACCTGATTTCTAATTCACTGGCTAATCAGAAATTATTTCCTGAAATGATTAAAAACCCCAATGAACATCCTCAGTCAATTGCTGAAAAAAATGATTGGATAAGCAGTGACAGTGAAGATGACCTATTATCCCTAGTGACTAAAATAATTGATGAAAACCCTTCGGAAAGTGAACGACTAAAAAATGGAGAAAAAAAACTGACTGGTTTTTTTATGGGAAAAATAATGAAAGCCTCCAATGGTACTGCAGATCCAAAAAAAACAGCACAAATACTTAATAAATTACTAAGTCAATAAATATGAAATTAATCTTAAATTTATTTGCATTACTAACTATCATAAGTTGTCAGAATAAATCTTCTGAAAATTCTTTCCAGTTAGATTTCATACAACAAACAAAAGAGGTAATTTATTTATATAAAATTGTCAATAATAACCCAGTAAAAATAGATTCGTCAAAAACAAACTCAATAAATCATGAATTTAATATTGAATTAAGTGGTGCTGATATTTTTTTAGTTGGAACCGAGCCTAAGAAAAGTATTTTATTTATTGGATTGCCGAATAAAAGCAATGAGTTTTTGTTCAAAGATGGAAGTTATGAAAACTTAGAAGTAACTGGAGATTCCTGTAATATAATTCTTCAAAATCATTTTAAATACAGAAACGATATTATTAGTAAGATACAAGCCATTAACAACTCGTTAGATGAAGAAAAAATAATTTTGAAAAATAATGTCATTATTAAATATCAAGAATATTTAAAAAAATTTATAAACGAAAATAAACAATCACCTTCGCTAATTATGTTGTTGGGTGAAATACAAAGCCCAGTTGAATTTCAAAAAGAATTATTTATTATCAAAAATATCATCCTCAATCAATTTGAAAATCAAAAATATTTGAGTGAAATAAATAAGGCTATAGAAAATGCCAATCAACAACAAAAATTTATAAAAAATGAAAAGTCAAGACTCAAAAAAGAAAAAGGACAAAGAAAAAAAATGGGAATTAGTATTGGATCAGAGGCTCCAGAAATTGCACTAGAAAATGCCAGCGGAGAAATTATAAGTTTAAACTCCTTAAGAGGAAAGGTAGTACTACTAGACTTTTGGGCTTCTTGGTGCAGACCTTGTAGAGCAGAGAATCCAAACGTTGTTAAACTTTACAACAAATATAAAAACCAAAAATTTACTGTTTTTAGCGTTTCATTTGATCAAGAAAAATCCAAATGGTTAGCTGCTATAAAGCAAGATCAATTAAGCTGGCCTAACCACGTAAGTGAATTAACAGGGTGGAAATCTACACCAGGAGAAAAATATGGAATTACCAGTATTCCGAAAACATTTCTTATAGATAAAAATGGAGTCATCATTGGTTATGACTTGAGAGGAGAAGCGTTAGAAAAAAAATTATCAGAAATACTTTAAAAATTAATGAAATACTTTATTGTTGTTATAATCACTTTTTTGAATGTGCTAATTTTTAATGCTCAGGATTATTTTCAACAAAAAGTCGATACTTATATCAATGTAGAACTTGATGATGATGGCCACTACCTTAAAGGATTTGAAAAAATAGTATATCATAATAATTCTACAGCAGAATTGGATTCTATAATAATCCATCTTTGGCCTAATGCTTACAAAAATAGTTTCACAGAACTAGCCCAACAAAAATATGAAAATGGTAGCGCTGAGTTTAAATATGCAGAAAATGAAGAATTAGGGTTTATTGACTCTCTAGATTATAAGGTGAACGGACAGAAGATTAAATGGAATTACTTAGATGGAAAAATTGATATTTCCGTGATTTATCTTGAAAAGCCTATTAGTTCGGGCGACTCTATTACCATTACTACACCATTTAGAGTTAAAATTCCATCAGGTAAATTATCAAGACTCGGACACATTGGTCAGTCTTACCAAATTACACAATGGTTTCCAAAACCTGCAGTTTATGACAATAATGGTTGGCACCCTATGTCGTATTTAGATCAAGGAGAATTTTATTCTGAATTTGGAAATTATGATGTTTCAATTACTGTTCCGAAAAACTATGTTCTTATGGCTACAGGGGATCTTCAAAATAAGGAAGAAATTGAATTTTTAAATAAAAAAGCTAAAATTACTGAAAGACTTTTTCATGAAAACAAATTACCTGTAAGGGATAGTATTGGTAAAAAAGTCAAGTCGTTCCCCAAAAGCAGTAAGGAATCTAAAACGTTAAGATTCGTACAAAACAATGTACATGATTTTGCATGGTTTGCAGATAAGAGGTATCACGTGTTAAAAGGAAAGGTAATCCTTCCAAACACCGGCAAAGAAATAACAACTTGGTCATTATTTACAAACAGTGAAGCCAAATTATGGAAACATTCTATTGAATATATTAATGATGCTACTCAGTACTTTTCTAAATGGGTAGGAGAATACCCATATAATCATGTAACAGCAGTAGACGGAACCATAAGTGCCGGAGGAGGTATGGAATATCCAAACATCACAGTAATTGGCACATCTGGAAGTCATCAATCATTAGAAACTGTAATTATTCATGAAGTTGGACACAATTGGTTTTATGGAATTTTAGGAAATAATGAGAGGGACAATGCCTGGATGGATGAAGGACTAAATACATATATTGAAATTAGATATATGGAAGAAAAATATCCAAATGGATATGAAAGTAAAGAAGAAAAAAAGAAAGAAAGAGGAATCTCTATAAGTATTCCAATTGAGGAAAAAGAAATTCAACATATCGCTTACCAATTCAATGCATCGAGGAATTACGATCAACCTTTAAAAATGGGATCCAAGGATTTTACTCAGATCAACTATGGAGGAATGGTATATAGTAAAACAGGAATTGGATTTCATTATCTTAAAGGTTACCTAGGAGAAAAATTATTTGATGAATGTATGAACGAATATTTTAACCAATGGAGATTTAAACATCCTAGTCCAAAAGATATTCAAAAAGTATTTAAAACTATAAGTAAAAAAAACTTAGACTGGTTTTTTGAAGATTATATTAAAACCACCAAAAAAACTGACTATTCGTTTAAAAAAATAGCTGAAATAAATGAACAAGAATACTTGATCAAGTTAAAAAACTTAACAGGATATACCTCCCCTATCCCAATTCAAATGATCGATGATTCCAACGAAATAATTTCAGAAAAATGGATCAAAGGGTTTAAAAAAGACACATCATTTGTTTACAAAACAAGTGAGAAACCTTCCAAGATAGCTATAGATTATAATGTGATAACTACAGATTTTAATTACAAGAACCACCTAGCTAGGACTAAGGGCATGTTCAAACTTTACAAACCCATAAAATTCAAATTTCTACCAATTACAATTAACAATAATATAGAAAATAATATTTTTTATTCACCAATAATTGCTGGTAATGCTTATGATAAAACAATGATAGGTATGGCCATGTATAATAGTGCAATAAAAGATAAAAAAATAGAATGGTTAATAAACCCACTTTACGGATTGGGATCTAAAAAAATAATTGGTTCTGGAAAAATCCAGAGCAATATCAGTACAAAAGGACTATTTCCAAGAATTCAATTAGGCTACAAAATTAAAAGTTTTCATAACCAACATATAAGTCTTTCCACAGAAGAAAGATGGACCAAACAAGAAATATTTGCTGATTTTAGATTAAAAACTAAAAACTTAAGAACCTCTCCATTTCAAAACATCAAAATAAGAACTTTGAAAATAGATGACTATGTGGCTGATGGAATATTTACAAATCCGCCGAAGAGAAAAGTCAGAGAACAATATTATGGTGAGATGGAATACCATATAAAAAACCGACAAATTCTAAAACCTAAAGAACTGAAAATAAACTACATATATGGATTCAAAGAAAATTCAAACTTGGTAAATAGCATACAATTAACTTCTAAAATTGAAAAATCTTATAATAAAAGCTATGATAAAATAAAATGGCGTTTTTTTGCAGGATATCATTTTAATGAACATATTTCAGAACAATATTCGTTCTACCTAAGTGGGAAAAATGGAGAAATGGATTATTTATACGATAACACTTATTTAGCTAGAAATTCTAGTAATCAAAATAATTTTTTTTCAAGGCAGAATGACAATTCATATGGAGGATTTAAATTAATGGATACCACCTTAAAAAGTAACAATTGGATGATTTCAAATAATTTTAAAATTGACATCCCAAAATTGCCAATTGGTATATTTACTGATATTGGAGTATTTAAATCAAACGTGGGAGAAAATAAAGTTAATTGGGGATACAATGCTGGAATATTTACAAGGATTGCTGTAAATGAAGAGATAATTGGGATTTATCTCCCTATTTTATACTCTAATAATTTTGGAGCGTCATTAAATAACTTAAAAATATTACAGAGAATAAGCTTTATTTTCAATCTAAATAATATAAATCCGTTTCATCTTAAAAAAACCATAGAGCCATAAAAAATAGATCTAAAATATATTTTGCATCAGATTTTCATTTAGGTAGTTATTCGTCTAATGAAGAAAAAAAGAGAGAAGAAAAAATTATTAAATGGTTATCTTTTGTAGAAAAAGATGCAAAAGAAGTTTTTTTAGTTGGAGATGTTTTTGACTTCTGGTTCGAACATAAATTTACGGTTCCAAAAGGAAATATTCGATTTTTAGGAAAAATTGCTCAATTAATTGACCATGGAATAAAAATTTATTTTTTTACTGGAAATCATGACATGTGGATGTTTGACTATCTTAAAAATGAAATAGGAGTAGAAATAATCAAAGCCCCAATCACTATTAAAAGAAATGGTAAAACTTTAATGATCGGACATGGCGATGGCTTAGGTCCTGGGGATTTAAAATATAAATTCATCAAAAAGTTTTTTACCAATAAATTCTGTCAGTGGATGTTTGCCAGACTTCATCCGAATTTAAGTTTTTTTATTGCTCGTTACTGGTCGCAATACAGCAAAGACAATGAAAAGAAAGCCAGTCCGCCATTCCTAGGTGAAAAAAAAGAGTGGTTGATACAATATTGTAGGGAACAACTTAAAAAAAACAACAGTATTGATTTCTTTATTTTTGGTCACAGACATTTACCTATAGATCACAAAATAGGAATGAAAAGTAAATATATTAATCTTGGAGACTGGATTGATCACAACACTTATGCAGTGCTTGAAGAAAATGAATTAAATCTCAAGGAGTTTAAAGGTCTATAAACTATTTATATGTAATGCTAAGTCAATTAGTTTATTAGAATAGCCAGCCTCATTGTCGTACCAAGAGATCAGTTTAAAAAAGCTATCGTTTAGTTGAATTCCAGCTTTAGCATCTACTATAGATGTTCTAGCGTCTCCCATAAAATCTTGTGAAACAACCAATTCTTCTGTATATCCCAGGATTCCTTTTAGTTCATTTTCAGAGGCACTTTTTAAGGTTTTCATTACCTCTTCATAAGATGTTTTAGCACCTAACTTTACTGTTAAGTCTACAACCGATACATTAGCAGTAGGAACTCTGAATGCCATACCAGTAATTTTACCAACTAAACTTGGAATCACTTTGGTTACAGCTTTTGCTGCACCTGTAGAAGCAGGAATTATATTGACTAAAGAACTTCTACCGCCTCTAAAATCTTTTTTAGAAGGACCGTCAACTGTAAACTGAGTAGCTGTTGCTGCATGTACTGTAGTCATTAAAGCTTCTTCTATTACATAAGTATCATTTAATACTTTAGCTAATGGTGCCAAACAATTCGTTGTGCAAGATGCGTTTGAAACTATTAAATCTGAAGATTTGACATCATGATGGTTTACACCCATAACAAACATCGGAGCGTCCTTAGAAGGAGCTGAAATAGCAACTTTATTTGCGCCGCCATCAATATGTTTCTGAGCTAATTCCAGAGTTGTGAAAATCCCCGTACATTCGAGTGCAACGTCTACACCTACATCGTTCCATTTTAATTGACTTGGATCTTTCTCTGCAGTGATCCTAATGTGTTTTCCATTTACATATAACTGATTATTTTCAACTGTAATATCTCCTTTACATATTCCATGAACTGAATCGTATTTCAATAGGTATGCAAGATGATCTACATTTAACAAATCGTTAATTGCTACAACCTCAACGTTTTCTCTTTGAAGACACGATCTAAAAACCATTCTTCCAATTCTTCCAAAACCATTGATACCTACTTTAATTTTACTCATATTTAAATTTTTTGTAAATGTAAAAAGACCTTGATAATATCAAGGTCTTTTAGAAAAAAATATTTTATTATAATTTAATACTTGACAAATTTAACTACATTTTTATCTTGGTCTGAATCCACTACCACTAGGTATGTTCCCATAGATAAATCTGATGTAGATAAAGGAATGTTATTGTTTCCCGTATTCATCAATACATTATTGTATATTGTTTTCACTAAACTTCCACTCAAATTATAAATTGAAATACTCACTAAACTTGATTTGTTTAAATCAAAAGAAAGATTGGTGTTTTGTGAAACTGGATTAGGATAAATGCTAGTAGAAGATATATTTTGTATAGAAGTGTTCCCTTCAATTGGTTCTTGGATGGACAATAAATTATCTGCTCTCCAAATACCTCTACCATAAGTACAAGCATAAATTGCTCCTGGATTATTTACTTTTCTATAACCACCTTCCATTGGATCTTCCCAATCTCTCCATTGTTGACAAATATCATAAACTGGTATCGCTCCAATTTCAGAATTATTGGCAACCCAATTAGTATTATTACCATTTATATTATCAGTAGTAAATACACCATATGCAGTACCAATAACAATTATGTCTGTGGTAGGATCTCTCTCAATAATACAACCCAAAACTGGCATATCTGGAAGATCACCATCAATTGATGAGAATGTTGGATTATCAGCTGTTGCATTTGTTGAGTAAAAAACATGGCTGGAAGAAGTACCACCTGTTACAATACAAACATTGTCAGGGTTTGATGGATCTACTGAAATATCTTCGATTCTTCCAGAAACATTGTACACTGTCTCATAGTGAACTGTATATTCAATAGGTGAGCCATTTTTGTAAGTATACAAGTCACCATCATTAGCAAAATTAATTTGATTTACAAATGATCCCGTAACTATATTCCCTGAAGCAATTTCAATTAAAGTATCTGAAGGAGATGGTCTGTAAGCCAAATCTGCAGCTTGTTTTGAATAAGCGTTTGCCAAACCAGAAACTCTTATAAGACTTCCATAATTACCACACCAAGCATAATCCATATTATGAGATATTTCAAAACTCTTTATGCTGCTATTGTAATTAAACAATCTCCACCATTCTGGATTGGTTGTGAATCTCATCATATCTCTTGTTATGTAAACTGATGCGTCATTTTGAGTTATAAAATATGATTGAACATAATCAGGTAGTGTTAAGGTGTCTGCACCTGTGACTGTTATGAAAGTATCAGTTCCAACTATGTTCATGGTATCATACACATTAATATTTTGGCTTAATACATGTTTAATAGGAATTCCAAAAGAACTACTAAAATAAGTAATAGTATCTCCAGCATCCATATCTTGGCTAGGTACGTAAATAACTGAATCTTGGGTATTTAAATCTTCTGGGTTTTCCATTAAAGCAATCGCATTATAAAATGGACCACAATCTTGCCCAACAATTCCAGTACAAGGAGCTGGAACAGATTGACTTGTAGTCCCTTTGTCACTAGATCTTGAAATAGAACCGTTATAAACGGTTGTAATAATTGCATCACTGTTCAAATAAGATATTTCACATTCAAATCCATCTCCACCAGAAACTTCAGCAAATTCTTTGGAATAAGATGATGAATTATTTTTGTATTGAGTTCCATTATCTTGAGCACCACCAATAACAGAACCGTCACCACCAAAGCCCATAGAATAAAATTGTGTCACACTGTAACCTTTATTAATGACAGTTGTGAGTTGGTTTGGTCCAGAAGCACCAAACCTTGCCTGAACACCTCCATCATTACCAACCATCAAAGTGAAATCGTTCTTCCAAAATAATCTATGATTATCGGCATGAACATAAAATGGCATTGAAGGACTGGCCCACCAACTAGAAATTGGATACCACTGACCGTTTTCAGTAACAGAATTTGGAGTATGTATCCATGACCAAAGATCGATACCGCCAATAATACATTCTTCACCATCAGCTGTTGAACTAACAACTAAATTATAACCTCCTTGGTTGGACCTTGTAGAGCTAAGGGGAGAAAAGTTTGTAGTTGAAGCTGGAGCTATCTGTACCCAGTCAACACCATTATCATCAGATCTAAAAACTCCTCCCAATTGACCAGCAGAATTAGCAAATAATGCATATAAAACGTAAGAAGAATCAGAAGGATTATTTGGGTTGTTTAAATTTTTATATTTAGAAATTGCATATTCTGACCTGAGCATTCCAGTACCTGTTAACTCACCATTTGAATGTAAGTTTGTCCAGCTTGATCCAGCATCATAACTAATCCAGGTTCTTACACCACCTTGATCAACACCTAATATAATCACATTTCCATCTTCAGAAACTTTAACATCTCCAATAGTTGCGTTGGTAGGAATTCCAGTAACAGAGACACCGGAGGGATTTGCATTTAAATTATCGATCTTCTTTAGACCAATATTTGCACCTACATAATAGACCTCGCCATAAGTTGAAGGTACTGAAACAACTTTGAAAATTTCCTTATTGTTAGTTCCACTAACTTGGGTAAATGTTGGTGAATTAGAATCGATATTTTTACTAACCCATAGTCCATCACCTGCAATAACACCTCCTTCAAACTTGGAACATCCTGTTGCTACATAAAGATCACCAGTCCCTGAAAAAGCAATTGAAGAAATACCTAATGAACCTGTTCCTTGAGCACTAGTTTCCATAGTGTCGTCAAACTCTTGAACACGGTTCCAATTGGAACCACCATTAGTAGTTTTAAATAAACCGCCTGATACAGAACCAGCGTACATAACTTCAGAGTTGTCAGGATGCATGGCAATAGCTCTTGTTCTGCCCCCAACGTTGTCAGGACCTTCCTCAATAAAAGCGAGATTTGTTGACCTACTCATCATTCTTTGTCTTACTTCATCTTTGGCAGCTGCCAACTTGCTAATTTCTATTTTGTTGGTGATAACATCTTTGTATAAGCTATTATTGTAGTCGATTGCATCATTGGCACTGGCTTGTGCTTTAGAATCCTTAATATTTTTATAAGTATAATTCCTGATTTCAGAATTAAATTTTCTTGGCATATTTAGGTATGTTATAAAAGCAAATAGGATTACAAAAGGTATTATAATAAATTTCTTCATTTTTTTTATTATTTCATTATTATCCGAAAATACAAATAATTAAATTATTAAGTAAAATGTTAAGCTAAAATTATAAAAAATAACTTGAACAAATTAAAACAAATGCTTTTCAGCATGGTAACTCGACCTGACTAAAGGGCCGCTCTCTACATATCTAAAGCCCATCTTAAGTCCTAATTCTTTGTAGCTACTAAACAACTCTGGAGTTATAAATTCTTCAACTGGTGCGTGTTTTGGGGTCGGTTGTAAATATTGACCAATTGTAACAATATCTACTTTTGCTTGTCTTAAATCTTCTAATGTCTCCAATACTTCATCGTGAGTTTCTCCCAATCCCAGCATTAAGCCAGACTTTGTTTTCATGCCCCCTTTTTTTAACCTTAGTAACAATTCCAAACTTCTGTTATATTTAGCCTGAACTCTTATTGTTTTTGTAAGGCGTCTTACAGTTTCAATGTTGTGAGAAACAATTTCAGGAGCTACATCAATAATATTTTGGAGATTTTCCCATTTGCCAGCAAAATCTGGTATTAAAGTTTCTAATGTAGTTTTTGGAGATTGTCTTCTGATAGCTTTCACTGTACTTACCCAAATTTCTGATCCTCCATCTTGCAAATCATCACGGTCAACAGATGTAATTACTGCATGTTTAACATTCATTAATTTTACAGAATTAGCAACTCTTCCAGGTTCAAAAACATCTACCTCTTCTGGTTTTCCAGTAGCAACAGCGCAAAAACCACAAGATCTGGTACAAACATTTCCTAAAATCATAAATGTAGCAGTTCCTGCTCCCCAGCATTCACCCATATTCGGACAATTACCACTTTCACAAATAGTATGTAATTTGTGTTCACTAACTAAATTTCTTACTTTTTTGTAATCTTCTCCAGTGGGTAATTTAACCTTCAGCCATTTTGGCTTTTTAGTTTTGGTAATGGTTTCGCTACTCATTAATAAAATTTATTTCCAATAGAACAACTTAAATAAATAGAAGGATAAAACCTTCGGTCACTATTGTTTATCATAATTGAAATCGGATTCATAAAAGCATCTATGGACAAACCAACTTCAAGTGCATTTATAATTTCTCTAGTATTTGCAAATTCAAATTCTAAACCAAATTTTAAAAACCCACCTGGATTTAATTTTGTAGACATAATTCCAGCAGACCAAGAACCTCTTCCATAGATATTGTAAAAGTTGTGAAGTTCTGGATCGTAGCGTTCTAGGGAAATACCAATAACTTGTCCAGTATTGTTGTATTTAAAAACCTCTAAATAAACTGGTTTTAAAAAACCTATTGAGGGACCTAAAGAGTAATTCATAGACAATTGTAATCCATTGTCCCTAAGTTTTTCAAAAATTATTTTTCTTTGTCCCCACCCAACTCTTAGGGCAAATAGCGAATTTAATTTTCCATAAATAAATTTTTTAGCACTCTCATCAAAAGAACCAAAAATCTTGTATTCTTTGTCATGGCTGATATTAATCAGATCTATATTAAACAACTTTTTCTTCTTATAAGTGCTAAATTTAGAAGTACTGTAATTCAAGCCAAGACCGTTGGATTGCAAAACAGCACCTATCCAAGTTTCTTTAACAATTCTAACCATCATTTTGTCTTGCTGTGGAACCTGGCTACGACAAATGGTAATTAAGAATAAATGAAAAAAAATAAAATATAATACGAGTACTTTCAGCTTCATCAGTGTAACAAAAATAACTAATTTGTGATACAAGAAAAACTGTTTAAAGGAAAGTTTAAATTTAATTAAGACTTAGTGACAGATTCTTTACTGATTACAGAAGTTTCAGAAGTATTATCAGAATTTGATTTTAGATATTCACTGTAAGCAGGACAAGTTTTTTGAACAGGCTTGAAAAGGAAACATGAATTAAGACAAGTAATTGTTGTTACTGTAAATATAATTGTAAATAATTTTTTCATTGTTATAAATGTTTACTTTGAACAAAAATATTAAAATTAGTATAACAACAATAAATTAGAAACGTTTATTTGGATAAATAATGATAAATAAGAATTTATTAATTAATAATGTGTCCGAAGATTGGAGAAATATTCTGGAAAAAGAATTCAATAAAAACTACTTCGATCAGTTGCTAATTGAAGTGAACAAAAGCTTCAAAAAAAATATTCTATTACCGGCTCCAGAAAATATTTTTAACGCATTTAATAAAATAAGTTTTACAAGACTAAAAATGGTGATTTTAGGACAAGACCCATACCACGGAGAGAAACAGGCTAATGGACTTTGCTTTGCTGTCAATAGAACAACTCAAACTCCACCATCCTTAAGAAATATGTTTTCTGAAATTTATTCAGATACTAATGAGCTTCCTCAAACTGAAAAAAATTTAGAATTTTGGGCTCAACAAGGAATTCTACTTTTAAACACCAGCCTTACTGTCGAAAGAGATAAACCAAATTCTCATTCCCATATTGGATGGAATAAATTTACTGATGAAATATTATTGCAAATTTCAAATCAAAAAAAAAATATTGTTTTTTTTCTTTGGGGAAATAATGCAAAACAAAAAAAGAGACTTTTAAACATTGACAAACATTTAGTACTCAGCACGTCACATCCTTCACCTTTATCAGTTTACAGAGGGTTTAAAGGTTGCAAGCATTTCTCTAAGGCAAATAAGTACCTAGAAAATCACGGAATTAAAAAAATTATTTGGTAATTTTCTATCGTAATATATTAATAATTGTTATCTGTTGTTTCAAGATTTTAATTTTTGGACAAGAAATTAGAAATGTTGCCATCTACAATGAAAATGTTCTTTTAAAAGAGTATTTGTCTAAGGATAAAACTCCAACACAAATTAAAAACGAAATATTAATATCACACCTTAAGGATGGCTATTTCACAGCATTTATCGATTCCACAAGAGTTTTTAATTCCAACATGGACGTATTTCTAAGTAAAGGGGAAATCATATACAGCAATGAAATATCAATTACATATCCTAAAGATATAGATCTGAAATTGAGACAAAATTTTGAAACAAAAAATAAATATTTTAACCCGATTAGTTTTAAAACTAAAATAAATAATTGGGTCAACTTAATGAATAATAATGGATTTCCATTTGCTGAAATAAATTTTGAAAATACGGCTATTGATCAAAATAATTTTCAAATAAAATGTCTATTAAAAAGCGGACCACTAGTAAAAATAGACACATTAATTACCCCAGAACTTTCAAAAAAGGAATGGAATCTCATTTCTAAAGCATCCAATTTAAAAATCGGAAATCGATTTAATTTGAGCCAAATAAACGACATAAGTAAAAATTTAAAAAATACTGGGTATGTTAAAGAATTAAAACCTGCTGCATATGAATTTATCAATGATTTAGCCCATATATATATATACGCAGAACCTGTTTCAAAAAACAGCTTAAACGGCTTAATTGGTGTACAGCCCGATAATGAAGGGAACATACAATTCACTGGAAACGTTGCATTAAATCTCCTAAATTCATTAAAATTTGGAGAAACAGTTAATATTAATTGGCGACGGATGTTTAACGCTTCACAGAATTTGATCACAGAGATTAATCTTCCGTATATACTCAACTCAGAATTTGGATTAATTGGAGGTTTTGATATGATTAAAAAAGATACTTCTTTCTTCAATCTGAAAGGCGGATTTGAATTAAATTATAAAGTGAAAAATAATTTTTCAGCTGGAATATTACTAACATTAAATAATTCGACTAACCTATTGGGAATTGAATACAGTTCTACTTCTACAAATAGTTTTGGATTTACATTTAAATTTAATCAGTTAGATAGAATAAATAATCCAACAAAAGGGCTCTCAGTTGTTAGTGATTTATCTTACGGCTGGAAAGAAAGTTTCAATACTGATTCCATCAATAATAACATTTACAGAACACCAAATTTCAGTGCGAATTTAAAACTCGTGTCTTACACTAGGTTGAAAAAGAAAGCCACCATTAAACTTGGAGTTACTGCAGCCACCATTCAGAATGAAATACTATTTGAAAACGAATTTGCAAGAATTGGTGGCTATAAAACAATAAGAGGTTTTGACGAAGAGACTATTTACACAAGTTCTTTCTTATTGTCCAATATAGAATTAAGATATTTATTTGACGAAAACTCTAATATTTTCCTCTTTTCAGATTTTGCATTAACCGAATCGAAAACCGCATTATTAGCAAAAGAACAACTTTACAACAGCATAGGATTTGGATCCAATATAGCAATGAATAATGGGGTTCTAACCATTATTTATGGATTGGGAAGGAAAATGGAAGATAAATTTCTATTAAGAACCGGAAAGATACATTTAGGATTTACCAGTTTTTTCTAGAAAAATTTAAACAAAATAATATATCTATCCACACACTTTTTTAATTTAGGCAATAAAGTTACATTTGCCGAAAAATTAATTTAAATGGAAAAAACTGTCCCTTATAAAGTAAAAGACATTAGCCTTTCCGACTGGGGAAGAAAAGAAATAAGACTTGCAGAAGCAGAAATGCCTGGACTTATGAGTTTAAGAGAAGAATACAAAGGTGAAAATCCTTTAAAAGGAGCTAGAATTGCTGGATGTCTTCACATGACTATTCAGACAGCCGTACTAATAGAAACACTTAAAGATTTAGGTGCTGAAGTAAGTTGGTCTTCTTGTAATATTTTCTCAACTCAGGACCATGCAGCAGCAGCAATTGCTAGCGAAGGGATTCCAGTTTACGCTTGGAAAGGAATGAATGACCAAGAATTTGATTGGTGCATTGAACAAACATTGTTTGCTTTCGAAGGCAATAAGCCGTTGAACATGATTTTAGATGATGGAGGAGATTTAACAAATATGGTTTTGGATAACTATCCAGAATTAATTGAAGATATTAAAGGACTTTCTGAAGAAACAACCACTGGTGTACATAGGCTGTATGAAAGAATGAAAAATGGAACACTTCCAATGCCTGCAATAAACATCAATGACTCTGTAACCAAATCAAAATTTGATAACAAATACGGTTGTAAAGAATCACTAGTTGATGCCATTAGAAGATCGACAGACGTAATGATGGCTGGAAAAGTTGCAGTCGTTGCTGGTTACGGTGATGTTGGAAAAGGTTCAGCTGCATCTCTTCAAGGTGCTGGTGCTAGAGTCATTGTTACAGAAATAGATCCAATTTGTGCACTTCAAGCTGCTATGGATGGTTTTGAAGTTAAAAAAATGGAGAATGCTGTTGAAGAAGCAGATATTGTTGTGACTGCAACTGGTAATAAAGACATCATCAAGGGCAAACATTTTGAATTGATGAAGGACAAAACGATCGTGTGCAATATTGGTCATTTTGATAATGAAATTGACGTGGCTTGGCTAGACTCTAATCACGGAGATACAAAAACAACTATCAAACCCCAAGTAGACATGTACACTCTCAATGGAAAAGATATTATTCTATTAGCCGAGGGTAGATTAGTTAATTTAGGTTGCGCAACTGGACATCCTTCATTTGTAATGAGTAATTCCTTTACCAATCAGACTTTAGCTCAATTAGAACTTTGGAAAAATAGTGAGAATTATAAAAATGAAGTTTACATGTTACCTAAACATCTGGATGAAAAAGTGGCACTTCTTCACTTATCTAAAATCGGTGTTGAACTTGAGTCTTTAAGTAGCGATCAAGCAGATTATATTGGTGTGAAGGTAGAAGGACCTTTCAAACCAGAATATTACAGATACTAAAAACCAACTTTCCGTTGGATTATAATGAAATTCTCAAACAGACTTAAATTTTACCTTATCGGTTTTAGTTTAGGTCTGTTTTTAGTTTACAGTATTTTCAAGGACAGAAGTTGGAATTGGTTACCTGAAAATAAAGTAAAGCAATTTTTACTTGAAAATCCACTTAGAATATACACAGATAAAAATCAGCAGACTTATCAAAAAGACATTTCAAAAAACATTTTTGATATTATTATAAATGGAGATGTTAATTTCTCTAAGAGTAAAACAGATTCATCTCTTAAAAAATATGTAATAGAATATGAAGAAGCTCATGCATGTTTTGGAGTTTCATTTGAAGACAGTCTTTGCAGAGTTCTTTCTCTGAACAAGATCAACTTTAATTTAAAAAATGATTCTCTTTCATTAGACAGCATCATCCATATTGACCAAGTTAATTTGACTAATCGCTTTTCCAAAATGGAGAAAAAATTTACTAAAGCCTTCATAGTTAAACTAAGAAATAGCCCACTAAATACAGAAGATTTCCTAAAAAATCTAGAATCCTTTAATGTTGATTGGAATACTTCTCTACCATTTAAAAAATTAAATCCACAATATTCTGGAACAATTAAAATTTCAAATATTACTTATCAAATACTATTAGAAACAGGAAATAAGAAATTAAGGTTTAAAGATTTTAACCAACTTTAAAAAAATCAAGATTGTAATCTTTTATAAAAAAGATAAACTGCTACAATTGAAAACAAAATATTTGGAAACCAAACAGCTAACAAGGTATTCCACCCAACATTTATTGCAGCTACAGTAGTCATCTTCATAAAAAAAACATAAACCAGACCGCAACAAAGACCAATAACTAAATTTTTACCTACCCCTTCCCTAGATTTTCGGGAAGCAACAGAAATTCCAATTACAGTTAAAATATACGCTGCAAAGGGATAAGCAGTACGCTCATGATTACTTATTTCTATATGTGCAGTCGAACTGCCTTTAGCTTCTTCTTTTTTCTTGTACTCAATAAGTTCTGGTGTGGTCATTGCAAAGGTTATTTCTGCTCTTTGACCTAAGTCCGTTACATTAAAAGGCAGCACTGTATCAATAATTTTTTTAGTTATTATAGTATCATTTAAAAGTCCTATTTTTCTAATAAATACATTTTTTAACTTCCAATTATTTAGCAAACTATCTCCATATGCTCTTTCAACTTGCATATCACTCTTGAGTTTCCACTGTCCATTTTCATTTTCTTTCCAATCTTCGACCCAAAGCCTTCTAACAGTAGTAGTGTTTCCTAAAAATTGTCTGTAGCTCACAATAGTCCCTCGATTTATCTCTAAATGAACATCTTTAAAATTAACATTGTAACGAGTAAATTTATTTTCAAAAGACAATCTATTTTTATTGGCAAAAGGAGCTACGTAATGATTCATTAACACTGAGATCAATAATAAAAAAGTAGAAGCAATAATATAGGGTCTTGAAAATCTCCAAAAACTTACACCGCTACTTAGAATTGCAACAATTTCTAATCGTTGTGCCATAAAACTTGTAAACCACAATACAGATAAAAAGATAATTAAGGAAGAAAATAAGTTGGCATAATGAATAAAGAAATAAGGATAATATTCAGTAATGATTTTATAAAAAGTTAAATCGTTTTCAGGATCCATGAAGTTTTTCAACTTTTCAGAAACATCAAAAATTATGGATATGCTCATCACAACAGCTATCATAAATACGTAAGTACCCAAGAATTTTTTAACAATAAACCAATCTAACTTCTTCATGTTTTTTACTAAAGTCTGATAACGAGTTTTTTCACCATTTTATTTTTCCAGTCTGTAAAAGTTCCATCTTCAATTCTTTTTCGCGCTTCCTTCACCAACCATAGATAAAAAGCAAGATTATGTATGCTTGCTAACTGAGGGCCTAACATTTCTTTAGATGCAAATAAATGTCTTAGATACGATTTAGAATATCTAGCATCTATCTCTGAAGTACCGTTAACATCAATGGGACTGAAATCATTTTCCCATTTTTTGTTTTTAATATTTATAAAACCCTCACTTGTAAATAACATACCATTTCTAGCATTTCTAGTAGGCATAACGCAATCGAACATATCTACACCTAAAGCAATGCACTCCAATAAATTCGCCGGTGTTCCCACCCCCATTAAATACCTTGGTTTAGAAGTTGGTAAAATATTACAAACTTCTTCAGTGTGTTTGTACATTAAATCATGAGGTTCTCCTACTGAAAGACCTCCGATTGCATTTCCAGGCAAATCAAACGAAGCTACTACTTCAGCACTTTTCTTTCTTAAATCTGAGTAGGTACTTCCTTGAACAATAGGAAATAATGCTTGAGAGTAATTATACAAATTAGGAGCTTCATTAAAACCATCTACACATCTTTTCAACCACCTGTGGGTCATTTCCATTGAAGATTTTGCATAACTATAATCACATGGATAAGGGGTACATTCGTCAAATGCCATAATAATATCTGCACCTATAGACTTCTGAATTTTCATAACATTTTCAGGAGAAAAAAAATGACTGGAACCGTCAATGTGCGACTTAAACTTGACACCCTCTTCTGTAATTTTCCTTCTACCCGACAAGCTATACACTTGATAACCGCCAGAATCTGTTAAAATTGGCTTATTCCACGAAATAAACTTATGAAGACCACCTACCTCTTCTAATAATTTTGTTCCTGGTCTTAAATAAAGGTGATAGGTGTTTCCTAAAATTATTTGTGCTTTTATTTGAGATTCTAAATCGCTCTGTGAAACTGACTTGACAGTCCCAACAGTACCCACAGGCATAAAAATTGGAGTTTTTATGGTCCCATTGTCTGTAGTTATTAGTCCTGAGCGAGCTTTGGACTGTTTGTCAGTTGATTTTAATGTAAAGTTCATAAAACTGTGAATAAACTAGTAGTTGGTAAAGATAGAATATCTTAATTAAGCAATAGTTTTGATTTAACTCTTTATTCTCTATTTATAACATGAAGTATCTAAATATTATTTACGTGCTATTTTTTGCAAGTTTTACAATACAATTACTTTACAAACTATATTTTAATTCTAGGTTGCTTTTTTTAAAAGAAAATAAAAATGACAATGAAATAGATATATCGGTTATAATATGTGCAAGAAATGAAATTAAAAATTTAAAAAAAAACCTAATAAAAATACTTAATCAACAATATAAAAATTTTGAAGTTGTAGTAGTTAACGATAGATCTTGGGACAGTAGTAAAGAATATCTAGATGCGTTAAAAGAGAAATACGAGAATCTTAAGATTGTTAATATTCCAGACAACCAAACCGATCATTTTGGTAAAAAACTTGCTATTACTCTTGGCATAAAAGCAGCAAAATATTCAAAATTTCTGTTTACAGATGCTGATTGTTACCCGAAATCTGAATTCTGGATTAAGGAAATGAGTAAGGGTTTTAATAAAGAAAAACAAATTGTATTAGGTGCAGGAATTTACAAGAAAGATATTGGATTATTAAATAGAATTATAAGATTTGACACAGCCTTCATTGCTACGAATTATCTAAGCTTTGCTAAAGCTAACATTCCTTACATGGGAGTTGGAAGAAACTTGGGATATACTGAAGATGTTTATTATTTTAATGAAGGTTTTAAATCACATTATCATATCGGTTCAGGCGATGATGACTTATTTGTAAATCAAGCCGCAAAAAATAATAATACTGAAATCATTTTCACTGAAAATAGCTTGACTGTTTCTAGTGCTAAAAAGACTTGGAAACATTGGCTTTTTCAAAAAAGAAGACACCACACAACAAATTTCAAGTATAAATTTAGAGATAAAACCCTTTTAAGTCTTCAATATTTAAGTTCATTAGCTTTCTATACTTGTTTATTTCTATCCGTTTATATACAACCTTCAAAAATTGAAATTCTTGTTTGTTTTTTAACCAATTATATTGTTACGATTATAATTTTGTACAAACCTTTCAAGGTTTTAATGTGTAAAGATCTTTTATGGGTGCATCCAATTTATGAAATCATCTTACTAATTTGTCGTCCAATGTTTCAAATTAAAAAGAAGAACATCATTTAAATGGAAATAGAAAAAAATGGTTCTCACCTTTCAGAAAAGGCACAAAAAGATTATGCTTTGGTTATAAGAGCTACACAACAAAAAGACCAACAAGCTTTTGCCGAACTTATGGATAAATACAAAGATTCTATTTATTATATGCTTCTTAAAATGGTGAATAATAACGACGATGCAGAAGATCTTACTCTAGAAGCTTTTGGAAAGGCGTTTAGCAGACTTCACCAATACACACCAAATTTCGCCTTTAGTACTTGGCTTTTTAAAATTGCAACTAATAATTGCATCGATTTTCTAAGAAAAAAGAAGAAAAATGTAATGTCTATCGATAACAGAATCACCAATGAAGATGGGGACGGCTTTATGTTTGAGATAAAAAGTGAAGGCATGACTCCTGAGCAAATAGCAATGAACGACCAGAAAATACAGCTCATGAGACAGTATGTTAAAAAGCTAAAACCTAGATATGAAGTTTTGGTAGAGATGAGGTACTTCAAAGAAATGAGTTATGATGAGATTTCTGACGAACTCAAATTACCATTAGGAACAGTAAAAGCTCAACTTTTTAGAGCAAGAGAATTTCTTTACAACATAATGAAACATAGTATTGAAACCATCTAATTCCATCCAAATATTAGCAACTTATTTTCCAAATCTTAATAAAGAACAATTACATCAATTTCATATTTTAAAGGAAATTTATTTAGAATGGAACTCTAAAATCAATGTGATAAGTAGAAAAGATACTGAAAACTTTTATGTAAGGCATGTAATGCACTCTCTATCAATTGCTAAATATATTGATTTTAAAAAGGGTTCTAATATTTTAGATGTAGGGACTGGGGGAGGTTTTCCTGGCATTCCACTTGCAATTTATTTTAATCAAGTTAATTTTACATTAGTTGACTCGATAGCTAAGAAAATTAAGGTAGTACATGAAGTTGTCAATGGATTAAAATTAAATAATGTCCAAGCTGAAGCTTTAAGAGCTGAAAAACTAACAAAAAAGTTTGATTTTGTTGTTAGTAGAGCAGTAACAAGACTGGATAAATTTTGTCCTTGGATTTCTAAAAATATCAGTACCAAAAACATCAATGACATTAAAAATGGAATCATCTATTTAAAAGGTGGAGACTTAGATGAAGAAATTCGAGAAATATCAAAAAAATATAATTTTAAAATTATTGAAATATCTAATTTTTTCAAGGACGCATTTTTTGACACGAAGTCAATAGTTTATTTAAATAAAAAATGATTAATTCTAAACATTATTAAATTCATTTAAATAAATTTAACAACTGCTTTAATTAAATTTAAGTTCTGAAAATAAAACACTACATACTATTATCAATTATTTTATTAGTTAAAAATTTAATTTCTCAAGATTTTGAAAGCAGATCTACAGATGTTAAAATACAAAGACTTTTATTCTTAATTGAACAAATGTATGTCGAAGATGTAGATATAAATCACGTCCAAGAAAACTTAGTTACTGGAATGTATAATTATACCAAACCTATGCCACTATACATGCATGACTCCACATTTAGTTTATTAAATTTAAAGTCATCCGATAAAGCAGCACTTGGTTTTACTGTGAAATTCAAAAAAGGTAAGGTATTAGTTGATAGTGTATTTTCAAAAACAGGAGCAAGCTTGATTAATATAGAAAGTAATGACCAGGTATTAAGTATTGATGGAAATAAGTTGAGTGAAGTATATTACTATTCAGACTTTTTCAAGCTCACTGTTGGTGATTCTAATTCCTATTCAAATATTAAATTAATTAGGGACAAAGACACTTTAGATTTTAAAGTGCAAAGAAAAAAGAAATCGAACTTTAGTCTTATACCTATTCCTAATTCATCCCCTAATTCCTATGTTAATAATTTTGAAAATGGATTAAAGCTATTTGATATCGTTTACCCAGATAGTGTTTTAAAATCTAAAATAACGGAAAACGGAATCCGATATATGCTGGAGCAGCTAGACCCTCATTCTACTTACATATCTTTAAAAGACTTACACGATATGAATGCTCCTCTAAAAGGTTCCTTTACTGGAGTTGGGATAAGGTTTCAAATTTTTAAAGACACTGTTCTGGTAGTTCAAGCTATTCCAGGTGGACCTTCTGAAAAAGTTGGTTTAATGGCTGGCGATAAAATCATTAAAATACAAGACGAGATGGTTGCCGGAATTGGAATGAAAAATAGCGGGGTCCGTGATAGACTTTTGGGGGATAAAGGAACTAAAGTTTTGGTGGGAATTAAAAGAGGAATAAGTGATGAGGTAATTGATTTTGAAATCACAAGAGATAAGATACCAATTTACAGCGTAGATGCTTCTTACATGGTAAATGATAATACTGGTTATATAAAACTGAATAATTTCTCTTCTACAAGCGTAAATGAAATCAGAAAAGCTGTTTTTAGTCTTAAAAATTCAGGAATGGATAATCTAATTTTAGATCTTCAAAATAATGGTGGAGGATATTTGAAAACAGCAGTTGACTTAGCTGATGAAATGCTAACTGGCAATAAAAAAATAGTATCTACCAATGGTAGAAAGTTTCCTGAAAAAATTTATTCTGGAAATAAAAATGGTTTACTTGAAAAAGGTAAAATCATTATTTTGGTTAATGAAGGAAGTGCTAGTGCAAGTGAAATTGTTAGTGGAGCTATTCAAGATTGGGACAGAGGTTTGATACTTGGAAGAAGAACTTTTGGAAAAGGACTTGTTCAAAAACCCATACAACTTCCAGATGGAACTCAGGTAAGAATTACAACTTCTAAATATTATACTCCTAGTGGAAGATGTATTCAGAAATCATATTCTGGAGGTTCTATGGCCTACAGAAAAGAAAAATACAGTCGTTATAAGTCTGGAGAATCTTTTAATAAAGACAGTATTAAAAACAACGAAGATCAAGTTTTTTCTACTTTAGTTAAAAGTAGAAAAGTGTATGGTGGAGGTGGTATAGTTCCTGATATATTTGTTCCTTTAGATACTAACGGCACTAGTCCCTATTTTAGCAAACTAGTTAGAAAAGGTATTTTTAATCAATTTTCTCTTTACTATGTTAACAAATACCGAAGTCAATTGGAAAAAAAATACCCAAACTTCAAGAAATATAAATCTAGTTTTGAATCTAAAAAAGCACTACAAGAACTTATAGAATTTGCTAAAAAAGAAGGGGTTGAATTCAATAAAGATGAGTATGAAGAATCCAAAAAAACAATAGAAATACGATTAAAGGCTAATATGGCTCAAGACCTGTTTGATTACAAAAAGTTTTACGAAATAATTAATGAATTAAATACTTCATTGCAAAAAGCCAAAGAAATTATTAATAACGAACAAGCTTTTTCTAAATTAATTAATTAATTCCATAAATATGAAAGACAAAACCAATATATCATTAGCTATTTCTATAGCAGCCATTTTCATTTCTCTATATAGCTTAAACGCTAAAAACGAAGAACCGTTATTTAGAAAATCTGAGAGTAAGACATATGTTTCTGGAGATCCATCTGCTAAAAACAATTTGAATAAGCTAGAGAAAAACATGATG
>Ga0209374_1000158_pt1 | contig 78773 bp, 79 predicted proteins | sample SaaInlLV_DNA_10m_FD_184683 | JGI IMG/M metagenome (GOLD analysis project Ga0209374, IMG submission 184683) | Marine microbial communities from expanding oxygen minimum zones in the Saanich Inlet - SI075_LV_DNA_10m (SPAdes) (version 2) | ecosystem: Environmental > Aquatic > Marine > Unclassified ... | reverse complement strand
GAGTTTCGCGCCTAGAGTCTTTTTAAACATATACCTAAACCCCAATTGAATAGAGGGGAAATTAATCGTTTTCGACTCAAATTGCGGCGTCAAATTTGCATCTAATGGACTATTGACTCCTAGACCCAATTGCAATCTAAACACATCTACTTCTTGTTGTGCATGCCCACTATGAAAAACGCCAAAAAACAGAAACCACACCAAAACTGATCTGATGTTATACTGTTTTAAAACTAATTTGAGCGTTCTTTTCACTGTCAATTGAGGGATTTATAATGATGATCTTTACTTAACTTTAAGGACTAGGGGCAATTGAAATGCTGTTTGCACCTGTTGACTTCTTTTAATCGCTGGGTATAATTTAGGCAGCCCCTTTAAACTGTAATTTAGAAGAGAGTCCAAACCCGGTATTTGTTGTTTGGTTAATTCTTGAACCTGAAGTTGAGTGATCTTTATTTCACCGCTTTTTAGCACCAAAAAATTGATTTGTATTGTATCACTAACGGTTTGTGAAACAATTAGGTTTTGTGCTGAAAGATAGTCCGAAATTTGTGTCGTAATGGTAGTTTCGAAACACTGTTTACTGTCCTGAAAATCTATAGCATCCACACAATTTTCAAAGCTTGGATAACGATCAACTTCGTTCCAATTAAACGTTTTTAATTCTTCCATTAAAATCGTGTTGGAATCGAGTTTCTTTTTTTCATAATACTGACATGAAAAAAAAGAATAGAAGAGTATTGCAACAGAAAAATATTTCATTGGTTATTTGTGAAGCCTAAAATTACACTTTTTATTTTTTAAATTGAAAAAAAGTATATAAGATTAGTAACTCCAGAGAGTATGAACCGCTATTTTAGAAGCTCATACTGTTTTACTGTAAATATTTTGGTCCGCCAGCAATAATTTCTTTATTTGCATAGGGCTCAAATTTCTCAAAATTGGTATTAAATGATTCTGCTAATTTATGAGCGGTTTTATAAAATCCTTCATCATTTTTCCATGTTTTTCTTGGGCTCAACACTGCTGTAGGCACATTGGGACACACTCTCGGTTGAAGTACTCCGAACACAGAATGAATGTGATAATTATTTTTATTAGCAGCTTCTAAGGAACCATCCATTGCAGCATTGATCATAGCTCGCGTAAAGGACAGTTTCATGCGCGTTCCAATTCCATAAGGTCCACCAGTCCAACCTGTGTTTACCAACCAAACATTAACCCCAGTAGCTTTCATTTTAGCACTCAACATTTCAGCATATTTTGTGGGGTGTAACGGCATAAAAGGCGCTCCAAAACAAGCTGAAAAACTAGGCGCAGGTTCTGTTATCCCAGCTTCTGTCCCCGCAACTTTGGCGGTATAGCCAGATATAAAATGGTAGGCTGCTTGACCCGGCGTTAGTTTGGAAATTGGGGGTAAAACTCCAAAAGCATCGGCGGTAAGAAAAAATATATTTTTAGGATTCTTACCAATTGAGTTAGGCTGAATATTGTCTATAAAATGAATGGGGTAACTCACGCGCGTATTTTGGGTGATGGTTGTATCTGAATAATCAACTTCTCCTTTGGCATCCATAATCACATTTTCAAGAATCGCTCCTTTTTTTATAGCATCAAATATTTCAGGCTCTTTGTCTCTCGACAAATTGACAACTTTAGCGTAGCAACCGCCTTCAAAATTAAAAATAGTATTTTCACTAGTCCAACCATGTTCGTCATCTCCAATCAAATGGCGGTGATGGTCGGTAGAAAGTGTGGTTTTTCCTGTCCCAGAAAGTCCAAAAAAGATGGAAGTATCCCCCTCTTTCCCAACATTGGCACTGCAGTGCATAGGAAGGGTATTTTTAAACACTGGCAAAATAAAGTTTAAGGCTGAAAAAATTCCTTTTTTAATTTCTCCAGTATAGCCCGTACCACCAATAAGAGCTATTTTTTTAGTGAAGTTTAATATCGCAAAATTATGTTGACGGGTGCCATCTTTTTTTGGATCTGCCCTAAAACCTGGCGCGTTAATTACCGTCCACTCAGGCTCAAAGTTTTTTAATTCCGAATCTTTTGGTCGTAAAAACATATTATACGCAAAATAATTACTCCAAGGAAATTCATTAACGACGCGAATATTAGTACGGTAAGCAGGGTCAGAACACACATAACTATCTCGAACGTAAATATCTCTTTCAGAAAGGTAGGCTGTCACTTTATTATAGAGTTGCTCAAAGTCTTCCGAAGCAAAAGGGATATTGACATCTCCCCACCAAATGTGATCTTTAGTAATATCGTCTTTGACTATAAATCGATCTTTTGGAGAGCGGCCTGTGAACTCCCCAGTTTGAATTATCAAAGCCCCTGAGCGCGCTTCGAAACCTTGTTTGAGTTTAAGGGTGATTTCGTGTAATTTGTTTGGAGGTAATTGATAGTGTAGGGTTTTGGAAGTGATTCCGATATGATTTAACGAAATCGTTTTCGTAACTAGGGCTGGTTGGTACATATTATTTACATTTAATTAATCTTACAAAAGTATTAAATATTATTAAATAGGGTGTGATTTACTTTTTTTTCTAAAAAAATACACAAACAAAAGCGCCCATGAAGCTATCAAAAACAGCCCTCCAATTGGAGTAACAAACCCAATAACTTTGAAGTTAAAAGAAGTCAAATCATTAGTCGCTAATACATATATAGATCCTGAAAATACTAAAACTCCGATGAGAATGAGTGTATATAAAATGGATTTTTGTTTTGCTGTGATGTGTGTTGTGGTTGCTAAAAAAAACAATAAAAAGGCATGGTACATTTGATTGCGAATACCCGTATTGAAACTTTCGAGGGCAGAAACACTAAGTAAAGGTTTCAATCCGTGTGCTGCAAAAGCGCCTAGTACAACGCCTAAACCCCCAATAAAACTTGCCAATAAAACTATTTTTCTATCCATATCTATTTATAGCCTATTCTAATTTCTAAACTCGTTTGAACTTTTTCACTACATTAGTAGGCAAACTTTTTACAAAAATAAGAATCTCAATTTAATATGCGAAACATTTTAATCATAGGCGCAGGCAAATCTGCCTCATACCTCATCCAATATTTTTTAGATAAATCCAAAGCTGAAAACTTAGAAATCACTATTGGCGATTTAGAAATTTATAATGCTAAAAAATGGATTGGGAATCATGCAAATGCTAAAGCACTTAAACTTGATATATTTAATAAGACGGCACGCCAGCAGGCTATTCAAAATGCAGATCTCGTTGTTTCAATGCTTCCGGCTAGGTTTCATATCGAAGTGGCAAAAGATTGTTTAACATTTAGAAAACACATGGTCACAGCTTCTTATGTTAGTGAAGAAATGCAAGCTCTAGACAAAGAAGCAAAAGCGAAAAATTTAGTATTTTTAAATGAAATTGGATTAGATCCCGGCGTTGATCATATGAGTGCCATGCAGGTTATTGATCGCATCACAGAGTCGGGCGGAAAAATGATTCTTTTTGAATCCTTTACAGGTGGCTTGATGGCGCCTGAGAGCGACACCAATCTTTGGAATTATAAATTCACTTGGAACCCTAGGAATGTTGTATTGGCAGGACAAGGCGGAGCTGCTAAATTTCTTCAAGAAGGGAAATTTAAATATATTCCTTACCACAGATTGTTTAGACGTACAGAGTTTCTTGAGGTAGAGGGTTATGGACGATTTGAAGCCTATGCTAATAGAGATTCATTAAAATACCAAAGTGCATATGGATTAGACGCCGTCAAGACATTATATAGAGGCACAATTAGACGGGTTGGTTTTAGTAGAGCCTGGCAAATTTTTGTAATTCTTGGGATGACAGACGATAGTTATAGCATCTCAGGAAGTGAACATATGAGCTATAGAGATTTTATGAATTCTTTTTTACCCTATAGTCCAACAGATTCTGTAGAATTGAAATTACGATACAAACTAAAAATAGATCAGGATGATATTGTATGGGAAAAACTAGAAGAATTAGATCTATTTAACCCCAACAAAAAAGTGGAACTGAAAAATGCCACACCTGCACAAATACTTCAAAAAATCCTTTTAGACAGTTGGACTTTGAGTCCTAATGACAAAGATATGATTGTGATGTATCACAAATTTGGATATGAATTAAGGGGCAAAAAACATCAAATTGATGCAACTATGGTATGTACTGGCGAAGATCAAACGTTCACTGCTATGGCAAAAACTGTAGGTTTACCTGTTGGAATTGCAGCATTAGCTATATTAAATAACAAAATTAAAACATATGGCGTACAAATTCCTACTAAAAAAGAGTTTTACGACCCAATTTTAAATGAATTAAAAGATTTTGGTGTCATATTTAAAGAAAAAAAAGGAAAATACTTCGGATATAATCCTTTAAATACATAATTTAGTTATAAAATGATATAATTTTTATATTTTTGGTTCGTTAATTCATAAATTCCATCCTAAATGAATAAAACTATAGAAATTGACGGTATTGATAAAACAATTCTTAGAGCATTAATGAAAGATGCACGAACTCCTGTACTAGAAATTGCACGTGGTGTTGGAATTTCTGGGGCTGCCATTCATCAACGGCTTAGAAAACTAGAAAGTTCAGGACTTATTGCAGGTTCTAAGTTTGTATTGAATCCAAAAGTTTTAGGCTATACAACCATGGCATTTGTTGGAGTTTTCCTAGATAAAGCCAAAAACAACTCAGATGCTGTCAAACAACTCAAAAAAATTCCTGAAGTGTTAGAATGTCATTATACTACTGGAAACTGGAGCGTTTTGATTAAAATTCTTTGTAAGGACAACGCACATTTAATGGCAGTATTGAACAAACAAATTCAACCGATTCCAGGAGTTTCAAGAACAGAAACATTCATTTCATTAGACCAACAAATAGATCGACAAATCAAAATCTAATTACTCTCTACCAAAAATTTGATAAGCCCAATATACTAAAGTCGCTAGCGATCCAAGTGCAGCAACCAAGTATGTTCTTGCAGCCCACTTTAGCGCATCTTCGGCACCTTTATACTCTTCTTGAGAAAGCATATGCTTGTTTTTTAACCATGCCAGAGCACGGTTACTCGCATCGTACTCTACTGGCAATGTGACAAAACTAAATAGTGTAGCAACTGCCATCAGCAAAAATCCAGTAACAACGACCCAATACCCTAATCCTATGCCAGCTCCAAATCCTAAAATAAGCCCTCCAAAAATTAACCACATAGACAGTTTCGATGAGATGTTCACCGCAGGAACTAGTGTTGATCGTAGCTGTAACCAGCTATAGGTTTGTGCATGCTGAACAGCATGTCCACATTCGTGTGCAGCAACTGCAGCTGCAGCTGCATTTCGTTGGCTATACACTGCTTCACTTAAATTTACTGTTTTGTCTGTCGGATTATAATGATCTGTCAAACGACCAGCAGTTGACACGACTTTTACGTCTTTAATTCCGTGATCTAAAAGCATCTTTTCAGCAATTTCGGCACCACTTAATCCATTGCGCAGATGAATTTTTGAGTAGGTTGCAAATTTTCGTTTTAACGTCGAGCTCACAAGCCAACTCACTAAGGCGATGGCTCCAAGGATTAAATAGTAAGTTCCCATAAGTATATATTTTTAGATTTAGTATCTACCAAATATAGTTCCAATTTTTTAAAACTGAAAAATTGACACTTAATTTTAACGGTTTCTATACTTATAAATAAAAACGAGTAGTGCAAAAGACGACATTAACGTGATTGTATTTGCTAAAATCATGGAGATACTCTCTTTGTATATGCCATATATTAGCCAAAATGCAATACCAATAAAGAACAAAGAAAATGTTGGTAATGAAAATGCCGACACATCTTTTGTTTTCCAAGTTTTATAAACTTGCGGCAAAAATGCATAAGTGGTCAGACACGCTGCAATGAGCCCTAAAACTTCGATATGATCTATATTATCCAACAATGTTTACGATTTTTCCTGGAACAACTATTACTTTTTTGGGTGTTCGACCCTCTAGCTGCGCTTGTGTTTTTTCATCTGCCATCACTGCGGCTTCAATTTCATCTTTACTTAAGTCCAGAGACAACTCTATGGTAAAACGCATTTTTCCATTAAACGATATCGGATAAGCTTTTACACTTTCGATCAAATGACTCGCCTCAAACTCTGGAAATTTAGTTTTTGAAATGGATTCATCATGTCCTAGTTGACTCCATAATTCTTCGGCGATATGGGGAGCATAAGGTGCTATTAAGACTAAAAGCGGTTCTAGTACTGCTTTAGAAGTACAGCCTTGTGTAGTGAGCTCATTGACTGCAATCATAAAAGTAGATACCGATGTGTTAAATGAAAAATTCTCGATATCCTCAGTTACTTTTTTGATGGTTTTATGAAGCGTTTTTAGCTGGTCTTTTGAAGGTTCAATAGCGGTGACTTTAAGCCCCTCTTGACCAACATACAATTTCCATAATTTTTTTAGAAAATTATGAACGCCTGTAATACCGGAAGTGTTCCAAGGTTTGTATTGCTCAAGTGGTCCCAAAAACATTTCGTATAGGCGCAATGCATCGGCACCATATTTCTCACAAATGGCATCGGGGTTGACGACATTGTATTTGGATTTAGACATTTTTTCGACTTCTCTTTTAACTTTAAAAAGACCGTCGTTTTCTGTGATAAATTCTGCACTTTTAAATTCTTCTCTCCAAGTTTTAAAGGCTTCAATATCTAACTCATCAGAGGCATTTACAAAAGAAACATCCGCATGAATCCACTGAATTTTTTCGTCGGTAATCTTATCTGCAGACATGAATGTATGCGTGCCTTCTACGCGCCCTACAAACGCACTCGTACCCAAAATCATACCCTGATTAATCAGTTTTTTGGCAAATTCATCTACGGGAACAATATCTAAATCAAATAAGAATTTTTGCCAAAAACGGGCATAAAGCAAATGTCCTGTAGCATGTTCACTTCCACCGATATACAGATCAACTTCCTTCCAGTAATTCAATGCTTCGGCACTCGCAAATTCGTTTGGGTTGTGTGCGTCCATATACCTGTTGAAATACCAAGAACTCCCTGCCCAACCTGGCATTGTATTGAGCTCTAAGGGAAATACCGTTTGATGATCAATTTTACTATTTTCTACAACAGTGTTTAAACTGTTATCCCACGCCCAAACCTCAGCTCGCCCTAGAGGCGGTTCACCTTCTTCTGTTGGTAGATATTTTTCAATTTCCGGCAATCGTATTGGCAAATGTTTTTTCGCAATCATTTGCGGCAATCCGTTAATATAATATACAGGAAATGGTTCGCCCCAATAGCGTTGTCTAGAAAAGACAGCATCTCTTAATCTATAATTTGTTTTCCCTAAACCATAGCCTTTGGCTTCCAAGGCTTCAATGGCTTGTTTGGAGGCTTCTTTATAGCTAAGTCCACTTAAAAAAGCACTGTTTGCAATAGTTGTATTTGCTTTATCTATATAAGCTTCTTTACTAATATCAACGCCTTCAAAAATATTTGGAATCGGTATATTAAAATGTTTTGCAAAATCATAATCTCGTTGATCTCCACAGGGTACGGACATTACTGCTCCTGTTCCATAGCCAGCCAAGACATAATCTCCAATCCAAACAGGAATAGCTTCTTTTGTCAAAGGATGCTCAGCATAAGCCCCTGTAAATACACCTGAAATAGTTTTTACATCTGCCATGCGATCGCGCTCGCTACGTTTTGCTGTGGCTAAAACATAAGCGTCCACCGCTGATTTTTGGTTGGGTGTAGTAATTTGATTTACCAACTCATGTTCAGGAGCGAGTGTCATAAAAGATACTCCATAAATTGTATCGGGTCGTGTGGTAAATACTTCGATTGTAGCGTTATGGTTTTTTAGACTAAACACTACTGAAGCCCCAACAGATTTCCCTATCCAGTTGCGTTGACTTTCTTTCAAAGCATCCGTCCAATCAATGGTGCTTAGTCCTTGTAAAAGCCGCTCAGCATAAGCAGAAATTCGCATACTCCATTGCGTCATTTTTTTGCGAATCACAGGATAACCTCCTCGTTCGGAGACCCCGTTTACGATTTCGTCATTCGCTAAAACAGTACCCAGTTCTGGACACCAGTTGACCTCAGTTTCCGCTAGATATGTTAATCTGTATTGTAATAAAATTTGTTGTTGTTGTTCGGACGAATATGAGTTCCAGTCTTTGGCCGTAAATTGCTCTACTGCATCATCACATTCTGCGTTTAATTTAGCATTGCCATGCTCTGAAAACAGCTTGACAAGGGTGTCTATGGATTCTGCCTTATTTGATGACTTATTATACCAGGAATTAAACAATTGAATAAAAATCCATTGCGTCCACTTATAATATGCTGGCGAGGAAGTCCTAACTTCTCTAGACCAATCAAACGAAAAGCCCATTTGATCGAGTTGACGGCGGTAGGTTTTTATATTCGCTTCCGTAGTTACCGCAGGATGCTGCCCCGTTTGAATCGCATATTGCTCTGCGGGTAATCCAAAACTATCATAACCTTGAGGGTGCAAAACATTAAAACCTTTATGACGCTTGTATCGTGCATAAATATCGGATGCAATATATCCTAATGGATGCCCCACATGAAGACCTGCTCCACTTGGATAGGGAAACATATCTAAAACATAATATTTGGGTTGAGTTGAAGAATTATCAGCTTGAAATGTTTGATTTTCTGCCCAGTATTTTTGCCATTTGGCTTCAATTTCATTGAAATTGTATATCATATAAACGTCATTAATAGGCACAAATCTACGGTTTATTTGGCAAGTAAAAAACTCTACTTCATGAAACACTCGCACAAGTCCATATTAATTTGTTTTCAGGGAAATACAGGCCATTTAAGCAAGTTTTTTTATACTTTTACAAACCTAAGACATTTACTATGAGTTCATCTTTTGAAAAACACCAAAAACGCCGCCTAATTTCGTCCTATTTTTCGGTCGTACTTAGTATTGCATTGGTCCTATTTTTGTTGGGAGTCTTAGGGCTATTAGTTCTTAATGCAAAATCTGTTTCTGATAATTTTAAAGAACAAGTGGTTTTAACGATCTACCTAGAAGACGCTTCTAAAGTTGTAGAAATCAATCAACTCAAAAAAAGTCTTGCGCTTTCCGACTACGTAAAACAAACCAAATATGTTTCTAAAGAATCTGCAGCCGATTTTATGAAATTACAATATGGAGAAGATTTTTTAGATGACGTGGGCTATAACCCCTTAAAAAACTCTATTGAAGTCAATTTTAAAGCTGATTATGTCACAGCACATCGCTTAGATAGCATTTCTGAGATTAGTATGAAAAAACCCTTTGTTGAAGACATTAAATATGACAGAGACCTTGTGTCTTTGATGAATAGTAATATCAAACGATTAAGCTTTTGGATCCTAATCATTAGTGGAATTTTCACAGCTATTGCTGTATTGCTTATAAATAGCTCCATTCGACTGGCCGTGTATTCAAAACGGTTTTCAATCAAAACCATGCAAATGGTGGGCGCTACAAAACAATTTATTAGACGGCCTTTTATTTGGCGTAGTATTCGGCTTGGAATTATTGGTTCGCTTATGGCTATAGCAGGCATGGGCACGGTATTATATTATGTAGATAAATCTTTTCCAGAGTTTAAATTGATTCAAAATCAATTCTCTATTGGCCTATTATTTATTTCAGTATTTTTAATAGGTATACTTATTACATGGTGGAGTACATTTTTTGCAACTCAACGTTTTCTAAAGCTAAAAACGGATCAACTTTATTATTAATAGTCAAAATTTAAAAAGACATTTAAACCATTTTTCTAGTTTTAATAATCACTATTATATTCACGAAATTCAATTAATTATGGGAGAACAGAAACGAAAAGAATCCGCAAAACCTAATTTCATTTTTGAAAAACGAAATTACAAATGGATGTTTATTGGGCTTGGTTTAATAGCTATAGGGTTCATATTAATGGCGGGCGGTGGTTCCGATGACCCAAATGTTTTTAATCCTGAAATTTTTAGCGCACAGCGAATTCGTGTAGCACCTACCTTAATATTAATCGGATTTGGGATTCAAATTTATGCCATCCTTAAAAATTTCAAGAAATAAATGGACCTCATAGACAGTATTATATTAGGTATCGTACAAGGCCTTACTGAGTTTTTACCTGTGTCATCTAGTGGCCATTTAGAACTTGGAAAAGCGCTCTTGGGTGATGATTCCATCCCTGAAGATAGCTTAGTTTTTACCGTTGTACTTCACTTTGCAACTGCTCTAAGTACACTAATTATATTTCGGAAAGACATCGTTACTTTGATAGCCGCTTTACTCAAGTTTGAATGGAATGAAGACACTCAATTTATTGTCAAAATCATGATTTCCATGCTACCAGCTGGGTTCTTAGGACTAGTGTTTGAGTCCGAATTAGAAGCCCTTTTTGGAAACAATATTATGCTTGTTGGCCTCATGTTGATTATTACTGCAGTATTATTATTCATGGCAGATCGTGCTAAAAAAACAGCTAAAAAAGTAGGATTTTGGGATGCTTTTATTATTGGAATTTCACAAGCCGTTGCTATGCTTCCTGGAATATCACGATCAGGCGCCACCATTTCAACTTCAGTTTTGCTTGGTAATGACAAATCGAAAGCCGCTAGATTTTCATTTTTAATGGTGATCCCGTTAATTTTTGGAAAGATTGCCAAAGACCTTCTTAGTGGCGATTTGAGTTATACTACTGAAAATTTTGGGAGCCTATCGGCAGGGTTTATAGCCGCATTTTTAGCAGGCCTTTTTGCTTGTAAACTAATGATTCGCTTGGTTAAGAATAGCCAATTAAAATACTTTGCCTATTATTGTTTTGTTGTGGGAGTTTTAGCTATTATACTAACTCTATATTAAATAATGAAAACTGCTCAAGAGTATTTAGATGGTCAAGTTTTACTGATTGATAAACCATTGAATTGGACCTCGTTTCAAGTGGTTAATAAATTGCGCTGGCATATCCGTCAAAGCTTTAATTTAAAAAAAATTAAAGTCGGTCATGCAGGCACTTTAGATCCTTTAGCAACAGGTTTGTTAATTATTTGTACTGGGAAAATGACAAAACAAATTGACTCATTTCAAGGCCAAATCAAAACCTATACGGGTACATTTGTTCTAGGCAGCACTACACCCTCCTACGATTTAGAAACCGAAATAGATAAAACGTTTCCAACCGCACATATTACAACTGAATTAATTCATCAAGCGACCAAAAAATTTATTGGCGAAATTGATCAATTCCCTCCAGTTTTTTCGGCGCTAAAAAAGGAAGGTAAACGCTTATATGAATTTGCACGCGCCGGAGAATCTGTGAACATCAACTCTCGAAAAGTTACTGTTAATGAATTTAAAATCACAAAAATAGAAGGCTTATCGGTTGACTTTAGTGTCACTTGCAGCAAAGGTACCTACATCCGTTCTTTGGCTTATGACTTTGGAAAAGCATTGGACTCCGGCGCACACCTATCTGCACTTAGACGTACAAAAATCGGAACGTTTCAAGTTGACAAAGCGGTTTCTATTGATGAGTTTATTTCTGCACTAAATTGACAATACTTATCAGATGCGACTATCAAAAAAAACAATACCTTTTGACCTATGAAACAACAACAAAATCGTTGCGGATGGTGTATTGGCGACCCGCTCTATGAGACCTATCACGATGAAGAATGGGGAGTTCCTCTTTATGATGATCAAAAGTTGTTTGAGTTTTTAATTTTAGAAACCTTTCAGGCGGGCTTAAGCTGGATTACAATTCTACGAAAACGAGAAAATTTTAGAACTGCTTTTGACGGATTTGATTATACTAAAATTGCGAATTATGATACAGCAAAATTTGATTCCTTAATCACTGACCAAGGGATTATTCGAAATAAATTAAAAATTAAAGCTGCGATTTCTAATGCACAAGCATTTATAGAAATTCAAAAAGAATTCGGAAGTTTTAGCAATTATATTTGGGCGTTTGTAAATGGAAACCCTATAAAAAACGCTGTTAAAAACTACAAAAAAGCACCTCCAAATACGCCATTAAGTGATCAAATCAGTAAGGCTCTAAAAGGTCGTGGGTTTAAATTTGTAGGCAGCACAGTAATTTATGCACATATGCAAGCTACTGGCATGGTCAATGACCATGAAACAAGTTGCTTTAGATATAACGAAGTTTAATCCCTGTAAGGGATAAGCTCTAAAAGTTTTTCTATCACCTCAATTCTAGCTTTACTCTTTTTATTTGCTCTTATAATAATCCAGGGTGCAATTTCTGTATTTGTTTGCGCAAACATTTTGGCTTTGTACTCCGTATAATTATCCCAAAGCTCAAGGGCTGTTTCATCTACCTTACTAAATTTCCATTTTTTGACAGGACTCGCTTTGATATCCTCAAAACGTCTTGACTGCTCATCTTTGGAGATCGAGAAATAAAATTTAACAAGGCGCACACCAGAATCGATGATCATTCGTTCAAAATCATTAACCTGATTCATAAACACGTCATACTCTTTTTTAGTACAAAACCCATTGACGGGTTCAACAACAGCACGATTGTACCAACTGCGATCAAAAAATGTGATTTGACCATTTCGAGGTAAGTTTTTGACATACCGCTGAAAATACCATTGACTTTTTTCTTCATCTGTTGGTCGTGGAAGGGCTACAACATTTAACTCTCTTGGGTTTAGATGTTGGGTAATCCGGCGAATTGCGCCCCCTTTACCAGCAGCATCTCGACCTTCAAAAATTACAACCAATTTCTCATTTTCCGCCTCTACCCATTGCTGTAACTTGATCAACTCTTCTTGCAAAGACTCTAGTTTGGATTCGTGAGCAAGTATTCGTAAGGCTTTAGAAATCGTCATATCGTCTTCGCCTAGGAATAATTGTAAACCGCGCTTGCTATTGAGTTTCTTTAGTTGTTTTGGTGTTAAATCTTCCATAACTAATCAATTTGAGTGATCATTCTGTGATAGCGTTGAACAACATTTGGATCTGGAAGCACTGTTGTTTTTGAGCTCCCTTTACGATCGTAGTCAAAACGAGATAGGACGTAGCGAATACTCTCCAATCTGGCTTGTTTTTTATTGTTTGTTTTAATAATAATCCAAGGACTAAACGAGGTATGAGTTTGACTGAACATCTGCTCTTTGTAAAAAGTATATTTATCCCAGCGCTTTTGGCCTTCTTTATCAACTGGACTGAATTTCCACTGTTTTAATGGGTTTTTCAACCTAGATTTGAAGCGTTTTTTTTGTTCTTCTTTTGAAATAGAAAACCAGAATTTAATAATAATCACACCATCTTCGTAGAGCATATGCTCAAATTCAGGCACTTGCACCATGAACTTCTGGTACTGCTCGTCCCCACAAAAATCCATTACGGGCTCTACTACAGCACGGTTATACCAACTTCTGTCAAAGAACACTAACTCGCCTGGTTCAGGGAGTTCTTTTATATAACGTCTAAAATACCATTGCCCTTTTTCGATCTCTGTAGGCTTAGTAAGCGCAACAACACGCATAGATCGTGGATTTAGATGCTCGGTAAAACGACGTATAGCCCCGCCTTTTCCAGCAGCATCGCGGCCTTCAAACAATACACATACTCGTTTTTTGTGCTTAGCAGTCCATTGTTGCAAATCAACTAACTCGGCTTGAAGCTTTAATAACTCTGACTCATAGTCGAGTGTTTCCATCAACGATTCGAAGTTTTTTTTAGTACTATTAGATTGCACTACTTCTTTAAACGCTTCTTTTCCAGCATATGATTCGAAATGTTCTTTGGTTAGCATAGTCAAAATTTAATTAATCCTAATTATTTACTTTATGTTGTTTCTCGTTTTATATACTCCATAAATTGTGATCTTGATATATGTTCTGCACCCAAGCTTTCAAGATAATCTGTATGTAATTGGCAATCTATGAGTGTATAGTTTGAGTTTCGAATAAAGGTTATGAACCCAATTTTACTCGCATTACTCACATGACTAAACATGCTTTCGCCACAAAATATTGTATCCCCCAACTCGATTCCATACAAACCACCTACTAAGGACTTATTTTGCCAGACTTCAACAGATTTAGCAATTCCTCTTTGGTGTAATTCACAATATGTTTCAATCATATCATTGGTTATCCATGTCCCAGATTGTGCATTTCGTTTGACGTTTGCACAAGCTTCGATAACCGCTTTAAAATCACGATTAACCGTAATTTCAAACTGATGGCTTTTCAATAGTTGTTTTGTACTTTTTGAAATCCTTAAACGATCAGGATATAATACAAAACGTGGATCTGGTGCCCACCACAGTAGGGGTTGATCCGATTCATACCATGGAAAAATTCCATTTTGATAGGCATAAAAAACACGTTCAGGAGACAAATCTCCACCAAGAGCCAAGAGTCCATCGGCATTGGCCTGATTAAACGGCGGGAATTCTATAGCACTGCTAAGCCACTTCATCTTCTTGTGTTGTAGGCTTCTTATACACTATTTACAGCGTATTAAAACGGTAAATCGTTTGGCTCATCTGCTGTCAAATCTGTTGCAGGTTCAAAAGCTTGAGCAGGCGCTACTGGTGCAGCATTTACTGGAGGTTGAGCTTGTTGAAGGTTCTCAATTCTCCAGCCTTGAATGGCATTAAAATACTTTGTCTCGCCTTGTGGATTAACCCACTCTCGACCACGTAAATTGATCCCTACTTTGATCTGTTGTCCAACTTGAAAGTTATTTAAAAGATCGGTTTTATCCTGCACAAACTCTACCATAATGTGCTGTGGATATTGCTCTTCTGTTGTGACTACTAATTCACGCTTTCTGAATCCATTAGACCCAATAGACTGCGTTTCTCCAATGAGTTTGATTTTTCCTTGTACTTCCATTTTTTTTTAAATTGACAATTAATGTATAGCTTTTTTTAAATATATACAAACTTAACAAATTAACACTCCAACTAAAAGCAGAAAGCAATAATATAAAACACTAATTTCACAATAAATATATTATATTTAAAATTGAAAAAATATACCAATGAAAAATTATTCAAAACAACACGTTCTACGCTGGGTGGTAATTACCATTTCTTTTCTAATTATTTCATTGATCTTATGGAATACCTACCAGTTTTTTCAAAAATTTAAAGAAGAAGAACGTGTAAAAATGGAAAATTTTTCTCAAGCGCAGAAAGAACTTGGAAAAATCATTGACATCGATGGAAATATTAGTGATTTTCCGTTAAAAATAATTCAAAGTAATACTTCAACCCCAATGATTAGCGAAGATTCTGAAGGGTATTTTCAATCAAAAAATATCAAACTGCAATCTAAAAACAATCAAGAATATCTTAAAAATTTAAGTTTAAAATTTCGTGAAGAAAATACGCCTATAGAAGTCATCTATCAAGGTAAAGTCTTATCAACAATGTACTACGGGAATTCCGACTTGCTGAACAAATTAAAATATTACCCCTTGATGCTTATTTTGATATTTTTATTATTTAGTGGCGTTGTATATTTTTTCTACACAAGTTCTAAGACGGCGTCTCAAAATAAACTTTGGACAGCAATGGCTAAGGAAACAGCGCATCAAATTGGGACTCCTTTATCCTCACTGATAGGATGGACAGAGCTTTTAAAAACAGAAGCGGTAAACCCTAGTTATACCTCTGAAATCGTAAAAGATATCCAGCGCTTAGAAATTATTACTGAACGTTTTAGCAAAATCGGCTCCATTCCTCTATTGAAACCAACAAATATTATAACTGCCACAAAGGATTCTTTTGACTATTTAAAGTCTCGCAGCAGTAAGCTAATAACGTTTGAAATGAATGCGCCTACCACAGAACTTAGGGCTGAAATTAACCTCGAGCTTTACAGCTGGACTATCGAAAACTTGGTTAAAAATGGAATCGATGCCATGAAAGGTGAGGGCAATATAGCAATTACTATACATGCCTCTGATACACTGGTTTTAATTGATATTAGTGATACTGGAAAGGGAATTTCTAAAAAATTATTTCATACCATTTTTGAAACAGGGTTTACCTCAAAAAAACGAGGCTGGGGCTTGGGTCTCTCGCTCTCTAAACGAATTATTAATGAATATCACAAAGGGAAAATCAAAGTTCTTGAATCTGAAATTGACAAAGGTACTACGATAAGAATTAGCTTAAAACGCCTACAAGAATGATGCTATCTTATTTGCTAAGGCTTCAAATTCTTCTGGAAGAAGCGTTTCTTTTTTGGTAAATTGCGCATCTTCCATACTATTTAGAGGAATCAAATGTACGTGTGCGTGTGGGACCTCTAAACCAATAACGGACATACCAACACGCTTGCAATCTACTGCTTTTTCTAGCGCAATGGCTACTGTTCTTGAAAACCTCATCAGTTCTATATAAGCAGAAGAGTCTAAATCAAAAATTTTATCGATTTCATTTTTAGGAATACAAAGTGTATGGCCTTTTGCATTAGGATTCACATCCAAAAATGCCAAAAATTGTGAGGTTTCCGCTACTTTATAACAAGGGATTTCTTTGTTGACTATTTTAGTAAAAACTGAACTCATCAGATGGTATTAGGATTTTAATTATCTTGAAATACTAATAATTTCAAACTTTATGATGCCATTTGGCACTTGAATTTCAGCAATTTCTCCAACACGTTTTCCTAATAATCCTTTTCCTATTGGTGAATTTACAGAAATCTTACCGGCAGCCAAATCGGCTTCGCCATCGGCCACAAGAAGATAGTCCAATTCCATACCATTGGCCTGATTTTTTATTTTCACTTTTGACAGCACTAATGCTTTGGAGGCATCAAGTTGAGATTCGTCAATCAAACGAGCGCCAGCAAGGGCGTCTTCCAATTTTGAAATACGCATTTCCAACATGCCTTGGGCTTCTTTAGCCGCATCGTATTCGGCATTTTCACTTAAATCGCCTTTATCTCTCGCTTCAGCGATTGCTCTTGACGCTTTGATGCGTTCTACATCTTTGAGTTGCTTTAACTCTTCTCGTAGTTTTTTTAAACCTTCGGCCGTGTAATAAGATACATTGCTCATAACTAATCCTTTTTTAAGTAGTTGTTCATTTAGGTATTTGCATAGTCTAATTAGTAACTAGAACTAAATGCAAAAATCTCGTTTTCACGAGATTGCATTACAAATATACAAAATATTTATCTTATTGTAGTTTTTATCGTAAATTGAGATCTTTCTTTATTATAAAATTATATATCAAAAAAAATGAAATTTAAAGCATTGACATTTGGCCTCATTATATTGTTCGTATACGCGAGCTGTTCCAAAAAAAACACTATTGATCCGAATTGTAATTTTTTAGCTAACATCAATGTAATGGTCTCGTTGAATCTTAATCTCTCGCAATACAATCAGCTCACATTTCCTAATAATCCCGTCTACGTCCCTAATGAGGGTAATGGGGGTATCATCGTTAATAATACTGGTGCTGGATATGTTGCTTTTGACGCTGCAGACCCTAATCATATTTATAACGATTGCTCTATACTAACCATCAACGGTCTTGAAGCGGTTTGTGGTTGTGAAGATGCAAACACATACAGTTTATTGACAGGTCTTGTTTTAGAAAACAGCACATTGCGGTGCACGCTCAAACCCTATTTTGTAGAAAGTAGCGGGAATACACTTTACATCACCAATTAAAAAAATAGCGCACCAAAGTGCGCTATTTGTAAGTTTTAAGTTTAAAAAATTAAGGTCATCCCTACTAAGAAATTTCGAGTAGCTTGTGGGTAATAGCCTTGTACTTCGGAAACTGTTGAACCACTCCAAGTGTCTAAATAGGTGTAACCACGATCTACATATTCTAAATCAAATATATTATTAATCATACCGCTAAATACAATAGATTTAAAGATTCTATTGAGTGGCAATTCATAATTCAAATTAAAATCCCCAACAAAATAACCCTCTAATTTAGACACTTCTGTATCTGTATTACTCAAGTATTGCTCGCCAACATATTTACCAATCAGTGCAGCTCTAAATTGGCTGTTCGGTGCATATTCAATGGCATGAGTAGTAATCACATTTGGTGATAATGCAATGTTAGTAGTCCCTAAGTTTTGCAATCTGCCGTCACGATCAATAGTCAGTGCTTTAATTTTATTTTGACTTAAAGCAAGGTTTGAATTTAAAGCAATTTGATCACTTATAGCTACGCGCACATCCAATTCCAGTCCCAAACGGTAGCTGTTGTCAACATTTTCTCTTAAATATTCTCCAACATTATCAAGAGCACCTGTAAGCACTAATTGGTTTTTGTAGGACATATAATACATATTCGCATTCAAACTAAAGCGTTTTCCTTGATGACGCCATCCCAATTCGAAGTCATTCAAACTTTCTGATTGAACCGCTTCTGCATTACTTTCAAAATCGTTTCTGTTGGGTTCTTTGTTGGCACGTGCATAGGAGGCATACACACTGTTGTTTGAGTTAAACGTATAAGTGAGCCCTAGTTTTGGGTTGAAAAAATTATACCTTTTGTCAATGTCAATAGGCACTCGGTTAGAGGTTAAACCTGTTGTAGAATAGTTAACAAATCGGCCTTGTACATCTAAAAAGCCCTGTAAGGATTCAGACATTCTGAAGGTGGCTTTAGAAAAAATACTAAAATCAGTCTTATCAGAAGCACTTAAATAATAACGGTCTCTGATGCTTGTTCCTGCGACCAAATCACTTCCCCAAATGAGCTCTCCATAGTGGTCGTTGGTGTAATCGCTGTAAGAAATACCAGAATTAATTTCAATCCCATTTTTTTGGTAGGTTGCATTCGCATTGGCCACATAAAAATGGTTATCTAACCAACGACGAACTATCACATCGCTATCATCAACAATCAAATTATTATAATCCTCAGCACTTCTTTCCGTTTTATATTGCTCAAAATACCCTTTTCCTCTTGTGTAATTCAAACCGATATTTGTAGACCAATTAGAGTTTAAAGTTTCATTCCAATGTAACTGGTAATGATCTTGCCAATAGTTATCCGTTTCGTTGTCATAAGTATAAGGGTTTTGTGTTCTGTCTTCCTCCAATTCATCCTTACTTAATCCATACCATGCTTGGTATGTTTTCTCTTTTCCTCCAAACATCAGCGCTTTGATAAGGGTGTTTGTATCAACATAGTTCCCTTGAAGAAAATACGATTTCATATCTGTAAAGGCACGATCAACATAACCATCGGAATAAATTTTTGATAAGCGTCCAGCAAACTCAAAATGATCATTAAGAAGCCCTGTAGTAAATTTCAGACTGTGTTTTCTTGTATTATAGGAACCAAAGGAATTGGCAATTTGACCTCCTGCTTTTTGAGAAATAGCATCGGTTAAAATATTTAGACTTGCTCCAAAAGCAGCAGATCCATTTGTAGAAGTTCCAACTCCACGCTGTAATTGAATATTTTCCACAGAAGACGCAAAATCACCAAGATTCACCCAGAATGTACCCTGACTTTCGGCATCGTTGTATGGAATCCCATTAATCGTCACATTTACACGGGTCGCATCTGACCCTCTAACTCGTAAGTACGTGTACCCAATACCTGCTCCAGCATCTGAAGAAGATAGTACTGAAGGTAAATAGTTTAACAAAACAGGAATGTCCTGCCCAAGATTCCGGCGTTGCAGTTCTTGTTTTGAGAGGTTGGAATGGGTAATTGGTGCGTTCGGCTTCACCCGGACAGACCGCACTAATACCTCGTCTAAAGTTTGTGTTTGAGTTGAATCCATTTCAACTGGATTCTGTTGAGCAATGGTCACAGAAGACACTAATGACCATGCAATTAAAAGAACAGATTTTTTCATACGATAAAAATAATATCGAATAAAAAGAGGTAATTATTCTTTGTAAATTAGTTATATATATTTTTGAAGCTTTAGCTTCCTTTGACTCCAACTTGAACAATTGCTCAAATTGAAACTCACATCCCTAAACAGCATTATCTGTTCTAGGTTCAATGGGTATGATCTCAGCCGATATCGGCACCCCTTTTTTGAGAACGATGCAAATATAGTTTAGATTTAAATTCTTGAAAAGAATTTATGAAATTATTTTACTTGATGAGTGAATTTTAAAAGGTCATTCACTGTTTTAACGGGATTAAATGTAATAATTGGAACCTCCACAAATAGGGTATTCCAATCTGCCATACTGCCATTCCATAGCCCTGGTCTTTCTAAGGTTTTGAGTTTATGACCGTATTTAGTTTTGGTGGTAACAAAGTAGGTACTTGAATCAACAAATTGTTCCAAATTGAATGCTTCGCCTTTATAGTTTTTGACTCCACAGACAACATCAACTGGATTAAAGTGTGTTGCGTTCTTTAAAATAGCTTTCTGTTTTTTAAGTGCTATATTCACCTGAGCAGACTCTACAATTTGTAAAGATATTTCGCCATTTTCATGTTTTACCCAAAACGGACCACCTCCAGGTTCGTTTTCATTTTTTACCATTCCACAAACACGAATAGGTCGGTTAATTTTTGATTTTAAATACTCAATTTTATGATTATAGGCATACTTTTCGAATTGTGGATTGATCACAACATTTAGTTTTTCTATCAAAAATAGTGTTATTTCATTAATCATATTTTCTGATAAATCGTTAGCTTCAAGAGTTTTTGCGTACGAAAACAACTGATGTTGTGTCTCTAGCAATACACCTGCAAGTACTTTTTTATACTTTACAACCTCTTGCTGATATCTGTTCACTACAACATTATCTATGTTTTTAATAAAAATAATATCCGCGTCAATTTGGTCTAAATTTTTAATTAAAGCCCCATGACCAGAAGGTCTAAACAGTAATTTACCCTTTAAACGAAAGGGACGGTTTTTCAAATCTACGGTAAGCACGTCTGTATTAGAAGCTTGGTACGAAAACGTGACCTCAAATTTGATGTTGGTTTTTGATTCGACGAGCTGTTGAGTGTCTTTTAATTTTGCTTGAAATTGCTCTAGGTGAGCTTTAGAGATCGTAAAATGTAATACTGCTCTATCGTTTACAGAAGCATATTGAGCGGCCTCAAAAAAATGTTCTTCAAAAGCCGTTGATACATGGTTTTTATACCTGTGAAAAGGCAGCAACCCTTTTGGGATATTTTTATAATTTAAATGTTTTTCCTCTAACAGTGTTTTCACAAACAATATACGCCTTTGATCTAAAGACAGAAGGTCATAATCTGGAACCATCGCGCGCATTTTATCAACTGTAGCGTCGTGAAACGGTAATTTTTCGACAGTCACAAAAAATAAAAACAATTCTGTAATTTTATTTTTGTTTATATACGCGTTTATCGATTCTTTTTGAGGGTCGTAATCCTCCAAAAATTGATGCAAAACCTTAAACATTCTTGAAGCTGCTCCTGACGCTGGTGTGAATTTAACTATTGAGAGCGATGCGTTGTGGCGTTTGTAATAGTCAATGTACTCTTGTTGCTCTGAATCGGACAGCTTAAGAATACCATCTCCAATGGTTGCCGAGGATTTTAAATTAACGTATGAAGGCGGGGATTCATAGTATTCTAATTGTTTTTCGACATCTGTTAAACTAAGCCCAAGACTATCAATATGTTTTATATCAGAAGATGAATAATTCAAATCTATTGTTTTAAAAGTTTATTTACATGATTAACTGCCGTTTTTAGCCGAACTGATTTAGAACCACTCAAAACCACATAAGGAAGATCAAGTGTTTTCAAAGCATCTTCAAATGCTAAAAACATTTTTTTTCGTTCATGAGGTTTATCTCTCAGATCATCAGCTTCCCAAGGTACATCAATATCACATAAAAAATGTAAATTATAGCAATTATTTTTTGCAAAGAAATCAATAGTTGGATCACAATACCCCTCATAATATATTTCCGAATACACTTTTGTTTCTAAAAGATTGGTATCACAAAACAAAAGGTTATTTGTTTGTTTAGCCACAGCATTTTCTAGCTCCATTTGTCCAACTGCAATAGGCAATAAATCAGAACGCTCACAAGTTTTTTGTTCTTGATCCCATTTGTTTTGGAGATACTCGCGCGCAAATTCTGCCACCCAGGTGGTATCATAAAAGTCCGCGAGTGCTTTTGACAAGGTCGTCTTTCCTGTTGATTCTGGTCCAAACAAGACTACTTTAATGCAACTAGACGGGTGTTGTTCAAGTGTTTTTTCCATGCTAAAAATCCAAATATAGCTAAAATTGTAAATCCTAAATATTGTAAACTTGTAAATGTAAATCCTTTATAAAAGTATAATGGCACTGAAATAATATCGGCAATAATCCAAAAAATCCAATTTTCTATTTTTCGTTTTGCCATCAACCACATTCCCACAAAAAATAAGGCCGTGGTTAACGTATCCACATAAGCAACCCAACTTGTCCACATCTCAAAAATTTGATAGACCAAATACACTGCTAATATGGAGGCCATAAAAATAGCTCCTCCAATTAGCTGTTCTCGTTTTGAAGTTTTAGAAATTGGCGTTACTTGTTCTGAATCAATTTTTCGAGTCCAAATATACCAGCCATATAAACTCATTATAAAATAGTAACCATTAATCATCATATCTCCTAACAATTGCCATTTAAACAACAAATACACAAATATAGAGGTGCTTATTAGCCCTGTTGGAAATACCAAAATATTATTTTGCTTTGAGAACCAAACAGAAGCAAAACCAAAAATGACTGCGGTGATTTCTAGAGCTATATCTGAAGGACTTGAACTGCTATATTGTTCAAATAAAAAATTAAAAATGGGGCTCATAATCGCTACGGTCGCTTTTTACTATTTTCATATTTAAAACCACATGATCAATGTCTTCAAAAGTGGCTTTGATAGTCGCGGTCAAAAACACCATTAGAGCGTCATACGATCCAAAAATTTGTGTGCTTAATGGGTTTTCAAGAACTCTAAATTCAGACGCCCGCAATGTCTTTATGAAGTTTATAATTGGAAGCTCAAAATCCGTTTGTAAGGGTGTGAGCGTAAATTCTACTGATATATTCATAATCTTGTTTTAAAAATTAGGCCCTACAATTGCACATCCAAAGCCTTCAAACTCCATAACTATAGCGTTATATTTAAGTTTTTGTTTGTCTTGAACAATCCAAGCTGACGTGCTATTGGATTCAGAACCAAATGGGAGTACTAAAAAATGGGTTTTAAACACCATTCCTGGTGTTGCAAATAATTTGTATAACGATTCTTTAACACACCAAATCCAAGTCAATTTTTGAATCAATTTGGAATCGTTTTTTTTCAAGTAAACGGCTTCGTAACCAATAAATTTTGGAGCGATTTTAATTATTTTATCGCGTTGTTTTTCAATATCAACTCCAACTGCTTTGGCGCTCACCACTACTGCTGAAAATGTATAAGAATGTGTAATAGAAATATATTTTCCATCTTTCAAATGGGGTTTTCCAAATGCATCGTATACTAAATTCTGATCTCCATATCCAAATTCAGCAAGTAACATTCGAACACTCATAAACCCACGTTGATGCAATTCACTTTTCATACCATTTACTCGCTCTAAACTCTCAGGCTTCAACACGACTTGGTCAAAGAAAAAATCTTTAGATTCCGTAATCTTCCAGATTTTAACAATAGTTTGTGAATTTAAAGCTATGGATTTATAAAGTGGCATTACATTTTTAAAAGTTAATAGTTATCTTTGCAGCGTAAAATAATTCTAAAACGAAAATACACTAATTTATAGGTTAACTCCAAACTAGTGCATTTAAAAACTGCCTTATGAACGTAAAAACTATTCCTTACACGCCTTACAAAGTAAAAGACATCGCTCTTGCAGATTGGGGACGCAAAGAAATTGAACTCGCTGAAGCTGAAATGCCAGGTTTGATGAGTCTTCGAGAAGAATATAAAGACAGTCAACCTTTGAAAGGCGCTCGAATCGCAGGGTGTTTGCATATGACTATCCAAACCGCTGTTCTTATTGAGACACTTGTAGCACTCGGAGCAGATGTAACTTGGAGTTCTTGTAATATATTTTCAACACAAGATCAAGCCGCAGCAGCTATCGCAGCAGCAGGAATTCCTGTGTATGCATGGAAAGGCCTTAGTGAAGAAGAATTTGATTGGTGTATCGAACAAACTCTGTTTTTTGGAGAAGATCGTCAACCTTTAAATATGATATTAGATGATGGAGGTGATTTAACAAATTTAGTGTTTGATCATTATCCAGAATTAATGGCTGGAATCAACGGCTTAAGTGAAGAAACAACAACCGGTGTTCACCGTTTATATGAACGCATGAAAAACGGCACCTTATCTATGCCTGCAATCAACGTTAATGATTCGGTTACTAAAAGCAAATTTGACAACAAATACGGCTGTAAAGAAAGTGCTGTAGATGCGGTACGTCGTGCAACAGATATTATGCTTGCTGGAAAACGCGTTGTCGTTTGTGGCTATGGTGACGTTGGGAAAGGTACGGCAGCTTCTTTTCAAGGTGCGGGTAGTATTGTTACAGTAACTGAGGTAGATCCGATTTGTGCTTTACAAGCGGCTATGGATGGATTTGAAGTGAAAAAACTAGAAACTGTTTTACCAACAGCAGACATTGTTGTCACAGCTACGGGAAATAAAGATATTGTTCAGAGCCATCATTTTGAAGCAATGAAAGACAAAACCATTGTTTGTAATATTGGTCACTTTGATAATGAAATTGACATGACATGGCTCAATGATACCCACGGTGATAGTAAAGTTGAAATCAAAGCACAAGTCGATAAATATACTATTGACGGCAATGATATTATTGTATTAGCTGAAGGACGTCTGGTGAACTTAGGATGTGCTACGGGGCACCCAAGTTTTGTGATGAGTAACTCCTTTACAAACCAAGTTTTAGCACAAATTGAACTATGGACAAATGGAGATGCCTACAACAACGAAGTTTATATGTTACCTAAACATTTAGATGAAAAAGTTGCCAAACTTCACCTTGCAAAAATTGGTGTTGAACTCACAGAACTCCGTAAAGATCAAGCAAGTTATATAGGAGTAGAAGTACAAGGGCCTTTTAAGCCAGAGTATTACCGCTACTAAATAATTTATTTTTATATCTAAGCCAAAGTTTTTACTTTGGCTTTTTTTTGATAAAAATCCATCAGAAAAACATTTAAAATGAAATTTCTAAATGCCACTAAAGAAGATCTAGCGCAAACTCTGCAAATAATTGCAGAAGCACAAGCCTATCTCGCTACGCTACATATTGAGCAGTGGCAAAACGGCTATCCAAATGAAAAAATCATTTTAAATGACCTAGAAAACAACGAAAGTTTTGTTGTAAGATCAGAGGACTCCATTCAAATCGCAACGGCGATGTTCAGCACCAGAACAGAACCCACATATTCAACTATTGAAGGGCAATGGCTTACCAATGAAAATGCAGTGTATGGTGTGATTCACCGCATGGCAGTTTCCGAAAAAAATAGAGGGACTGGAATTGCAAAATTTATTTTTAACCAGTGTGAGGGCCTATTGAAAGAAAATAAGATTAAATCGATGCGAATCGATACTCACCAAGATAATACAGGAATGCAAGGCTTACTTAAAAACTCAGGCTATCATTTCTGTGGTATAATTTACTTAGAAAACGCTGATAAGCGTCTAGCCTATGAAAAATTAATATCCTATTAGATGTACGAATTCCTAAAAAATTTATTCCCAAAAGCATTAATCAAAAAAAATGAATCGACGCTTCGCAAGATTCTTTCCGTACTTTATATCGGCAAGAGGTTTCAATGTACAGTATGTGATTTTGAAATGTCTCGGTTTATAACTTCAAAAAAAGGAGATAAACTATGTCCAAAATGCGGAAGCCTCTCACGAACTAGAAGGCTTTGGGTGCTCCTAAAACCAAAACTCAATAAAACGAAAATACTTCATTTTTCACCCTCAAAAAGTATACGAACTCGTTTAGCATCTTTGACTAACATCACTTACATTACAACAGATTATGCTGGTGAATTTGAAGCGATGAAGTGCTTAAATATTGAAGCTATAGATGAACCCGACAATCAATATGATATTATTATTTGTTATCACGTTCTTGAACATATCGAAAACGACCAAAAGGCTATGCAAGAACTGTATCGTATTACAAAGCCTGGTGGAATTTGTATTATTCAAACACCTTTTAAAGAGGGAGAAATTTATGAAGACAGTTCTCTCAGAACTGAACAAGAAAGACTACTCCATTTTGGCCAAGAAGATCATGTTCGAATTTACTCCGTTGAAGGTTTAATAAATCGGCTGTCAGTAGCTGGATTCCAAACAACAACAAAAACTTACGAAGAGCATTCAGACCACAAAAATGGATTTAGTCCAATTGAAAGTATTATAATCGCTGAAAAACGTATCTAAGTAATAAAAGAGGTTATTGAGCATAAAAAAAGCCTCGCTGTGCGAGGCTTTTTTTACTTATACTTGAGTACTTATGCTTCAAAAGGCACAACAGACACATAGGACTTATTGTCTTTCTTTTTTGCAAATTTCACAAGTCCATCCACTTTTGCGTGAAGGGTATGATCTTTTCCAGCATACACATTCTCTCCAGGATTATGTGCAGTACCGCGTTGTCTTACGATAATGTTTCCAGCAATTGCTGCTTGACCACCAAATATCTTTACGCCTAGACGTTTTGATTCTGATTCTCTACCGTTTTTCGAACTTCCGACTCCTTTTTTATGTGCCATTTTATTTCGATTTTAATGTGTTATATATTCTAGCTTAAAGCTGAAATTAAATCTGATTTTTTCATTGCTGAAATTCCAGAAATTCCTTTTGCTTTTGCTAATTCTTTTAATTGTGCAACAGTCATTGCAGATAAATCTTGAGCAGCTTCGGCTTTTGGTGCCGCAGCTTTTGCAGCTGGCTTAGACACTTCTTTCTTGGCAGCTGGTTTTGCTTCTACTTTAGCGGCAGCCATTGCGGGTGCAGCTTTTTTAGTACCTGAAGCAGCGATGCTTTCGATTTGGATTTCAGTTAAAGCTTGGCGGTGGCCATTTTTAACTCTGTATCCTTTTCGTCGTTTCTTTTTGAATACGATTACTTTGTCACCTTTAAGGTGCTTTAAGACTTTAGCTCCAACAGAAGCGCCGTCTATAGCTGGGGCGCCAACAGTAACTTTGCTATCATTTGCCAAAAGAAGTACATTGTCAAAAGTGACTTTTTTTCCTTCTTCTGTTTGCAAACGATGAACAAAGACCTTTTGGTCTTTTTCAACTTTGAATTGTTGCCCTGCTATCTCTACAATTGCGTACATAGCGTAACGTTTTTATTAAATTAGTTTATATTAATTCACCTTAACAAATATTAAGGCGGGTGCAAATATAATTCTATTATCTGAATCTGCAAATAATTTTCAATTTATACGCTTATAAACTTCGTTTTAATTTTGGCTTTAAAAAAAAACTTTATTTTGAGGAATAAAATGTAACAAAATAAGATTTAAAACGTCTTACTTATTGTAATAAATAAAAACTAACTCATGAAAAAATGTTTATTGTCTTTAGCGGCTTTGTTTGGGATGGCCTTTACAGTCTCAGCACAAGAAGTTAAATTTGAAGAATACGATTTAAGTAACGGCATGCATGTTATTCTACATCAAGATAATTCTGCACCAGTTGTAACTACTTCTGTAATGTACCATGTAGGTGCAAAAGATGAAAACCCAGAGCGCACAGGATTTGCTCACTTTTTTGAACACCTCTTATTTGAGGGCACCAAAAATATTCCAAAAGGCGAATGGTTTACTATTGTTACTTCTGCTGGAGGCAGTAATAACGCCAACACAACCGACGACAGAACCTATTATTATGAAGTATTTCCTTCAAATAATGTAGAACTTGGATTGTGGATGGAATCTGAACGTTTACTTCACCCAGTTATTAACCAGGACGGAGTTGATACACAAAATGAAGTTGTAAAAGAAGAAAAAAGACTGCGAGTTGACAATAGTCCTTATGGCAAGTTTTTGGAGAACATTAAACTTCATATGTTTAAAAAACACCCCTATAAAGGAACTACCATAGGTAAAATGGCACATTTAGATGCTGCAACTCTTGAAGAGTTTCAAGCCTTCAATAAAAAATTCTATGTGCCAAACAATGCCGTTTTAGTTGTTGCAGGAGATATTGATGTTCCTGCGGTCAAAGGGATGATTGAAGATTATTTTGGACCAATACCAAGAGGCGAACATATTGTCAGAAACTTCCCAAAGGAGGATCCTATCACAGCACCAATACGTGCAAAAGCATATGACTCAAACATTCAAATCCCTGCAATCATGGCAGCTTACAGAACTCCATCATTTAAGGAAAGAGACGCTTATGTATTGAGCATGATTTCAACCTATTTAAGTGATGGAAAAACATCTAAGCTTTATAAAAAGATTGTGGATGATAAAAAAATGGCGCTTCAAGTGGGAGCTCTTGATTTTAGTCAAGAAGATTATGGCACCTATATCCTTTACGGATTGCCTTTAGGCGATGTTGCTTTAGACGATCTTATTGTTGAAATGGATGAAGAAATTGCAAAGCTTCAAGGTGAGCTTATTTCTGAAAGAGACTATCAAAAAATTCAAAATAAATTTGAAAACAACTTTGTAAATTCAAACTCAAGTATTGAGGGAATTGCAAATTCATTGGCGCGTTACCATATGCTCTATGGCGATGTTAACTTAATTAATAATGAGATTGACATCTACCGTTCGATCACTCGCGAAGAAATTAAAACAGTAGCCAATAAATATTTGAACCCAAACCAACGCTTGATATTAGAATATTTACCAGAATCCGATCAGGAATAACAACTAAAAAGATCTTAATATGAAAACTAAATTATATATCGTAATTGCCGTGTTTTTTATGGCTCTAGGAGTAAATGCTCAGATTGACCGCTCACAGCAACCAAAACCTGGCCCAGCTCCAATAATTGCATTGGAAAAGCCACAAGAATTTGAATTAAAAAATGGACTTAAAATTTTGGTTGTTGAAAACCATAAACTTCCAAGAGTATCTTTTAATTTAGCCTTTGATAGAGAACCTATAGTAGAAGGAGAAAAAGCAGGGGTCACCTCACTTTTAGGTGCTATGTTAGCAAACGGCACCACTTCGATTTCTAAAGACGATTTTAACGAAGAGATTGACTTTTTAGGCGCACGATTAAACATCGGTTTTGGTGGTGGTTCTGCAAGTTCGCTGACAAAATACAGTGATCGTATTTTGGAGTTATTAGCAGATGCAGCCATAAATCCATTGCTTACTGAAGACGAATTTCAAAAAGAAAAAGACAAACTGCTAGAAGGTATCAAAGCAGATGCTAAAAGTGTTGATGCCATCGCAGGTCGAGTTGGCGGTGCATTAGCATATGGCACAGAACATCCTTATGGTGAATTTTTAACTGAAGAAACGGTTAATAAAGTTACGCTTGCGGATGTAAAAGCCTATTACCAAAAGTACTTCAACCCAAACAATACGTATTTAGTAGTCATTGGAGATGTTGACACAAAATCCATTGTAAAGCATGTTAAAAAGCAATTTAAAAACTGGAAAAAAGCAGCAGCCTTAACAACAGCAATGGTTGAAGCTAATGAAAATCCAAAAGCTCTTGAAATTAATTTTATTGATATGCCCAATGCGGTACAATCAAACATTTCTTTGACAAGTACAGTAAAATTAAAAATGAGTGATCCTGATTATCACGCAGTTCTTATTGCAAATAAAATTTTAGGTGGTGGATTTAATAGCTACTTAAATATGAACCTCCGTGAAGAACATGGCTACACCTATGGTGCACGATCATCTGTAGGTACAGATAAGTACATTTCTCGTTTCAGAGCAGGAGCAGCCGTTAGAAATGCGGTTACGGACAGTGCCGTTGTTGAAACTATAAAAGAGATCAAACGCTTTCAGACTGAGCCTGTAGAAGCTGATGCCTTGGCAAATGCTAAAGCAAAGTATGTGGGCGATTTTGTACTGGCATTAGAAAGACCAAGCACCATCGCACAATATGCAATCAATACAAAAATCAACGAATTGCCTGACGATTTTTATGCCACTTATTTAGAGAAAATAAACGCGGTATCTATTGAAGATGTTATGCGTGTGGCCAACCGCTATTTTACAGCTGACAATGCTCGTATAATTGTGGTAGGAAAAGGAAGTGAAGTTATTGAAAACCTTGAAAAAACAGGTATTCCAATCAACTACTTTGACACCTTTGCTAACCCCGTTGAAAAACCTGAATTTTCTAAACCAATTCCTGCAGGCGTTTCTGCAGCCTCAGTACTCAGTAGCTACATCACTGCAATCGGGGGGCTTGAGGCAGTCAATGCTGTAAGTTCTGTTATGGTTTCTTCGAATGTTACAATAGAGGGTATGCCTTTTACACCAACAGCCGTCCTAAAAAGTATGACCCCTAATATGTCATCGATGGAAATGTCTATTGAAGGCATGGGAACGGTGATGAAGCAAAAATTTAATGGTACGGATGGTTACGCCGAACAACAAGGGCGAAAAATGCCAATGTCCGAAGATGAGCTTGCGGAAAAATTAGAAGAAAAAGGCTTATTTCCAGAAACTTATTTAGACGCAAGCACACTTGAACTCGTTAGTTTGACTGCTATTGATGGCGTGGATGTTTACAAAATAAAAGTAAAAGAAGCCTCGTTCCGTTACTATGATGCCGCAACAGGGTTAATGCTAAGAACTGAAAAAACACAAGAAGCGCAAGGACAACAAATAACGTCTATTCAAGAGTACTCCGATTATAAGGAAGTGAATGGGGTATTATTTCCTTTCGTTCAAAAAATAACTGCTGGCCCTCAAGTGATTGGGATGGCTGCAAGTGAGATTGTTATTAACGAAGGTGTTTCTGAAGAAGACTTCAACTAACATAACATTCTATACATTTAAAAAACCGAGGCATTAGCTTCGGTTTTTTTTTGCTTTTTTGTTGGCTAAATAAACCCCGCATATAATAAGCAAAGATGCGAATCCTTGATCTAACCCAAAACGTTCGCCATCTAGTAAGCCCCACAATAGCGCTACCATTGGCATCAAATAAGTCACCGATGAAGCAAATACTGGACTTGAAATTTGGATTAAATTATTGAATATAATTTTTGCCATGACTGTACCAAACACAGAAAGAATGGCTACATAACCTATAGAGGAATATATAGATTGCTGGTCAAAAGTTTGAAGTGTAAAAAAATCAGAAGCTACTAGAACTAAAAAAGCAGGTATAAATATCGCTACAAAATTCCCAGTAGCAATAGCAATTGGTTTCACTTCTTGAAGGTAATGTTTAATGAGGTTCACATTGAAGCCATACATGACGGTAGACAAGACCACGAATCCTGCGTATAAATAATTTTGATCAGGATTGAGTTCCATGCTGTTAAAAATGAGCATGGAGGCTCCAATAAACCCCAAAATTACACCAAATATCTGAAGTTTTGTAGATGTAATTTTAAAAACAGCTAACCCAATTAAAATCGCATTTAGAGGCACTAAAGCATTTAAAATTGAAACCACTCCACTATCGACCTCTGTTTCGGCAAAAGCAAATAAAAAGGCCGGGAAAAAAGTCCCAATAAATCCAGATAAAATGATCCATTTCCACTGCGAATTAAGAACCGTTTTAAGAGATTTATAGCCAATTACAAAAATAAATAGCGATGACAGTACCGTTCGTAAACTTCCGAGCTGTAAAGGCGTCAATCCAACTAAGCCTTTCTTAATTAAAATGAATGAGCTCCCCCAGACAATAGCTAGAGTCAATAGGAATATCCATTTCTTGTAGTCTTGATTCATTTTAACAGTTTATAAATATTTCACAAAATTGAGTAATAAATTAGAATAATACTGAATTATTTCTACATTTGTTTCAAACGCCTAAACTAAAATAGCATGAACTTTTTCAAAAAAACCTTAACCGCTGTGTTTTTGTTAGCACTTGTTTTCTCTTGTAAAAATGAGCCTAAAACAGAAATTATAACAGTCGAAACAACTGTAGAAAAATCGACTCAAAAACTCGATCCAAACGCCACCTATTCTAAAGCAGAATTCAATATTAAAGGGATGACCTGCGAAATGGGATGCGCAAAAACTATTGAAAAGAAACTGGCCCGCTTGGAAGGTGTAAAATCTGCAACCGTAGATTTTAAAAATGAACTGGCGATGGTGGAATATGATGTTGCCCAGACTAATCCCTCAAGCATCACCAAAACCGTGACTTCGGTAGCTGACACCTATTCCGTAGAAAATATGCAAACTGTTGTGGAGTTTTCAGGGTCTAAGAAGGTGTGTAAAAAAGCGTGCAAAAAAGCATGTTGTAAAGACAAAACGAAAGCCAACAAAAAAGCTTGTGCTCAAGATTGTGAAAAGAAATGTTGTGCTAAAAAAGCTTAATTTGAATTCATTATCGTTTCTATTTCTTCGACTTCGATAGGAATATTACGCATTAGATTTAAAGGTGGGACCTCAGCTTGGATGACAACATCGTCTTCGAGTCGGATGCCTATTTTTTCATTAGGTATATAAATTCCAGGTTCCACTGTAAACACCATATTTTCTGTCATAGGCGTTTTTAAAGGACCAAAATCATGCGTATCTAATCCCATATGGTGCGATGTTCCGTGCATGAAATATTTTTTATAAGCAGGCCATTTTGGGTCTTCATTTTGAACATCAGCTTTATCAATTAAGCCTAAGCCCAAAAGCTCAGAAGTCATCATTTTTCCAACCTCAACATGATAATCCTTCCAAATAGTTCCTGGCACTAACAATTTTGTGGCTTCATTTTTAACATTTAAAACCGCCTGATAAACAGCTTTTTGGCGTGCCGTAAATCGCCCATTTACTGGGACAGTCCGCGTCATGTCACTTGCATAATTTGCATACTCTGCTCCAACGTCCATGAGTAACATATCGCCATCCTTACAAGCTTGATTGTTTTCTATATAATGCAACACACAAGCATTGTATCCCGATCCGATGATTGGAGTGTAAGCAAATCCTTTCGAACGATTTTTGAGAAATTCGTGAGCGAATTCTGCCTCGATTTCGTACTCCATAACGCCCGGCTTTATAAAAGCCAAAGCTCTTCTAAACCCTTTTTCTGTAATATCACAAGCAGTTTGCATCAACGCAATTTCTTCTGGCTCTTTGACCCCACGTATCGCCTCCATGATTGGAAAATTATGAGCAATCTCGTGATTTGGATAGGTGGATTTAATCATTTTTAAAAAGCGATCGTCCCGAGTTTCCATTTCAACTGCTTGGCGATAATGATTATTATTATTAAAATAAAAAAGAGTCGCTTCTGCCATCAATTTTGGGAAAATCGAATCAAACTCTTTTAACCAATACACCGTTTGAACTCCCGATGCAGCAGTTGCCTGAGATTTACTAAGTTTAGCGCCTTCCCATACTGCAATGTGATCATTTGTTTCTTTTACAAAAAGAATTTCTCTATGTGCAGCTTCGTTTGCAGTAGGAAATATAATTAAAATACTTTCTTCTTGGTCTACCCCACTGAGGTAAAAAATATTCCGGTGCTGTTCAAATGGTAGTGTACTATCTGCACCTGTAGAAAAGACATCATTAGAGTTAAATACAGCGATTGATTTAGGTAGCATTTGCTGTGAAAACTTTAATCTGTTTTTTATGAATAATTGAGGACTGATCGGTAGGTATTTCATGTGTGTGTATATTTAATCCAAAAATATATAAATTTAATTAATAGGTCTATATTAAAATGTTAAAATCCTTCGAGGTATTTTGGTTATTTAAAATAAGTCTAAATAATAAAATTAACACGAATGTTATTGTCTAAAACGTTGTCGTGGATTACCTTTGCAGGGTTAAAAAACAACAGCTAATTATGAGTGGATTATTAAAGTCTTCAATAGGGAAAAAGATAGCCATGGCGCTTTCTGCATTTTTTCTCATGTTTTTCCTTTTACAACATTTTGCCATTAATATTCTATCTATCATTAACCCCGATACGTTTAACGAAGTATCTCACTTTATGGGAACAAATCCGTTAGTGCAATTTGTACTACAACCCATTCTTATTTTTGGTGTGGTCTTTCATTTTGTAATGGGATTTGTTTTAGAGTATAAAAACTACAGGTCGAGATCGGTAAGCTATGCCAAAAACAACGGCAACGCCAACTCTTCTTGGATGAGTAGAAACATGATTTATAGCGGGTTTGCTATTTTAGCATTCGTTGCACTTCATTTTATTGACTTCTGGTTTCCAGAACTTAACACCAAATATATTGTTGGTGATATGAGTGGTCTTCATAATGGCGAGTTCAGATATTATCATGAACTCGTTGAAAAATTTCATAACCCTATAAGAGTTGGAGCTTATGTCATTGCGTTTATATTTCTAGCATTACACCTGTTACACGGATTCAATTCCGCATTTCAATCGGTTGGGGCTAACAACAAATACACTAAATCACTTAAAAGTTTTGGAACTGCATATGCCACACTAATTCCTTTAGGATTTATTGTCATTGCGCTTTTCCACTATTTTAATCATACACACTAAAACATAGTATTATGGCTTTAGATTCAAAAATACCCGAAGGTCCTTTAGCAGATAAGTGGACTAATCATAAAAACAGAATTAACCTTGTAAATCCTGCCAACAAACGTCATATCGATGTGATTATTGTTGGAACTGGGCTTGCTGGTGGATCGGCTGCAGCGACACTCGCTGAACTTGGCTACAACGTGAAAGCGTTTTGTTTTCAAGATTCTCCGCGTCGTGCACACTCTATTGCAGCCCAAGGTGGGATTAATGCCGCAAAAAATTATCAAGGTGATGGCGATTCTACTTACCGTTTATTTTATGATACCGTAAAAGGTGGAGATTACCGTTCTCGTGAAGCAAACGTACACCGTTTAGCAGAAGTTTCAACAAATATTATTGATCAATGCGTTGCACAAGGTGTGCCTTTTGCAAGAGATTATGGAGGACTATTAGACAACCGTTCATTTGGAGGCGTTTTAGTTTCCAGAACGTTTTATGCCAAAGGGCAAACGGGCCAACAACTTTTGCTTGGAGCCTACTCCGCAATGAACCGTCAAATTGGACGTGGAAAAATTAAAATGTATAACCGTCACGAAATGTTAGATGTCGTTGTCGTAGATGGAAAAGCCCGTGGAATTATCACTAGAAACTTAGTTACCGGAGAAATTGAACGCCACTCAGGACATGCTGTAGTTTTAGGAACTGGAGGTTATGGTAATGTATTTTACCTTTCTACAAATGCGATGGGTAGTAATGTAACAGCAGCATGGAAAGCACACAAACGTGGTGCTTACTTTGCAAACCCTTGTTATACACAAATTCACCCAACGTGTATTCCTGTTTCAGGAGATCACCAATCAAAATTAACCCTGATGTCTGAATCCTTAAGAAACGACGGACGTATATGGGTACCAAAAAATATTGAAGACGCTAAAGCGATTCAAAATCGCGATTTAAAACCAACAGATCTCGCCGAAGATCAACGCGATTATTTCTTAGAACGCCGTTATCCAGCTTTTGGAAATTTAGTGCCAAGAGATGTGGCTTCCAGAGCGGCGAAAGAACGTTGTGACGAAGGCTTTGGCGTAAACAAAACAGGTGAAGCAGTCTTTTTGGACTTTGCTTCAGCTATTGTTAGATATGGTAAAGAACAAGCACACATCAAAGGTTTAGATGAAGAGAATGCAGAACTTATACAAACTTTAGGAAAACAAGTTGTCAAAAGTAAATACGGCAACTTATTTCAAATGTATGAAAAGATTGTAGATGAAAATCCATATGAAACTCCTATGATGATATATCCAGCGGTACATTATACAATGGGAGGGATTTGGGTTGATTATAACCTACAAACCACTATTCCTGGACTCTATGCCATTGGAGAAGCCAATTTCTCTGAGCATGGCGCCAACCGTTTAGGTGCATCCGCATTGATGCAAGGCTTAGCAGATGGTTATTTTGTATTACCCTATACTATTGGAAATTATTTATCAGATGACATCAGAACCGGCCCTATTCCAACGGACACTAAAGAGTTTGAAGAAGCAGAGGCTAGAGTGACTTCTGAAATTAATCATTTCATCAACAACAAAGGGACTAAGCCTGTGGATTATTTCCATAAACGTCTTGGAAAAATCATGTGGGAAAAATGTGGAATGGCCCGAAATGAAAAAGAGTTAAAAGAAGCTATTGAAGACATCTCTGCTCTCCGAGATGAGTTTTATAAGGATGTTCTTGTGCCAGGTTCGGCTAATGAATTCAATGAAGAATTAGCGAAAGCAGGACGGGTTGCAGATTTCTTAGAATTAGGAGAATTATTTGCCAAAGATGCCTTAGTACGTGAAGAATCTGCTGGTGGTCATTTTAGAGAGGAATATCAAACACCTGATGGTGAAGCACAACGCCGAAAAGAATTTCAGTTTGTGTCTGCATGGGAATACAAAGGCGCACCAAAAGATGCTGAATTACACAAAGAAGCATTAGTATACGAAAACATTGAAGTTAAAGAACGCTCATACAAATAAGCACTGCTATGAATTTAACATTACAAATATGGCGACAAGAAAACGCCAAAGCTGAAGGAAAAATTGTAGAATACCCAATTCATGATATTTCTCCTGACATGTCATTTCTTGAAATGCTGGACGTCCTAAACCGACAATTGATCACTATGGGAGATACTCCTGTGGCGTTCGATCATGATTGTAGAGAAGGCATTTGCGGTTCATGTTCGCTCTATATTAATGGGGAAGCACACGGACCAGATCGACTCGTGACCACCTGTCAATTACATATGCGTAAATTTAAAGATGGTGATACCATTTTTATTGAACCTTTTAGAGCAAATGCATTTCCTGTCATAAAAGATTTAATTGTAGACCGCTCAGCATTTGATAGAGTTCAGCACGCAGGAGGGTTTATTTCTGTGAATACTTCTGGAAACACACAAGATGGAAATTCAATTCCAATTTCAAAACACGACGCAGACGAAGCCATGGATGCTGCGACTTGTATTGGATGTGGTGCCTGTGTTGCTACATGTAAAAACTCATCAGCCATGTTGTTCGTAGGCGCTAAAGTATCACAATACGCCTTATTACCACAAGGTCAAATTGAAGCTACAGATCGTGTTCAAAATATGGTAGCACAAATGGATTTAGAAGGGTTCGGAAATTGTACAAATACCGGTGCTTGTGAGGTAGAATGCCCTAAAGGCATTTCTTTAGAAAACATTGCGCGGATGAATCGCGAATTGATTAAAGCAAGCTTAAAGTCTTAATTTTCTAAGATAAATTCTTCAATAGTATCCCATCCAGCTCGAACCTCAACTAATTTTGAGGCATAACTCACCCGTTCAGGTTGAATTTTTGCGAGGAAATTTCCAGGGTCATAGACTCCATTGGCATTGGTGTCAAAAATAACTCTTAAAGAATACATTCCGGGTGTCACGTCCCTAAAATCAATTGGCGACATCTCTTCAGCCACAAACGACTCGACCACTTTACCATTATCCGTAGTCAACTGCACAATTAATGGATAGACTCCATTACGAATCTCAACGCGAACAGCGCCATAAGACTCCTGTAATTTCGTATTTGCTGAAAAATTCAAAGTGTCATTTTGAGTGCCATAAAAGTCTGTAAAAGCGCCTGGAAGCAACTGAATGTTGTAATTGTTTTGCTCTGTTTTTTCAAACTCTAATTCAACAATAGAATTAAACTCATCAATCTTTATTGAAGTTTCTAAAGCTAATGAATCTTTATCTAGAACCTGTACTTTGGTGGCATCTAAAGATTCTAAAGGAATCGAAGTGCTCAGCCTAAAAGACTCTTGCAGTTTTAATGTCGAAGCTATGGCGTTAAACACTAATGAATCTGCTTTGAAATCTTTAATTCTAACCACAACAGTATCTATAAACTTGGCATTAGTAACTTCAAAAACTAAAGAATCAACCTCTAGTTTGGGTCGGTACCAATAGTTGAGCGTATCTTTTTCAGCCTCTTTAGTTAGGGTTGACGCAAAGTCTTCAGGTGCATCTGAAAGAAGTTTAATGTCCATTTTTTCGCCATCGCCTTCATATCCAAAAGCAAGTTTTGAATTGGAAACCTGTCGTGCCCGTTTAAATTTATAGTCCAAAGCCTCTTTAAACATCCTTATAACATAAGCTGTGTCAGAAGGTACGGTTATGTGAGTCTTTTTATATCCAATTTTATCTGTTTTTTGTTGAAACGTATAATTTGGATTTTCTTCTTTAAGAGCTGCCAAAAGATAGCTACCATCCTTAATGTTATCTAAATTAAATCCCGAAACGCTATCTGTTACAGCTATATATTTTGGTTTTTCCTTATAAATTATGGAGTCTGAAAAAGTTGAATCTACCTCATATAATACAACCGACACACGCTTATCAACCTCTTTGTTTAGAGCATCCATAACAAGACCTGAAACAGAGAGCGAATCAATAAAATCCCCAGTAGAGAACACGTATTTATAGAACGAAAATAAATTGCCTTCGTTATTATCAGCTATACTTTCACCAAAATTAAAGGCATAAGTGGTATTGGGTTGTAGTGTATCTTTGATTTTAATTTTAATAACCTTACTAGCAGAGCCAACGGGTGTGATTTCTGGTTCTGGATCCATAAATGGTGAAATGATGAGATGTTTTTGCAAATCTTTCATTTTTATGTATTCATCAAAGTAGATTAGGATTTCTTTTGAATCAAAATTGAGCGAAAAATTCTCGGGTATTGATTTTATAATAACTGGAGGTGATTCATCTTTTGGTCCACCAGAAGCAGTACCTCGATTTGCACATTGAGAGAAAATCAAACTTATTACAACTAAAAACCCTAAGTTAGCGACCTTTTTAAGCATGAATATTACATTTGGCGCAAAGTAACAACATATTTTAAAACTAACGAAAAATGGAATGCGTAATTGCAATCGTTGCCATACTTAAACGACTATTGGATGTAGCTGTCAAAGCAAGCGCACAGGCCTCAATAGTTGCTCCTGTTGTAATGACATCATCTACTAAAAGAACATGTTTATAATCAATTGCCGATTTGTTTTTTACATAAAAACTATGTGCAACAGATTCAAACCGTGCACTTCTAGACTGAAAAACTTGAGTTTTAGTATTTACTGATTTCAGCAACACATCATCTCTATAGACAACGCCTAATACATGGGCTAGCTGTTGAGCAAAAAGTGCAACTTGGTTATAGCCTCTTTGTTTTAGTTTCTTAGAGTGAATAGGAACTGGAATTACGATATCGATACCCTTAAAAAAAGAAGATTCAAGTAATTCTGCCCCTAACCAGTTTCCAAAAACACGACCTAACTCTTCTTTACCTCTATATTTTAAGTTATGAAGAAGTTGCTGAACGCGGCCATATTTATAAAAATAAAACAATGCCGTAGCTGCTTGAAGTTGGATCCTTCCGTAAAAAATTTTAGAAATAACTTCAGGGCGTTCAAAATGATAATTAGTTAACGGCAGCTCGTGACGACAGCGCACACAGATATGCTTTTCATTGTCAAATAAAAGTAAATCACAGGCTTGACAAGTTTGTGGAAAAAGCAGATTCAGAAGTGTTTGACACATAAGAAGTAGGGTTAAGAGGCATTTAAAATTAAAATAATATTTGATATTTCTCCCTAAGTTTAACTATAATTTGAAAGTGTTTTCTATTTTTGTCACATGACAAATCAAGGGGACAGTTTTAAGAAGGTTATTTCACATGCAAAAGAATACGGATTTGTGTTTCAAAGTAGTGAAATTTACGACGGGCTTAGTGCAATTTATGACTATGCGCAAAATGGTGTAGAGTTAAAGAAAAATATTCGTGACTATTGGTGGAAAGCCATGGTCCAAATGAATGAAAACATTGTGGGTTTAGACGCTGCTATTTTTATGCACCCTACAACTTGGAAAGCTTCAGGACATGTCGATGCTTTTAATGACCCATTGATTGATAACAAGGATTCCAAAAAACGATATAGAGCCGATGTTTTAGTTGAAGATTATTGTGCTAAAATTGAAGGTAAAATTGAGAAAGAAATCAAAAAAGCTGAAAAGCGTTTTGGAGCTAGTTTTGATAAAAACGAATTTATATCTACAAACGGCAGAGTTGTTGGCTATCAAACAAAAATAAACAGCATTTTATCACGATTGGCAAAATCTTTAGAACACGAAGATTTAGCTGATGTGAAGTTGCTAATTGAAGAACTAGGAATCGCAGACCCCTTAACTGGGAGTAAAAACTGGACAGATGTCAAGCAATTCAACCTCATGTTTGGCACCAAGCTAGGGGCTTCTGCTGAAACGGCGATGGATTTATATTTACGTCCTGAAACTGCTCAAGGTATTTTTGTAAATTTTCTGAATGTTCAAAAATCAGGGCGTATGAAAATTCCTTTTGGAATTGCACAAACTGGAAAAGCATTTAGAAATGAAATCGTAGCACGTCAGTTTATTTTTAGAATGCGTGAATTTGAACAAATGGAAATGCAATTTTTCATTAAACCAGGCACGCAACAAAAATGGTATGAGCATTGGAAAGAAACGCGGATGAAATGGCATTTGTCATTAGGGATGGGCGCAGATAACTATCGATTTCATGACCACGAAAAATTAGCGCACTATGCCGATGCAGCTGCCGATATAGAATTTAAATTTCCCTTTGGCTTCAAAGAACTTGAAGGCATACACTCACGTACTGACTTTGATTTAAGTCAACACGAAAAACATTCAGGTAAAAAACTTCAATATTTTGACCATGAAGAAAATAAAAACTACACCCCTTACGTTCTAGAAACTTCTATAGGATTGGACCGTATGTTTTTGGCGGTATTTTCAAACGCATTAATTGAAGAAACTTTAGAGAACAACACAACCCGAACCGTATTAAAACTGCCAGCAGTCTTAGCTCCAATTAAAGCCGCTATTTTACCTTTAGTAAAAAAAGATGGATTGCCAGAAGTTGCGAAAACTATTTTAAGCGATTTGAAATGGGATTTTAATGTGGTGTATGATGAAAAAGATGCCGTTGGAAGACGTTATCGCCGACAAGATGCTCTAGGAACACCCTTTTGTATCACTGTTGACCATGATACTTTAGAGGACCAGTGCGTTACGATTAGACATCGAGATTCAATGGCACAACAGCGTGTGAAAATTAAAGATTTAAAACTAATTATTGAAAAAGAGGTTGCCATGAAACAGTGGCTTAAGAAAATTAACTAAATTGAAATCAGGGATAACATACGTTTTATTTGTAGTCGTGTTTTTAAACACTTTGACCTCTTTTGGACAGAACACTCCTCCAACGGTAACCGCTGTAGGCGACCAAATCTATTGTCCACAAAGTCAACAACCAATAGTAACTTCCTTTAACATTACCGACCCAGATCCAAGTGACACAACTATTGATGCCTTTTATATTCAAATTTCAACGGGCTATGTTTTTGGGGAAGACGAATTACTTTTACCTCCAGGGGCACACCCACCTATAGATGGAAAATGGAATGCTAATGAGGCAAAACTAACCTTAACAAATTCTGGCGGCGGGCCTGCTTTAATCACAGATATTATTTCGGCCGTTAAGAAAGTTGTTTTTAGTAGTACATCTGTAAACGTAAGTGCCAAAACATTTTCCTTAACTGTTGGATCTGCTAACTATTTAGCCTCTAACGGCCATTACTATGAATTTGTTCCTGCAAATTTAATTACTTGGACTGCTGCAAAAGCTGCAGCTGAAAGCAGAACATATTTTGGATTGCAAGGCTATTTAGCAACCTTGACAGCTCCTGACGAAGCCAAAATTGCTGGAGAATTAACGCCAGGCACGGGCTGGATTGGAGGAACTGATGAAGTTACCGAAGGCATTTGGAAATGGGCAACAGGGCCGGAAGCAGGCATTACCTTTTGGAATGGCGTTGCAAATGGATCCACGCCAAATTATGCCAATTGGAACCCTTCTGAACCCAATAATTTTAATAATAACGAGGACTATGCCCATATCAAAGATGATTCTGTTTCAGGCATTGATGGCTCTTGGAATGATTTACCCAACAATACTTCAAGTCAACCCTCGCAATATCAAGCCAAAGGCTATGTTGTTGAATATGGAGGAATGCCTGGCGACCTTCCAATAAACATCTCTGCAAGCACAACCTTTAGCCCTCCAAAAATTTTATCTACAACCCCTTCTTCAAGTTGCTACAATACTGCTGCAACGCTTTCGGCTACATCGAACACAACAGCTATTTTATGGTTTGACAGCCAAAATGGAGGCACCCTTTTACATACAGGAAACACCTACAATCCCGTTTTAACGAATACTACAACTTTTTGGGTTTTGGCTTCAGAAAATGGTTGTACCACAGGAACACGAACGCCTGTAACTGCAACGGTCATAACCGAACCAGTTGATACCCCGGCAGATCTTTCAGCTTGTGATAGTTATATTTTACCAGCACTCACTAATGGTAATTACTTTACTGCAACCAAGGGCGGTGGAACAGCTTTTAACGCAGGAGATACAATCTCAACTACAACCACCTTGTATGTCTATGCCGAAACGGGCACAACACCCAATTGTTTCGATGAACACGCATTTACGATTACAATCAATTCAACACCTGCAATAGACAAACCAGCAGATCTTTCAAAATGTGATAGCTACACACTTCCAGTTCTCACTAATGGCAATTACTTTACTGCAACCAATGGCGGTGGAACAGCTCTTAATGCAGGAGCTGTTATATCAACCACAACCACCTTGTATGTTTATGCCGAATCGACCATAGACCCGAACTGTAATGACGAACACGCATTTACGGTTACAATCAATACAACGCCTGCTATTGATAAGCCTGCAGACACACCACCTATATGCGATAGCTATACATTACCAGCGCTCACCGTCGGGAATTACTTTACCGCTCCTAATGGCGGCGGAACATTGCTCAACGCAGGAGATATCGTATCTACCTCAACAACCTTATTTGTGTATACTGAAACAGGTACAACACCCAATTGTTTCGATGAACATAAATTTAATATTACAATTAATACCACGCCTGCTATTGACACACCAGCAGATGTATTTAGTTGTGAAAACTACACCCTTCCAGTACTCACAAATGGAACTTATTTTACACTCCCTAACGGCGGAGGGACAGTGCTCAACGCCGGAGATATTTTAACCGCCTCGACTCCTTTGTATGTCTATGCCGAATCGGCCGTAAATCCAAATTGTTATAACGAACACCTCTTTACGATTACTATAAACCCAACACTAATAAGTGTACTTTCATTAGATGCTGAAGTTACTTCTGAGGATTTTGAAGACAATCAAACCATCGTTGCAAGTGCAACAGGTGGAAATGGTGATTATGAGTATCAACTAGATGGTGGTTCTTGGCAAAACAGTGGCGTTTTTGAAAATGTGTTTGGTTGTGAAACACATACCGTAAGGGCTCGGGAAGTGCTCGGCTGTAGCACCGTGCCACAGAAAACTATTAATCTAATCTATTTCCCGAAGTTTTTTACGCCAAATAATGATGGATTTAATGACATATGGAACATCAAGTGTTTAGAAAATCAAGTCGCAGCCAACATTAGAATTTTTGATCGCTTTGGAAAACTGATTAAAGAAATTAGACCAAGCGGGAAGGGTTGGGACGGCACGTTTAATGGAACAAAATTGTCAGGGTCGGATTATTGGTTTGTGGTCAACTACACCAATAGTAAGGGAGTAGCCACACAATTTAAATCGCACTTTTCTATAAATTACTAGAAACGATAGCCTATACTAAAATCGCCTTTAAGAACGCCACCTTCATGTGCATTCCCCAAAAGGTTTCTTCCCCCTCCTAGTTTAATTTCAAATATAAATCCTGCAGAATTAACCCATTTCTGTCCGAGCGAAAACCCAAAAGCAGTATCAAAATAGGAGGCATTAGTATTGTTTCCGCTATAATCATAATTGTCATCACCACTATAAAAAGACAGAAAACTTTCTACAAAAAAGCCTTTTGCGCCATATTGTTCGTCACGGTCAAAATACATGCGAAAAAAAGGAGTGACAGATAGGTTTTCGAAATAGTCATTTTCAGAATTAAAATTCACTAAAAGACTTGCGCCATACCCTACATTTCTGTTTTTGACATATTCATATGTACCTTCAAAAATAGGGCCTGCTAAGATTTTGATAACTCCAATTCTTACTTCATTGTGTTTGTCAAAAATTGTAAGAGACTCTATTTGGGATTGTGCAGACAGCTTGATACACATAAAAAGGGATAGGATAATTAGGGCTTTGTTCATAATAATAAAAGATTTAGGTTTTCTAGGAACTGACAATTATCGTACCAAAAAATTAAAAATAAGCTTTCAACTGCACTGTTCCTGTATGAATGGCGCGACTTGTTTCGCTTTTTCTTCCAAAGTAATTTAGATTCAAATCTAAAAACTTAGTCAGTTTTTTTTGCGCTATCAATGACCACGTAAAATTTGTACCTGGCTGTAAGCCTTCCAATATTTGGTAAGCGACTGGCGTGTTTGGACTTCCAGAGAAAAGATTTGAAAAATAATTAAATTCCCCCGTAATAGCCGCTTTCTGATTTTGAGTAAGTGTAAAAGCTACACCGTATTTTTCCTGAGACAGTTGTTCCATATCTCCAATAGAATTGTTCTTTTTTTGGTATTGATAAAACACATCAAATCGTTTATTATCGTCTAACAAATACGATAGTTTTGGGTTCAGAAGTGTTTCTTTTAATCGGTAATTTTTTGAAGAAAAATTTTCACTCTCACTTCTATTTTGATCAGCGTTGGCTTGTAAACTCAGTAACCATTGATTTTGAATTTTATGAGAAAAATTAAACTGATGACTCAAAGTGTGTTGCGCTATATAACCAAAAGATAATACATTTCGTGCTTTCATATCCGAATAACTGTAGGAGAGAGTATAGTGCTGTTTCCCGCGATTATAAAATAACTGATTTCTAAAGTTGGATTGTAGCGCTAGCTGTTCGTCTTCAATTGAATGAAATGGGTTTAAACGGATTTTCTCGCTTCTATTTTTATCTTTTCTATCAATTAGAAACGTCGTTTGATTATAGAAATGAGACCAGAATTTTTTAGATGCCAGTGGCGAATTTGCCCATTGAATGGGATTTAAAACCAAGGATTGGCTCAGCTTATTTTGGTGAGTTCGAATGTAAACTTGATTAGGTAACAATACACGGACATAGGTCGCCTGATCCTGAAATTGCGCCACTTCAAATTCTTCTAGTTCTTGAACGCCGTTCTCATTATAATCAAACCAAACAAAAGTACCTTGACCCGGCTCTACTTCAATGTATGTAAAATCTTGTTGGGGCAAACGGCCGGTATTGGTTTCAAAAAGAGTCGTCCACGAAATGCCGTTATTGGCTAATTTATGACTGTATTGTAATCTAGAATTGACTGATTTTTGAGACGGACTTGACGTGTTTGTGGTTTTAAAATTCCTGTAATTAGCATATAAACTCAGGTTCGTATTTTTAGTTTGAATCCATTTTGAATCTAAATAATAGGTATTGGACGTATTCACCTTAGTAAGACGGTTGTTTTGAATACTGTCGTTCACTCTATGTATATAGCCTAATTTTACAAATACTTTTGTGGAATCGCCAAGCCCTGTAAACACTTCATAAGTTTGAAATTTCTGACTAATAGGGTCAAATTCATCTAATTCGACTTGCTTTTTTTCGTTGTGTTCTGTAGAAAAGTTAACTCCAGACCACCCTTTGTTATAGCTGTATTTTAATCGATTATCAGATCTATAAAACATTGAGTTCGTAAACAGAGCAGCGGTCTGCAACAGACTAGAGTTTGAGTACAGTTGAAAACGATCAAAATTCAGTTTTGTAAAAAAGAGATGACGATTCCCTTCATAGTTGTCTCCAAAGTTTAAGTGTTGAAATTGATACTTCAATTCACCTTTTTCTATATGCGCTAATTGCGTTCCCATCCTTACAAATAACTGGTCTCCAAGATCAGAAAGCCGTTGACTGCTTGTTAAGGTTTCAATATTCCAATCTCGATTAAATTCTGGTCGATAGAGGCGTTCAATGGTTCTGAAATTAGATTGAATATAATCGGTGTCAGAAGTTACATTTAACACCCAGTTTCCGGAACTTTTATGGAGTTGATGTGCTACGGACAATTGCCCCGCAAGACCCGTATTATCATCGTCATCTAATGGAGAATACAAGTTTAAATCATTTTTACTAGCAGCAAATTCAAAATCAATAGCTGTTTTGTCATCAGGTCTAAAAGCGCCTTTGGCCACAGCCAGTTGTAATTTTACAGGCGCTACAAGCTGTATAATAGGTTCATATTCGCCTTGTTTAACCCCTGCAATAGGCGCAACATACTCGTATATATTTGAAATCGCATTAGAACTCTTAATTATATAATTCCCTTGTTGCGTCCCAACAGTTATAAAGTTAACACGGTACAACTCGTCTTCAGGGTTGGTTGAAAACTCAAAAACCTCAACTCCATTATCGGTAGTTTTTTTATATAAAATCCGATTTTCATTAAAAGGCTCTAAAGCTGCCGAAGGGGCGATCATTAAGGACTGCTCATCGCCTGCATTAGACAAAATTGAAACTTGATCAGAATTTAACGCTTGCTGAAGTGGTTGATTTTTCAAGTCATTCTCGTTATAAACAGAAATATCAAGCGTCCACTTACTATTTTTGTAATGACTGCCCGCATAGCCTATAAACCGAGAATAATTGCGCTCGCTGTATTGATAATCTACAGTAATGCGCATTTCAGACGTTATGGGATAAGTCGCATTAAATAGAATTTCGCCTGCATTGTAATCAATGCTATAATCTTCTGTAGCACCACGTTTTAAAGGTACGCCATTTACATATACCGTTTCACTTCCAGAAACAACTAAAACATAGAGTTCATTATTTGGACCCACCAATTTATAAGGCCCTTGATTGCCCTCTTGTCCAACAAATTGACTTGATGAGAATTGTCCACGAACTAGGGCGCCAGCAGCAAAAGCCGAAAATTCTGATTCGTCTGTTTCAAGAGTGGTCTTTAATGAAAGCCCTTGAACACGCTTGGAAAATTTTGAAAAATAGAATTCAGAATTTTCTAAGTCTGTATCCCCAGCTCTAATCCCCCAACGCTCGCTAAAAACTTCAATAAATACTTGGTCAAACTCATCTAACTGTTGTGAATATCCACTTTCTTGAAGTGGAATATTTGAATCTTGAATCGAGGCCCGTAAGGTCACTTTATCATTTAACTTTCCACTAATCTGAAGGTCAAGTTCACTGTTTAAAACCGAATTTTGATTGTTTCCAATCGTAATGCCTCTAGATATACTTCCAGAAGACACCAAACCATCAAAAGGAACAACTGTTCGTTTCAAATTTGATTGTGATAATTGATATAATTTTTGAAGGGATCCTGTGCTCTTAACAATGATTTTTTCATCTAAAGCTTTATACGTTTTGGTTATAAAACGGGGATAGCTAAGATAGTTGACTATGAGAGAATCGGTTTGAACGGCGTTAGAAAAAGTCAGCGTCGCATTTTCAAAATTTACAGTATATAATGAATCCTGAATAGGCTCATATTTTAAATTTGTCACAGAAAATTTAGAAGGGTTGATACTTACACTGTCAATTTTAATGGTGTCCATGACGGCAATTTTTTTTGTCCTATACAAAGACCTCCCCTCTTGCGACCAGGTATAGGAGAGGGATAAAAGGAATAAAACGAACAAACACTGCTTCATCATGACTCTTAAACTAAAAACATCCTAAAATATTTTGTTGATAGTTTGCATTAAAACAAGACTAAATATTTAGGGTAAAAGTACTCTATTAATTATTTTAGCTAAAATTATTAGTATAATAGATGAAAATTATTTCATATAACGTTAATGGAATTAGAGCAGCACTCAAAAAAGGGTTTATAACATGGCTAAAAAGTGCCAACCCAGATGTGATCTGTTTACAAGAAATTAAAGCACAAGAAGACCAACTGGATTTAAGTGTTTTTGAAGCTGCAGGCTATGCGTATAACTATTGGTTTAGTGCTCAAAAAAAGGGCTACAGTGGAGTGGCTATCTTATCTAAGACAAAACCAACTCATGTGGAGTACGGGACTGGAATTGAATCTATGGATTTTGAAGGCCGTAATATCCGAGCAGATTTTGATGGTGTTTCTGTGATGAGTTTATACCTGCCTTCGGGCACCAATTTGGCCCGCTTAGAACATAAACTAGAGTACATGGCCTTGTTTCAAGACTATATAAATACGCTTAAAAAAGAAGTGCCTAACCTGATAATTTGTGGTGATTATAACATTTGTCACGAGGCTATTGACATTCATGATCCCGTAAGAAACAAAAATGTTTCTGGTTTTTTACCTGAAGAACGCGAATGGATGACTAAATTTTTAGGGAACGGTTTTGTAGATGCCTTTCGCGAATTTAATTCCGAACCTCATAATTATAGTTGGTGGAGCTACCGTGCAAATTCGCGAGCCAACAACAAAGGATGGCGGTTAGATTATACATTAGTAGCACAGCCCTTACACGAAAAACTAAAACGCGCCGTTATCTTGTCTGAAGCAGTTCATAGTGACCACTGCCCTGTTTTAGTTGAATTACAATAAAACAAAATTTTATAACTTAATATCCAATGATTAAAAAACTTTTAATTTTAACGCTCCTAAGTATAACCGCGACTTCTTGTGTATCCTCTAAATTATATAAAGAATTAGAAGGCAAATACACAACCCTTAAAAATGATTATGACGCCTTAAATGCGGATAGCGAAGACGTTTTAACTGCTAAAAACACACTTCAAAATCAATTCGACCAGTTACAAAAAGACTACGATACGACCGTTTCAGAGCGTAATGAATTGCTACAAGATGTGACTGCACTTCAAAAAAAATACGATACTCTGAATGCTGCTTATACAGCATTAGAGCAGAACAGCTCTATCGCTATTGCCGAAAATGTTCAAAAAAATAGAGAACTTTTAGCACAGCTAGAAGCCAAAGAATTGGCCTTAGCCGCAGAAAATGATCGGCTTCTAAAATTAGAAGCTAGTATGCAAGATCGTGCTCAACGCATTGCAGAACTAGAAGCACTAATTGCTTCCAAAGACCAGGCAATGCAAGACTTGAAAAATACAATTTCTAAGGCACTAACCGCTTTTGAAGGCAAAGGACTCACCGTAGAACAACGCGATGGCAAAGTGTATGTGTCTATGGAAAATAAATTATTGTTCAAGTCGGGTAGCTGGGCAGTTGGTGCCGAAGGCAGAAGGGCTATTGAACAGCTTGGAACAGTTTTGGGAGACAATCCAGAAATTGCGGTTCTGATTGAAGGTCATACGGATAACGATCCTTTTTCATATGGAGGTCAAATTGCTAATAACTGGGATTTATCGACCAAACGTGCTACAGCAATCGTTGAAATTTTAAGTGAAAATACAGCTATTAATCCAGACCGTTTAACCGCAGCTGGTCGTGGTGAATTTGCACCCATAGCATCGAATGATTCCAAAGAAGGGAAATCAAAAAATAGACGAATTGAAGTTGTATTGACTCCAAAATTAGACGAGATATCAAGACTTTTAAATACCAATTAATGAAATATACCACACTTCCAAGTACAGCTATTAAAGTAAGTAAAATATGCCTAGGGACTATGACCTGGGGAAACCAAAACACAGAAGCAGAAGGCCATGCTCAAATGGATTTTGCATTGGATCACGGCGTCAATTTTTTTGACACTGCAGAACTGTATCCTGTGCCTGCCACTGCAGAAACCCAAGGGCTAACAAGTAAGTATATTGGCACTTGGCTTAAAAAAAACAACACTAGAGACAAGGTTATAATAGCAAGTAAAATCGCTGGAATTGGCGATTATACAGCACATATTAGAACCGCTGGATTTAGTGCTAAAACCATTAAAGAAGCCATCGATTTGGAACTCGGACGTTTGCAAACAGACTATATCGACTTGTATCAACTCCATTGGCCAGAGCGTCATACCAATACTTTTGGCGTACGAGATTTCAAGCCAAGCCCAAACGACCCCTGGGTTGATAATTTTAATGCTGTTTTACATGCGTTAGAAAGTTTTGTCGAAGCGGGTAAAATTAGAGCCATCGGAATTTCTAATGAAAAAGCTTGGGGCACAATGCGCTATGTAGAAGAAATCCGAAAAGACAGCTTAACTCCTATTAGTACAGCACAAAATGCCTATTCCTTATTGAATAGGACATATGAAGGCGACTTAGCTGAAGTATCTTTACGCGAAGATATTGGGCTTTTAGCCTATTCTCCTTTAGCTTTTGGTGTACTTTCTGGAAAATACATTGAAGGGACTGCAGCAGATAATGCACGCCTAAAACTATTTCCACGTTTTGCGCGCTATAGCAGTGCACAATCCACCGAAGCTACTAAGCAATATCTAAAACTGGCTCAAAACCTAGGGATTAGTTTAACAACATTGGCCTTAGCTTTTGTTAACCAAAGACCATTTGTGACAAGCAACATTATCGGCGCTACTAATTTGGATCAGCTTAAAGAAAATATAGAAAGTATTAATACCGAACTTTCACAAGAAACTTTGGATCGTATTGATGCTATTCACGCTGGCATACCAAATCCTGCGCCCTAATATATTTTTTGAGACGCGTTTTCTAGACCTTATCTTTGTTGGCGAGTTGTCCGCAAGCAGCATCAATATCTTTTCCACGCGAGCGGCGCACGGTGACTGTAATGTTATTTGCTTCCAACATAGACACATATAAGTCGATAGCCGTAGAATTTGCTTGCTGAAATATGCCGTCGTCAATAGGGTTATATTCAATGAGATTAACCTTACTTGGGGCAAATTGACAAAACTTTAGCAGCGCTTCAATATCTGTTATAGTATCATTAATCCCTTCCCAAACCACATACTCATAAGTAATAATGCGATTAGTGGCGGCATACCAATGTTGTAACGCTTCTCTTAAATCTTTTAAAGGAAAGGTTTCATTAAACGGCATAATAGAGGTGCGAACGCTATCAATTGCGGAATGTAGAGATACTGCTAAATTAAATTTAACCTGATCATCTGCCATTTTTTTAATCATTTTTGGCACTCCAGATGTAGAGACAACAATGCGCTTTGGCGACATGCCTAACCCTTCTTTAGAGGTAATTTTATCAATAGCTTTAAGAACATTATTATAATTCATTAACGGCTCGCCCATTCCCATAAATACGATATTGGAAAGCGGGCGGTCGTGGTATAATTTGCTTTGTTTATCGATGGCAACGACTTGATCATAAATCTCATCTGGATTAAGGTTGCGCATACGTTTTAGACGCGAAGTCGCACAAAATTTACAATCTAGGCTACAGCCAACTTGAGATGACACACACGCAGTGGAACGCTTGGCTGTTGGAATCAAAACGGATTCTACAATCACACCGTCATGGAGACGAATTCCATTTTTGATTGTACCATCTGAACTTCGCTGCATAGAATCCACTTTGATGTGGTTGATGCTAAAATTGGCATCTAACATCAAACGCGTCGCTTTTGACAAATTGGTCATATCATCAAAATGATGTGCTCCTTTTTGCCAAAGCCATTCATAGACTTGTGTGCCCCTAAACGCTTGATCGCCTTGGGTTACAAAAAAAGAGCGAAGGTCTTCTTTAGATAATGCACGGATGTCTTTTTTGATGGAATTCATTTCAAGTGAGATGACAATAAAGATAAAAAAAGCCTCTGTTATGAGGCTTTCAATGGGTTTTTAAATGATCAGCATGGCATCACCATAGCTATAGAATTTATATTTTTCTTTAACGGCTTCTTCATATGCTTTTTTCACAAAATCATGACCTCCAAATGCAGCAGTCATCATTAATAGTGTTGATTTTGGCGTATGAAAATTGGTAATCATACAGTTTGCAATTGAAAAATCAAAAGGTGGGAAGATAAATTTATTGGTCCATCCCGCATAAGCGTTCAAATTACCCTTAGAAGACACCGAACTTTCAATAGCACGCATGGCTGTGGTTCCAACTGCACAGATACGACGTTTTTCGTCTAAAGCTTTATTGATTGTTGTGGCTGTAGTATCTGGAATAATAATTTCTTCACTATCCATTTTATGTTTAGAAAGATCTTCAACTTCAACTGGATTAAAGGTTCCTAGACCGACGTGTAAGGTGATTTCAGCAAAATTAATACCTTTTATTTCTAGACGTTTCAATAAATGTTTAGAAAAGTGAAGTCCTGCAGTAGGCGCCGCAACTGCACCTTCGTTCTTAGCATAAATTGTTTGATAACGCTCTTCATCTTCGGGTTCAACTTCACGGTTGATATATTTTGGTAGTGGTGTTTGACCAAGCTCCGTTAATTTTTTTCTGAATTCTTCATAAGATCCATCATACAAAAAACGAAGGGTACGTCCTCTTGAAGTTGTATTATCTATAACCTCAGCAACTAAGGATTCATCTTCACCAAAATAGAGTTTGTTTCCAATTCTGATTTTTCGAGCAGGATCTACTAACACATCCCAAAGGCGCTGTTCTGCATTAAGTTCTCTAAGAAGAAAAACTTCGATACGAGCCCCTGTTTTTTCTTTATTTCCAAATAATCGTGCAGGAAATACTTTGGTGTTGTTAAGAATCATGACATCATCCTCATCAAAATACTCGATCAAATCTTTAAACATTTTATGTTCGATGGTTTGTTCTTTCCGGTTCAAGACCATGAGTCGTGACTCGTCTCTGTTTTCTGCAGGGTATTCTGCTAATAATTCGTCCGGTAATTCAAAGTTAAAATGCGATAATTTCATGCGTGGTTTTTATATTTCAAGCTGCGAATATACAACCTCAAAATAGGCCTTGTCAAGTAATTGAACCTTTATTTTTCGGAATTAGAAATATTGAACCCTAATTCCTTCAAGTTATCCCAATAATCTGGAAAGGATTTTGAAACCACTTCGGCTTCATTTATTGAAAATGATGTGCGTAGTGCCAAGGGCGCAAACGCCATAGCCATACGATGATCGTTGTAGGTCGCTACAACAGCTCCCGACTCTAAAGGATTAAGTGCCAAAAGGTGTAAGCTATCATCAGTGATTTCTATAGACGTACCAAATTTATAAATTTCGTTTTTCAAGGCTTGTAAACGATCCGTCTCTTTAATTTTCAGAGTGTGTAATCCCGTAAGGTTACATTTGACTTGAAGTCCTAGACAAGTCACTACAATGGTTTGAGCGATATCTGGCGCATTGGCAAGATCTAATTCTAAGCAATCTGGTAGGCTTGTATTTACTTTTTGCAAGTTGATTTGAGCGCCATGAAAAGTGGTTTGAACGCCCAAATGTGTATAAATGTCTTGTAATACCGCATCGCCTTGTAAACTGTCTTTCTTGTATGTACTCAGATTGATTTGCGTCCCAACTGGGCTTAAGGCTATTATGCTATAAAAATAGGAAGCCGATGACCAATCAGATTCTACAGTAAAGGTTTTGGAGGCCGTCTCTACATAGGGGTTGACTTGAATAACTTGACCCTCAAAACGAGTATCAACACCCAATTGATTTAGTAAGGATAGCGTCATATTAATGTAGGGAACCGAGGTGATTTTTCCCTCAAGATGTAATTTTAACCCATTCTTGAGCTTAGTTGCCATTAGTAATAAAGATGAAATATACTGACTACTAACATTGGCTTTCATACGAACCTCATCTTTAAGTAATGATTTTCCTGTGATACGTAATGGCGGATAGCCTTCTTCCTTGTCGTATTCGATGTCTGCGCCTAAGGCTCTCAAAGCATCTACTAGGATTTTTATGGGGCGTTCTTGCATTCGTTGAGATCCGGTCAACAGCGTTGTTCTGCCATCTAAAGTGGCAAAATAGGCGGTCAAAAAACGCATAGCCGTTCCGGCGTGGTGAATATCTACAGTAGGCGCTTCAGAACCTAAGGCTTTAAGCATATATTGACTGTCATCAGAATTTGAGACGTTTTGAATTTCTAAAGTCTTAAAAAGTGCTTTTAATAATAAGAGTCGGTTCGACTCACTTTTGGACCCTGTAATTGTAATATCTGTACTTGGGTTTATGCTTGAATTTTGAAGGAAAAGATGCAAAATCTATTTTAGTTTTTCGTTGCTGTGATGACGGTTATGATCCCGTTTGGTTTTTATCTCTAGCTTTTTATCAAAAGCGTCTTGCAAATTTACACCAGTTTGATTGGCTAAACAAAGAACAACGAATAAAACATCGGCTAATTCTTCACCAAGGTCTTTATTTTTATCACTTTCTTTTTCGCTTTGCTCGCCATAACGTCTGGAAATAATCCGTGCAACTTCCCCGACTTCTTCGGTAAGTTGTGCCATATTGGTGAGTTCATTAAAATAACGAACGCCATGGGCTTTGATCCAGTTATCGACAGTTTTTTGTGCGTTTTGAAGTTCCATTTTATGAAAAATTATTAAAACACTAAACTAATCAATGTGCAAAAGAAATCAAATTAAATTAGCAAAAATTACCTCTTAAAAAAAGGCTTAAGCCCGCTCCTTAGAATCTATAATAATCGTGACAGGACCATCATTAATGAGGGCGACTTTCATGTCGGCGCCAAATTCGCCCGTTTGTACTGTTTGTTCTAAATCAGATTCAAATTGTTGCACAAATTGTTCATAGAGTGGCTTAGCTATTTCAGGTTTTGCCGCTTTAATGTAACTCGGACGGTTGCCTTTTTTGGTTTGGGCATATAACGTAAATTGACTCACCACAATAGCGGCACCTTGGCTATCTTTTAACGACGTATTCATGACGCCGTTGGCATCATTAAAAATACGAAGGTTTGTAAGTTTGTTGCTCAACCATAAAATATCTTCTGAAGTATCGCTGTCAATAATTCCTAAAAGGACCACTAATCCAGGCCCAATTTCTGCGACTTTGGCAGCGTCAATAGATACACTTGCTTGGGTGACACGTTGAATTACTACTCTCATTTGGACTCATAATTATCGGTGCGGTAATGCTCTTCATCACCTTCCAAGATTTGAATGTAGCTTTTGTAGCGCGAAGCTGCAATTTGATTGTTTTCGAGGGCTGATTTTACAGCGCATTGTGGCTCGTGTAAATGCAGACAATTATTAAATTTACAGCCTTGTTTTAATGCAAATAACTCTGGAAAATAATTATCAATTTCGAAAGCCTCCATATCTACTACTCCAAAACCTTTGATGCCTGGAGTGTCTATAATTTGAGCCTCAAAGCTAAGGTCAAACATTTCTGCGAAAGTCGTTGTATGTTGGCCTTGTTTATGTTGCTCTGAAATTTCTTTTGTTTTAATATTTAGCCCCGGTTCAATGGCATTAACTAAAGTTGACTTTCCAACGCCAGAATGTCCAGCAAACATACTTGATTTGCCGATCATTAACGTTTTGACTGCTTCAAGGTTAGTCCCAGTGACTGCAGAAATACTTAAACATTGATAGCCGATACCCTCATAAAGAGTGGTGAGATCTTCTACAATTTTTTGAGAAGATTCATCATTAACATCGATTTTATTAAATAATAAAACCGCTGTGACGCCATATGCCTCTGTTGTGGCTAAGAAACGATCTATAAAACTTGTAAATGTAGGAGGGCTATCGATAGTAATCAATAAAAATACTTGATCGATATTACTCGCAATAATATGCGTCTGTTTGGAGAGGTTAACTGATTTTCGAACAATATAGTTTTGACGCGGATGAATTGTTGTAATTACTCCTGTCTTGGTATTATTACTTGTTTCTAAATCAAAATCTACACGATCACCAACAGCTAAAGGGTTGGTGCTTTTAATGCCCTGAATTCGGAATTTTCCTTTTATACGGCATTCATAAAAGTCTCCATTTGGAGTTTTGACGGAGTACCAACTCCCCGTAGATTTATAGACGGTTCCTGTCATAGTTTGATTTAAAATTCTAAACAAAGAAACACATTTCTTTCCAATATTTTTTGTTATCTCTTTGAAATTCGTTTTCATAATAAAAACTTCAAATGATTTGATAATGATGTCAAAAACAAATAAAGCATAAAGCGGGATGCATCGTTGCTTTTTTGCAGCGCATTACGTCTTAAAATAAAAAGGTAGTTTTTAGTTTATTAATTTAAAAAAAACCAAAAAAAAAGCCCCGCAAATGCGAGGCTTTTTTTACAGTTTAATGGTTTTGCCATTTTCATTTTTAAAACGAAATTCCAGATATGTGTAAGCATCTCTTGGCATTATTTTAACCCATTTTTTATGTTCAAAATACCATTTTGTACGTATGGATGGGAAACCTTTTGTAATAAAGGCTGCTATAAAAGGGTGTGTGTTTAAAGTCACTTTTTTATAGCCTTTTTTAATAATTTGATCGAGTTGATGATTAATTTTATCAATCAACACAATGGGTGCTTCTACTTCAGCACCATTAATACCATTAGGATTAGCTTCCTTGGTTTTAATGTTCATTACTGGCCGAACACGTTGTCTTGTGATTTGTATTAACCCAAATTTACTTGGAGGTAAAATTTTGTGTTTGGCTCTATCGTCTTTCATCTCATTTCTTAGATGATCGAAGAGTTTTTTGCGATTCTCTGCTTTGTTTAAATCAATAAAATCGACTACAATAATTCCGCCCATATCACGCAATCTAAATTGGCGTGCGAGTTCGGTTGCAGCAAGAATATTAACTTCTAGAGCAGTCGCTTCTTGGTTTCTTTCTTTACTTGAACGATTTCCACTATTGACATCAACGACATGAAGCGCTTCTGTATGCTCGATAATCAAATATGCGCCACGCGCCATTGAAACCGTTTTTCCAAATGAAGTTTTGATTTGTCTCTCGATCCCAAATTTCTCAAAAATGGGTGTTTTTGAGTTGTGATATTTCACTATGGCCTCTTTGTGCGGTGCAATTTCACGTACATAATCTTTAACTTGATTAAAAAGTAAATCGTCATCTACAGTAATACCTGTAAAGGTATCATTGAAGATATCTCTAAGAATAGAGGACGCTTTATTCATTTCACCAAGTACTTTACTAGGTGTATGAGCGCGTGGAATTGCTTTACATATAGATTCCCATTTCGAATATAGGTTTTGAAGGTCTTTGTCGAGTTCTGCTACTTTCTTATCTGTAGCCACTGTTCGTATGATGACTCCAAAGCCTTTGGGAGTTATGCTTTTTACGAGGCGTTTAAGGCGTTCTTTTTCTTTTCTACTTTCAATTTTTTGAGAAATTGAAATTCGGTCAGAAAACGGAACAAGGACCAAATAACGTCCTGCAAGTGAAATTTCGGAACTGATTCGTGGTCCCTTTGTTGAGATTGGTTCTTTTGCAATTTGAACCAATATAGACTGGTTTGACTTTATAATACTGTCAATACTACCGTCTTTTTTAATGTCTTCTTCAAAAGTAAAGTTTTTTAAAGAGTAATCTTTTAGTTTACCTGTGCTTACACGTTTCATGAATTTCATCAATGTTGGAAGCTTAGGCCCTAAATCATGATAATGCAAAAATGCATCTTTATGATACCCTACATTTACAAATGCAGCGTTGAGACCCGGAACAGATTTTCTTACTTTGGCTAAAAACACATCGCCAACAGAAAATTTGCTGTTATCTTCATCATTTTGAAATTCAATTAGTTTTCCATCTTTTAATAAGGCAAAATCAACATTATCTGAATTTGAACGAATTATTAATTCTTTATTCATGAGTGTTAATTTATATCTATACATAAATGCACAGATGGATTATAAAATATTTTCTTGATTCATTCCCGTAGGTTGCTACAGGAGTATAATCTTATGTATAGGTCCAAAATATTAGGCCCTAATACTAAAGGTTTGACAGGATTTAATTCAGTAAATTCATGTATTCAGCAAGGTGTAACTGAATTTTAGCACGAATTTGATTTCAAAGAACGTTCCAAAAATAAATCGAAAAAGTAGCAAATGCTACTTTTTCAAATTACTTCTTCTTGTGACGGTTAGCACGACGTCTTTTTTTACGCTTGTGCGTTGCTACCTTATGTCTTTTACGTTTTTTACCGCTTGGCATAAATGTGATTTTTAAAAATTAGTTTATATTATTAGTTTACTTTAACCTTAGATTTTACGCCTTCAATAAAAACTTTTGAAGGTTTAAACGCTGGTATGTTGTGTGCAGGGATTTTGATTGAAGTATTTTTAGAAATATTTCTACCTATTTTCTCTGCTCTTGTTTTGATGATGAAACTCCCAAATCCTCTTAAATAAACATTTTCTCCAGTCTCTAACGATCCTTTAACTTCGCTCATAAAAGATTCAACAGTTGCTAATACATCTCCTTTTTCTATTCCTAAATCATTGGATATTTTAGCTACAATTTCAGCTTTAGTCATTTTATTTCTTATTTAAATTAATGTTTTTTTAATAGGCTTGCAAATATATGTATTTTAAATTCAATATTTCAAGCCTAAAGAATTAAAATTAAATATATTAAAAGATTATTTTTGTGCTTCAACTAATTTCAAAATGAGTTTTCATTCAACATTAACTAGCTGGTATTCAGTAAACAAAAGAAATTTGCCTTGGCGGGCGTCAAAAAACCCCTATAAAATCTGGCTTTCAGAAATTATTTTACAACAAACACAAGTTAAACAAGGACAGCCTTACTATGAGTCTTTTGTAGCGAATTATCCTAACGTACAAGCGCTAGCTGAGGCTTCCGAATCTGATGTTTTGAAATTATGGCAAGGGCTCGGCTATTATTCTCGCGCTCGAAACTTACATTTTACAGCCAAACATATTACTGAAAATTTGGATCGTGTGTTTCCGAAAAACTACAAAACCTTGCTAGAACTCAAAGGGGTTGGTGAATATACCGCTAGTGCAATTGCTTCTATTTGCTATGAAGAACCGGTTGCTGTTGTCGATGGAAATGTATATCGGGTGTTGGCGCGCTACTTTGGAATAGATACCCCTATAAATAGTACCGAAGGAATTAAGCAATTTAAAGTCTTGGCAAAATCCTTACTACCTGAATCAAATTTTGGAGATTACAACCAAGCTGTTATGGAGTTTGGAGCGCGGCAATGTAAACCAAAATCGCCAAAGTGTTCCGATTGTGTCTTGATCTCATCGTGTAAAGCCCACGCTACAGGAACCGTCAACGTTTTGCCTGTTAAGCTCAAAAAAGTAAAAGTAACAACGAAGTATTTTAACTTTTTAGTGGTGGTTTCAAAAGATAAACACACCATTCTAGAACAGAGAACAGAGAAAGGAATTTGGCAACAGCTCTATCAATTTCCTCTTATCGAAACGACTACATCTGTGTCTAAAAAAGAGTTTTTGATGCAACTCGATAAATCTGACAAGATTAAAAACGCTATCCAAACAGTATCCCTTTTTAATACTTCTGATATTATTCATAAATTATCACATCAAGAATTACACATTAAATTTTGGGTGATAAAAACCCCAAACAGCCTTGAAAATGGCACAAAATGGTCCGAGGTCCACTCTGTTCCAGTTCCAGTTGTTATCGAACGGTTTATAAATAATTTTCAAGTTTAAAGAGCCGTTTTTACATTTTTTAGATATCTTTATAGTATTAATTATGAGTTATATTTACCACATCAAAAACCAACAATTATGTCAGGAACTTTAAATAAAGTAATGCTTATTGGCCACCTTGGAGATGCCGTTAAAATGCATTATTTTGATGATAAAAATTGTGTGGGTCGTTTTCCATTGGCAACCAATGAAACCTACACCAATAAGCAAACAAATGAAAGAGTTACCAATACGGAGTGGCACAATATTGTTGTCCGAAATAAGGCTGCCGAAATTTGTGAGAAATACCTCAACAAAGGCGACAAAGTATATATCGAAGGCCGTTTGAAAACTCGAAAGTGGCAAGATGACAAAGGAAACGATCGGTATTCTACAGAAATTCAATGTACCGATTTCACGTTTTTATCCACTAAAAGCGACAACCCATCTTCTCCAGCAAACCCGGTAAGTCCAAGTCCTCAAGCTGCAGCACCCAAAGCGATCGAAAATGACGAAAACACAAATGACTTACCGTTTTAATTAACTTACAAATGGACCCAGAAGCAGAAAATTACATACGTCTTTTCGACAGCACCATAATTAGTGGCGCTATTGGACTGCTTCTGCTTTTGATTTGCTCTGCTCTTATTTCAGGTGCTGAAGTCGCTCTTTTTTCGCTAACCCAAAAAGATTTAGATGATGCAAAAAACACCAAATCAAAATCTTACGATATTATAATTGAGCTCTTAAAACAACCCAAAAAACTACTCGCATCGATCTTAGTGGCCAATAATTTTATAAACATTGCTATTGTCATAGTGTTTGCCTCTCTAAGTAACTCCTTATTTGGCGAAGTGCAATCCGAGTTAAATCTTGGGCTTTTCAAAATTGATTTAGTATTTTTTATCGAAGTCGTTCTGATTACTTTTTTAATTTTACTAATTGGCGAAATTTTACCTAAAGTCTATGCGAACAGAAATAATCTAAAGTTTTCGAAATTCATGGCCTATCCTCTAAAGGTTTTGGATGTCATAATATCTCCTATTAGCCTCCCTATGCAAAAGGTAACTTTAGGTATTCACAGGAAATTGGGCAAACAAAAATCTAATCTCAATGTCGACTATCTATCTCAGGCCTTAGAACTGGCAAGTGAAGGTGACACCACCCAACAAGAACAAGAAATTCTTCAGGGCATTGTTTCCTTTGGCAATACAGATACCAAACAGGTAATGCGTCCTCGAATCGATATTTTTGCATTAGATCAAACTACAGCTTATAAAAAAATTATTTCCGAAATTATCATAAATGGCTACTCGCGTATCCCTGTCTATAAAGACAGTATTGATGATGTAGTTGGAGTTTTATATGTCAAAGATTTATTGCCACACCTCCAAAAAGATCACTTCGATTGGACAACTTTATTAAGAGCACCTTTTTTTGTACCTGAAAACAAAAAACTTGATGATTTGATGGTAGAATTTCAAGAAAAAAAAATCCATTTAGCCATTGTAGTTGATGAATATGGAGGCACTTCTGGGGTGGTGTCACTTGAAGATATTATTGAAGAAATTGTTGGAGATATTAGTGATGAGTTTGATGACGACGATTTGATTTATTCAAAACTTGATGCGCATAATTTTGTTTTTGAAGGCAAAACAACACTTAAAGATTTCTATAGAGTTATAAAATTAGAGGACGAGTCTGTTTTTGAAAACCAAAAAGGAGAAGCCGAAACTCTGGCTGGATTTGTACTTGAAATATCTAAAAGCTTTCCAAAAATAAACAGCAAAATCATATTCAAAAACTATACATTTACCATTGAAGCCATTAACAAAAAACGCATCAAACAACTCAAAGTAACCCTAAAAAACTAATGATACGTTTCCTTTTAATTTTATGTATTTCTTTATGCTTTTCTTGTGAGGAAATCCACGTGCCTAAACCAAAAGCATTTTTGAGTTTAGACTATCCCAAAGCGAATTATCTAGAAAGTACTTTAGACTTGCCTTTTAGCTTTGAGACGAACTCCCTTGCTCAACTAAACATTTCTAAAAAAAATAATATTCTAAACGATATAACCCTGCGCTATCCAACACTAAAAGCTTCAGTATTCATCAGCTACAAAAAAATAGAAACCAAAGTCGATACATATATTGCCGATGCACGTGCAATGACTCAAAAACACCTTCAAATAGCAGATGAAATTTCGGAACGAAAATATGAAAATGTGCAACAGCACATATATGGTAGGTTTTATGACCTCAAAGGAAATGTCGCATCACAATCTCAATTTTATGTCACGGATAGCACACAACATTTTATGTCTGGAGCGCTTTATTTTGAAACTAAACCCAATTATGATTCTTTATTACCTGCAGTCACTTACATTCAAAAAGATTTGATGCATTTTATAGAAACGCTACGCTGGAAGTAAGTGTCTATTCATCTGAATCTGCGCGCATCGCATTCCAGCCTTGGGCTGTTAAAGGAATTTTTGTATCCGCGCGGGTTACCAAATTCATCCCGACACCAGGTTCAGTCATGTAGCCTATAACCGTTAAATTTGGGTTAGCTTTGATTTTAGGAAAGTCTTTTTGTGCTATTGTCATTAGTAATTCATAGTCTTCTCCTCCATTCAGCGCTATGGTAGTGCTGTCTATATTAAACTCTTCACAAGTTGAAATAACCTGAGGGTCTAAAGGAATTTTATCTTCATATAAATCACACCCAACCTCACTTTGTTTACATAAATGAATAATTTCTGAAGACAACCCATCACTAATATCAATCATAGAAGTTGGCACAACCTCAAGATCTTTAAGTAGCTTAACAATGTCCTTTCGGGCTTCGGGCTTCAACTGACGTTCAATAATATAGGTGTAACCATCTAAGTCGGGTTGATTATTTGGATTAACTTTAAAGACTTCTTTTTCACGCTCCAAAACCTGAAGACCTAAATACGCCCCTCCAAGATCGCCACTAACAACTAACAAATCGTTGGGCTGTGCGCCGTTTCTTTTAACAACAGTATCTAAATCCACTTCGCCTAGTGCGGTGACAGAAATCATTAATCCGGTGGTAGAAGACGTTGTATCTCCACCAACCACATCCACGCCATATACCTCAGCTGCTTTATGAATTCCTTCATACAAAGCCTCTAAAGCTTCCAATGAAAAACGATTAGAAACTGCAATCGAAACCGTGATTTGTGTAGCATTTGCATTCATAGCATATACATCAGAAAGATTGACCATTACGGCCTTATACCCCAAGTGTTTTAAAGGCATATAACTTAAATCAAAATGTACGCCTTCCACCAACAAATCTGTGGTAAGCACGACCGCTTTGTTTTTAAAATCTAGGAGCGCAGCATCATCTCCAATTCCGTTTAGAGTTGAACTGTTTTTGTTAGTGAACTGTTTAGTTAAATGGTCTATTAGGCCAAATTCTCCTAAACTACTAAGCGGTGTATGTTCTTGATTTTTATCTTCTATCATACTGCAAAAATAAGACGCTTTTGGTAGATTTCTTGCACAATTTACAAGTAATTATATGGATAGTTGGATATCTATACTTTTTTAATGTAAATTACGTTGATCTATGTATAACCGAAATCAAACTTATGAAATCTATTTTTTTTAAACTCATTTGCTTTTCAATATGTCTTGGACTTTTAACTTCCTGCAGAAATGAAGTCTTAGAAATCATAGGAGACGATAGCGATGGTGACGGAATTATTAATTCCTTAGATAATTGTCCTGAAATAGCTAACTCTAACCAAGACGATAGCGATGAAGATGGTATTGGTGATGTTTGTGATCCAACAGATGATACAGATACAGACCAAGATGGTATTATTGATTCTGAAGACAACTGCCCTAATGCAGTAAATCCTAACCAAGAAGATTCAGACGAAAATGGCGTTGGTGATGCTTGTGAAGCGGTAGATCAAACAGATTCCGATGGAGATGGCGTTATTGATTCTGAAGACAACTGCCCCAATGCAGTAAATCCTAACCAAGAAGATTCAGACGAAAATGGCGTTGGTGATGCTTGTGAACCAGAACCTAACATGCCAAAGCCTTGCCAAAGCGGTATGGCAGATATATACCCGTGTAATGGTTATGACCTTATGAGCCATTTGACATTATCAGAGTTAAGTATTAATGATTTTGGAGGTGGCACTATTGAAGGTAATGATTCTTGGGGCTGGACCGACCCCACTACTAATAAAGAATATGCACTTGTAGGGCTCAGCTCGCATACAGCGTTTGTAGATATAAGCGACCCCGTAAATCCAATACTTCTAGGCGTCTTACCGACAGCGACTGTAAATAGTATATGGAGAGATATAAAAGTCTATAAAAATCATGCGTTTATTGTAAGTGAAGCTGCAGGGCATGGCATGCAGGTTTTTGACCTCACACGACTACGAAATGTAGCAGTAGCCCCTGAAACATTTACCGCTGATACGCATTTTACAGACTTTGGAAGTGCTCATAATCTTTTTATTAATGAAAGTTCTGGCTATGCTTACATCGTTGGTACCAATCGAAATGGAGCCTTTTCTGGTGGCGCCTTATTTGTAAATATCCAAAATCCTACTGCACCAGTTTCTGAAGGCGGCTTTGGAGCTGGAGGCTATTCGCATGATGTCCAAGTTGTCAACTATACGGGACCAGACACAGTTCATACTGGAAAAGAAATTCTAGTGGGTAGCAATGAAAATGAAATTGTAATTGCAGATGTTTCAAATAAAGCAAATCCAATAATTTTATCAACTATTGGCTATTCTAATATCGGTTATACGCACCAAGGTTGGTTTACAGATAACATGACCCATTTTATTGTTGGTGATGAATTAGATGAAATAAATATTGGCAATAACACCCGAACCTTAGTGTTTGATTTATCGGACTTAGATAACCCTACATATGATTTTGATTATCTAGGCCCAACATTAGCTATTGACCATAACGGGTATGTTAATGGAGACCACTATTTTTTAGCCAATTACCGCGCTGGAGTTCGTGTACTTGACATCTCTCAAATTGGGAGTAATACAATTACTGAAATTGGGTTTTTTGACACTTATCCCCAAAGTGATAGTGCCAATTTTAATGGGGTATGGAACGTTTATCCATTCTTTACTAGTGGCAATATTGTAATTAGTGATATTGAACGCGGTTTATTTATCATTCGAAAAAGCAACTAATTTCATATGCCTAAAAAGCCAACATATTATATGTTGATCGTGTTTCTTATAGCGGCTTTGTTTATGAGTTGTACTAAGGATACAAACACGTCTCTAGCTCAAAATTCAGAATTAGAAATTGAACACATAAAAACCTTGGGAGGCTCAAAAAATGAAAGTGCTCAAGCCGTGACTAAAACATCGGACGGAGGCTATGCTATTTTGGGATATACTCAAAGTAATGACGGAGATGTTCGTAACAAATCCAACGAATCCTATGATTATTGGCTTCTAAAATTTGATGCTAGAAATCAATTGCAATGGCAAAAAACGTATGGCGGTAGCGATGACGACCGAGGATTTGATTTAATTCAAACTTCAGACGGCGGTTTTGCCATGCTTGGAAAAAGTAAAAGTAATGACCTTGATGTTTCTAAAAATTCAGGCTTTGATGATTTTTGGGTGTCTAAACTAGATAGCAATGGGTCAATTTCTTGGGAATACAGCTATGGATTTGCTGGCAGTGATACTCCAAATTCTATTATTCAAACCCGAGATAATGGCTATTTATTGACAGGTGTATTAGATGTTTCAGCCTCTAACGGACAAGGAGATAGACACGCTGCAGTGCGTCAGCGACACGCTGGAGGCGACTATTGGGCTGTTAAATTAAATAGCAGTGGGGTCAGAGAATGGAGTAATTATTATGGTGGATCTTTCACAGATACTGCCTATGATGCTATTCAAACCCAAGATAATGGATATATTATTATAGGCTCTTCTGATAGTAATGATGTTGATATTTCAAACTCTAAAGGCGGGTATGATTTTTGGGTAGTTAAAATCTCTAACACAGGCAGCTTGGTTTGGGAAAAAACATTTGGAGGCAGTGAAATTGACGAAGCCCGAGCTATCACTTCATCAAACGATGGAAATTATTTAATTGTAGGAGACACAAGAAGTGACGATTTGAACATTTCTCAAAATGCTGGAGCTGCTGATTTATGGCTAATCAAAATAACCCCTGAAGGTACTTTGCTTTGGGAAAAAACAATAGGTGGCACTAATTTTGATGTTGGAAGATCAGTTTCAAAAACACAAGATAACGGATTTTTGATCTCTGGGAGCTCAAGAAGTAGTGATGGAAACCTCACAACCAACAAAGGCCTAAATGACGCTTGGGTTTTAAAAATTGATATTGGTGGCGACATAAAGTGGCAAAAATCTATAGGAGGTAGTGAAACTGATTTTTTTTATGATAGTGTCGAACTTAATGATCAGACAATCGTGGCCGTTGGAAACTCCAATAGCTCTAATGAAGATATTAATGAAAATAAAGGATTTACAGACCTTCTAATACTCAAATTAAAATGAAACGACTATACATTTTATACGCCTTGCTACTCTTCTATGCATGCAGCTCAGACTTAGATGACAATCTTAGGTCTGTCAATGTGAAAATGTCCTTTTCTCATTATTGGGAGGACTCTACAATTACTAATGTAGACTTTAATGACCTAAAGTTTACAAATGCAAATGGTGATGTCTTAAGTATTGAACGTTTACGCTATTTGATTTCAGGAATTGAATTTACCAAAACAAATGGCGAAACTATTGTATTGGAGGGCAATAATTTAGTAGATGTTACCAACCAAACTAACCTCTCCTTTACTCCAGATCAGAAAATCGCAACAGGGACCTACAGCAATGTTTCGTTTATATTTGGATTTAAAAATGAACAAAACATCTCGAGTGCTTACCCAGATTTAAATGCTGCATCTTGGAATGTTCCTATGCAGCTTGGTGGCGGATACCATTACATGCAATTTGATGGAAAATTTATTAATAATATGGAAGAAACACAAGGCTATAACTACCACGCTATTCGCGCTGTGGATAACCCAGGAAATCCTAACTTCCCACAAGACACCTTTTTTAAGGTGGACCTAGGAGAGATCACGATTGGAACCGCTACAGAAATTAATGTCGCAATGCATATTGAAGAATGGTTTCAAAACCCATATACTTGGGATCTTAATGTGTACAACCAGATGCTAATGCCAAACTCAACAGCTCAAATTTTGATCCATGGAAACGGACAAAATGTATTTAGTTTAAAAAAATAACAAATTGAAAACCAACACTAAAACATCTTATTTTTATATCTTTTTAATAACCTTGTTTGTCGTTTCCTGTAGCGAGGATTCATCTGAAGACCCCTACGTCAATACGCCCACTCCAAGTCCGCTACAAATTCCTCAACTTTTTCAAGATCTCATCCTTGATCCCGTTATCCCCTCAAATAATCCACAAACAGAAGAAGGCGTTTTTTTAGGAAAAAAATTGTTTTTTGATCCTATTCTATCTGCTGATAACACACTAGCTTGTGCTGGATGTCATGGTGCTCCGAATGCTTTTTCGGATAACACTCGTTTTAGCGATGGTGTTGATGGTATTTTTGGGCGTAGAAACTCCATGCCATTATTCAATTTAGCTTGGAATTATGACAATAGGTTTTTTTGGGACGGTAGAGAAGCTGGTCTTGAAAACCAAGCCTTTGAACCAGTAACTAACCCTATTGAAATGCATACCACTTGGGAAGCTGTAACTGAAAAACTGCAACAACATGCTGATTATCCTGAGCTTTTTAACGCTGCTTTTGGCACAGCAGAAATTGACTCGGTTTTGGTGTCTAAAGCCATCGCTCAGTTTGAAAGAACATTGATTTCAGCAAATTCAAAATTTGACAAACATTTATTAGGAACAGCCACATTGACTCCAGCAGAAGCCAATGGATTTGCTATTTTTATGGATGAAACAAAAGGGGATTGTTTTCATTGTCATGGAAGTGATAGTAACCCACTTTGGACCGATAATAAATTTCATAATAATGGTTTAGACGCTAGGTTTACAGATCGCGGACTTGGGCGCTTCACTGGGGACCCTGCGGATAATGGTAAATTCAGAACTCCATCTCTGAGAAACCTTGCTTTTACTGCGCCCTATATGCACGATGGACGCTTCGAAACCATCGAAGACGTTATAAATCATTACAGTAATGGGCTTCAAAACTCTCCAACCATTGATCCGCTAATGAAAAAAGTCAACCAAGGTGGTGTGCGCCTTAGCCCTCAGGAAAAGGCAAATCTTAAAGCGTTTCTTTTAACCCTTTCTGATCAAGAATTTATCCAAAATTCAGATTTTCAAAATCCATAGGGAAATCCTATAAACTCATATATTAATATAATGTTAGGATTTATGGAAATCCCCACCTTATGTTGTATATTTGTCCCCTATTTAGAAAGTATCTATATAAGCACTATGATAAAAGTATCTGAAACAGCCAAGACTAAGGTTCTGCAATTGATGCATGAAGATGGCTTTGACCCTACCACTGATTATGTCCGAGTGGGCGTTAAAAGTGGAGGCTGCTCTGGGTTGTCTTATGATTTAAAATTTGATAAATCTCAGAACGAAAGCGATAAATTATTTGAAGACAACGGCGTAAAAATCGTAGTCGATACAAAAAGCTTTCTGTATCTTATTGGAACAACTCTAGAATATTCTGGCGGCTTAAATGGTGCTGGATTTGTGTTTAATAACCCCAATGCAAACCGAACTTGTGGGTGTGGAGAATCTTTTTCTTTATAGTATAATTTTATAAGTGGTATGAATAAGTACACCGAAGATGATTTAAGAGAAGAATTAAAAACCAAAGAATATGAATATGGTTTTTATACAGATATAGATTCTGAAACCTTTCCAGTTGGTTTGGACGAATCCATTGTGCGCGCCATTTCAAAAAAGAAAGAAGAGCCAGAATGGATGACCCAATGGCGTTTAGATGCTTACAAAGTTTGGAAAGCCATGGAGGAACCTGACTGGGCTAATGTAAAGTATCAAAAACCTGATTTTCAGGCTATTGCTTATTACTCTGCGCCAGCGTCTATAGATCCAAACAAAACCCTAGATGATGTAGATCCCGATTTACTGGCGATGTATAAAAAATTAGGGATTTCTGTTGATGAACAGAAAAAGATGAATAATATAGCCATGGATATTGTTGTGGATTCTGTATCCGTTGCAACCACATTCAAAGATACACTTGCAGAGAAAGGCATCATTTTTATGAGTATTTCTGAAGCTATCAAAGAACATCCAGAGCTTGTCAAAAAATATATTGGAACTGTAATCCCCACAACTGACAATTACTATGCGGCTTTAAACAGTGCCGTGTTTAGTGATGGTAGTTTTTGTTATATTCCTAAAGGGGTGAAATGTCCTATGGAGCTCTCAACTTATTTCAGAATTAATCAAGGTGGAACTGGACAATTTGAACGCACACTATTGATTGCTGATGAAGGCAGTTATGTCAGTTATCTTGAAGGTTGTACAGCACCAAGTCGAGATGAAAACCAATTACACGCTGCTGTTGTAGAGCTGATTGCTTTAGATGCTGCTGAAATCAAATATTCAACAGTTCAAAACTGGTATCCTGGTAATGCTGAAGGAAAAGGAGGCGTATATAATTTTGTAACCAAAAGAGGTATTTGTGAAAATGATGCTAAAATTTCTTGGACACAAGTAGAAACTGGAAGTGCAGTGACATGGAAATACCCTTCTTGTATCCTAAAAGGAGACAATTCTGTTGGTGAGTTTTATTCCATTGCCGTGACCAATAATTATCAACAAGCGGATACAGGTACAAAAATGATTCACTTAGGAAAGAACACAAAATCAACTATCATTAGTAAAGGAATATCGGCTGGCAAATCTCAAAACAGTTACAGAGGATTAGTTCAGATAAGTTCTAGAGCAGACAATGCTCGAAATTTTTCTCAGTGTGACAGTTTATTAATGGGGAATGAATGTGGCGCACATACCTTTCCTTACATAGAAGCCAAAAACAAATCTGCTCAGATTGAGCATGAAGCAACCACAAGTAAAATTGGGGAAGATCAAATATTTTACTGCAACCAAAGAGGTATTGATACCGAAAAAGCAATTGCATTGATTGTAAACGGATTCAGTAAAGAAGTTCTAAATAAACTCCCTATGGAATTTGCTGTGGAAGCCCAAAAACTATTAGAAATAAGCCTTGAAGGCTCCGTAGGATAATATAAAAACCATGAAACATTTATTACTTCTCGTTTTTGCAGTTTCGGTATTAGGATGCAAAAACACTTCAAAAAACAACGCTGAAACTTCTGATAACCTCAGCACGATTCAAGGAAACTACATTTTTTTTGAAAATGCTGCTGTATTGCAAAATGACGCTGAAATATATGGTGTATTCTTAAATGAAATGGCCAAACAATTAAATGAAAAAGCGGCTCAATTTAAAGTATCGGACACCGATATGGTCAGTGTAGAAGTTAAGGGAATTGTATCCACAAAAGATGACCCTAAAATTTTATGGGAAAATAAACTAGAAATTGTTGAAATTATAAGCGTTTCTGCAGTAAAAGAGACAGAAAATATATTAAAATTAGGTACAGAATAACTATGTTAAAAATAACCGATTTACATGCAAACATTGACAACAAGTCAATTCTTAAAGGCATCAATATAGAAATAAAACCAGGTGAGGTTCATGCGATTATGGGGCCAAATGGCTCAGGAAAAAGTACACTAGCCTCTGTAGTTGCAGGAAAAGAAGAATACGAGGTTGAAAAGGGAGAAATTTCTTTTGAAGGTCAAAACATTGATGAGCTTTCTGTTGAAGAACGCGCTCACAAAGGCATCTTTTTATCCTTTCAATATCCTGTTGAAATCCCTGGAGTGACGGTCACAAACTTCATGAAAACAGCACTTAATGAAATGCGTAAGGCCAAAGGTTTAGACGATATGCCTGCCAAGGATATGCTTAAAATGATTCGTGAGAAATCTGAATTATTAGAAATCGATCGAAAGTTTTTATCGCGCTCTTTGAACCAAGGGTTTTCTGGAGGTGAAAAGAAACGTAACGAGATATTTCAAATGGCGATGTTAGAGCCGAAATTGGCTATTCTTGATGAAACCGATTCTGGACTTGATATTGACGCACTGCGCATTGTAGCCAACGGCGTTAATAAGCTGAAAACAAAAGATAATGCGGTGGTTGTTATTACACATTACCAACGCCTTTTAGACTATATCGTACCAGATTTTGTGCATGTACTTCACAATGGAAAAATTGTTAAATCAGGCACCAAAGAATTGGCCTTTGAGTTGGAAGAAAAAGGATACGATTGGATTAAACAAGAAGCTGAAAACTAAAAGAACGCATTGTATTTATGGAACTTAAAGAAAAATTAGTATCCTCTTTTATTGCTTTTGAAAATCAAATTTCTCTAGACAATACTTTTGTACACAATATGCGTACAGAAGCAATCAAGCGCTTTGAAAACAAAGGGTTTCCTGTCAAAAAAGATGAGGCCTGGAAATACACTTCCTTAGGAAAAGTCTTGAAGCATGATTTTAGTGTGTTTCCAAAAATAGAATCTACTATTGAATATAAAGATGTTCAACCTTATTTTATAAACGATATTGACAGCTATAAGATTGTATTTGTCGATGGCAAGTATGCATCTCATCTTTCTGAAACAACTCATGATGGTATTGATATTTGTCTAATGTCTGCTGCCTTAACCAAACCTAAGTACCGTTTAGTAATTGAAAACTATTTCAACAAAATAGCAGAGAAAGACAGTATTACTTCGTTAAACACTGCATTTTCTATTGAAGGTGCTTACATTCATATTACAAAAAACAAATTGGTTGAAAAACCAATTCAAATCATTCATTTCTCTACGGGCAATGAAGCAGCACTTTTACTTCAACCTAGAAACTTAATTGTAGTTGATGAAAATGCACATGTTCAAATTATTGAACGCCATCAAAGTCTTACAGACAACCCAACTTTGACCAATTGTGTTACTGAAATTTTTGCCGATAAACGCGGTATTGTGGATTACTATAAAGTTCAAAACGATAAAGAGAATGCATCTCTTATTGACAGTACTTTTATAGATCAAAAAAGAGATAGTCATGTCTCGGTTCACACCTTTAGTTTTGGAGGGAAATTAACCCGAAATAACTTAAATTTCTATCAAAATGGCGAATATATCGACTCTACTTTAAATGGCGTAACCATTATTGGAAACAAACAACATGTGGACCACAATACCTTAGTACATCATATTGAGCCAAATTGTGAAAGTCATCAAGATTATAAAGGCATTTTTAGTGACAGCTCCATTGGTGTTTTTAATGGCAAAGTCCTCGTGAATAAAGAAGCGCAAAAAACAAATGCGTTTCAATCCAATAATAACCTGTTGGTCAATGATAAAGCGAGTATCAATACAAAACCTCAATTAGAAATTTTCGCGGATGACGTGAAATGTTCTCACGGCTGTACAATTGGACAATTGGACAAAAATGCATTGTTTTACTTGCGCGCACGTGGTATTCCAGAAAAAGAAGCTACAGCACTTCTAATGTATGCTTTTGCAAATAACGTATTGGAAAGTGTTAAAATTCCACAATTAAAAAATAGAATTAATAAATTAATCGCCCATAAATTAGGGGTTAATATAGGATTTGATTTATAATGAAAAACCAAAGTTCAAATACCGTTTTTGATGTTGACACGATTCGAAAAGATTTTCCAATCCTCTCGAGAACTGTTAATGGAAAACCATTAATTTATTTGGACAATGCAGCAACTTCGCAAACGCCACAACAAGTGGTCGATGTTATTGTAGACTATTATTCTAATTACAATGCAAATATCCACAGAGGCGTACATAGTTTAAGTCAAGAAGCTACAGACAAATACGAAAACGCTAGGCGAACCATCCAACAGCATTTTAATGCCGCACATGCCCATGAAATTATTTTCACTTCTGGGACAACGCACAGTATTAATTTAGTCGCGAATGGATTTGCAAGTTTACTTAATGCCAATGACACTATTCTTGTATCGGCACTAGAACACCATAGCAATATTGTGCCTTGGCAAATGCTTTGTGAAAAAACTAAAGCAACCCTAAAAGTGATCCCAATGACTTCTGAAGGAGACTTGGATATGAAGGTCTATGATGAGTTATTACTTTTGAAGCCAAAATTGGTTTTTGTTAATCATATATCCAATGCTTTAGGAACCATCAACCCAATTGAGGAGATGATTCAAAAAGCACACCACGTTGGCGCTGCAATACTAATTGATGGTGCACAAGCCTGCCCTCATATTAAACCCGATGTTCAAAAACTAGATGTTGACTTTTATGTCACTTCAGGTCATAAAATGTGTGGTCCTACTGGAGTTGGGATGTTATACGCAAAAGAATCATGGCTACATAAATTACCTCCATATCAGGGTGGAGGAGAAATGATTGCTGAAGTTACTTTCGAAAAAACAACTTATGCGGGACTACCTCATAAATTTGAAGCTGGAACGCCTAACATCTGTGGAGGAATTGCTTTTGGCGCTGCAATCGATTATATGAATTCGATTGGTTTTGAGGCTATAGCAGCTTATGAACATGAACTTTTGGAGTATGCTACCGAAAAAATGAATACTATAGAAGGCATGCGAATTTATGGCCCTAAAACGAATAAAACCTCTGTTATTTCTTTTAATATCGAGGGTGTTCATGCCTATGACCTTGGAACAATAGTCGATAAACTTGGAATTGCTATTCGTACAGGACAACACTGCGCTCAACCTATTATGGATTTCTTTAAAATTTCAGGTACTGCAAGAGCGTCCTTCTCTTTCTATAATACCAAAAAAGAAATTGATACTTTGGTAGAAGGGCTTGAGAAAGCCGCAATGATGTTGCGCTAGTTTATAGTTTTAGTTCATTTAATAAAATAAATAGAACTTCATTTTACTAAAAGTACATTGAGATAGATGAACCTATTCACAATATATTTTACGCTAATGGTTATGATTACAAGTTGTAATTCAACAAAAACCGTGCATTCTAACAACTCGACTGTTGATCTAGAAAAATACCCAACAGTACTAACGTATAGTGCATTTTCTCGAGGGTTTTTTGAAGAACTAATAATTACTAAAACTAATTTCACGGTCTATAAAGACTATGAAAAGCTGAATCCAGTTTCAAAAAAGATAACTCCCAAAAAATGGGAAGACTGTTTAAACTTATTACGACAACTTAATCTGAAAAATTTGCCAAATCTAAAATCGCCTACCAATCGTAGGCAGTTTGATGGCGCTGCTTTTGCACAATTGACCGTGATTCAAAACGGAGATACAATTCAATCTAGTCGTTTTGACCATAAGTCCCCACCAGAGGACATCAAACCTTTAGTAAAATATATATTATCTATACCGGAAAAATAAACGATAAGAATTGTATTTTTGAATTATGAATATTAAAACCATACAAGCAGATTTAATAGATGAGTTCTCCATATTTGACGACTGGATGGAGCGTTACGAGTATATGATCGAACTGGGCAAATCATTGCCTATGATCGCTTCAGAATTCAAGACAGATGACAATATCATTAAAGGCTGTCAGAGTAAAGTATGGCTTCATGCGGAGCTTGAAAATGACACAGTTGTGTTTACTGCCGACAGTGATGCCATTATTACAAAAGGTATTGTTGCCATTCTGATTCGAGTTTTTTCAAACCAAAGTCCTGAAACTATATTGAAAACAAATACGGATTTCATTGACGAAATTGGGCTTAAAGAACATTTATCGCCAACCCGTGCAAATGGATTAGTGAGTATGATAAAAAAAATAAAAATGTATGCACTTGCATATCAAACACAAATAGGATTATGAGTACCGAAGAAATTGATGTAAATGCTTTAGGAGAAAAAATAGTTCGTGTCATTAAAACAATTTTCGACCCAGAAATTCCTGTAGATATCTATGAATTAGGATTGATTTATGATGTTTTCGTAAATGAAGATTATGAAGTTAAAATCTTAATGACGTTGACTACGCCAAACTGTCCCGTGGCGGAGACACTACCTTTGGAAGTAGAAGAAAAAATCAAGTCTATAGACGCTGTAAAAGATGCGGAAGTAGAGATCACTTTTGATCCCCCATGGACACAAGAGTTGATGAGTGAAGAAGCTAAACTAGAACTAGGATTTTTATAACAATGAAGACTGGTGAGATTGTAAATCGTGTCGCTAACAGCGTTCTAGTCACTATTGATTTGGAAGAGTATTACCCAAGTGGAGAGCGCATTCTGTTTGATATCAAAGACTGGTTATATGAAGGCTTAGTCCTTCGTGAAAAAGAGTTTAGGGCGCTTATCGATGCTCATGATTGGTCTATCTACAAAAACCAATATATAGCGCTGCATTGTACTTCCGATGCTATTATTCCAGGATGGGCGTATATGCTTATTAGACTTCAACTTTCAGGAATTGCCAAACAGGTTGTTGTTGGAAATCTAGAGACCTTAGAGACGACTCTCTATCAAAAAATAATCGCTAATTTAGAGCTCGATTACTGCGCAAATAAGCCTGTGATTATCAAAGGGTGTTCAAACAAACCTGTACCTCAAAATGCATATCTTTTTTTGATTGACAAATTATATCCTATCGCAAAATCAATTTTATATGGCGAAGCTTGTTCGTCTGTACCACTGTATAAAAAAAAGTAAAAACTATTGAATTGAGTTAAGTCCAATTTTTTATATTTACGCGAAATTATAACCCTCAAACCCTACAATCACATGAAAAAAACAGTATTTCTTCTAGCTTTAATTTTACAGTTTCACTCCATCTCTGCACAGGAATCTACAGAAAAAAGTAGTGAAAAATCTGCTTGGACCAAAGGCGGAACGTTTACCTTTCTCATCAATCAATCTACTTTTGAAAACTGGGTCGCTGGAGGTGTTAGTAATATTTCTGGAGCGTTCGGCATAAATTATGATCTAAATTACCTTAAAGACAATTGGTCATGGGATAATAAAATTATTGCAGCTTTTGGAATAACAAAAATTAAAGATCAAGACATTCAAAAATCTGATGACCGCTTAGAATGGAATTCTGTCTTAGGAAAAAAAGCAGGAGGCTATTGGTTTTTTTCGGCATTTCTAAATTTTAAAACCCAATTTACTGACGATTTAGATAGCGACACCAAAGGACCAACTCAATTTTTGTCTCCCGCCTATTTACAGCTAGGACCAGGGATGTTATGGAAAAAAAGTGAAACCCTTAAAGTCAATATTGCTCCGGCCACTGCTAAATTAATTTTAGTTGATAAAACTCTTACCTTACCAGATACCGCTTATTTTGGAGTGGAAGAAGGCAAAAGCACGCGTTTTGAGTTTGGAGCATCTTTAGGTGCCTACTATAAGTTTGAGTTATTGAAAAACATTTCAATGGAAAATATTTTAAATTTATACTCCAATTATCTGGAAGATCCTCAAAACATTGATCTTGATTATACGATAAATATCGTGATGAAAGTGAATAAAAATATCTCGACTTCACTAGCCTATCAAACCATATATGATGATAATGCGTTTCAAGGGCTACAAACCCGACAAGTCATTGGACTGGGGCTAAATTATGGTTTCTAAAACATTCGAATAAAAAAAATATCGACAAAGCGAGATTTTTTTTTATTCTATAACTTCTTCATAATCAGGATACAAAAAGTGATTGTACGGGAAACGTTTCACATGAATTTCACGAACGGCATCATAGACTCGCTTTCTAAAATCTTCTAAATTTTCTTTGTTTAGGGCAGATATGAATAGTGAATTTTTACCAATTTTTGACATCCACGTAGACTTCCATTCCTCCAAAGAATAGTGAGCTTCGGTACGAACTGCGATCAAATCGGTATCGTCAAAAGGGGCAGCTTCATAGGCATCAATTTTATTGAAAACCATAAGCGTAGGTTTGTTTAACGCATTAATTTCTCCTAAAATAAGATTGACGGATGCGATGTGATCTTCGAAATTTGGGTGTGAAATATCCACTACGTGCAACAACAAATCTGATTCTCGAACCTCATCTAAGGTACTCTTAAACGAATCTACTAATTGCGTTGGCAGTTTTCTAATAAACCCTACAGTATCACTCATCAAAAAAGGCAAGTTTTTGACCACTACTTTTCGAACTGTAGTATCTAAAGTTGCAAATAATTTGTTTTCAGCAAAAACCTCTGACTTGCTAATAACATTCATCAGGGTTGATTTTCCAACGTTCGTATAGCCAATCAAAGCCACACGTACCATGGCGCCTCTATTGCCGCGTTGAACTGACATTTGCTTATCAATTTTTTTGATTTTTGCCTTTAAAAGCGCAATCTTTTCTCTAACTATACGGCGATCGGTTTCAATTTCGGTTTCTCCAGGTCCACGCATTCCAATGCCTCCTTTTTGACGTTCGAGGTGAGTCCACATCCCTTTTAATCGGGGTAATAAATACTCACACTGCGCCAATTCAACTTGGGTTCTGGCATAACTTGTTTGTGCGCGTTGTGCAAAAATATCAAGAATAAGATTTGTACGATCAAGTACTTTACAATTTAATATTTTACTGATATTTCGTTCTTGAGCAGAAGACAATTCATCATCAAAAATGGCAGTACCTACCTTGTGTTCTTCAATAAATTGACGAAGTTCTTCCATTTTTCCAGTCCCAATAAAGGTTTTGGGATTGGGCTTGTCCATTTTCTGAGTGAAGCGTTTTAGTACTTCCCCTCCAGCTGTATAGGTTAGGAATTCTAGCTCTTCTAAGTATTCATCAGATTTGGTCTCGTCTTGAAGTTTTGTAATTACCCCAATTAAAACTGTTTTTTCTAAATCAATATCTTTTTTCTCTATCATATAACTGTATTGGTCAAAGGTAAAAATTTATCACTAGACTAAATCATTCAAAATTTAATATTTATCAAAGAGTTGCCTTAGATTTCTGCTGAAAAAATTAGAAGTGTTGTTCACCAAATTATTGGCCAATTAAAAATTCTTAACTATTTGTAGTTTCTCAATTAAACTGCTTTGTAAAACAAAATAGATAAAGCAATAATGGCAACAGGTAATGCAACGAGTGTAAGCATGGAGTAGCCCAAGTCTTTTTTCTTGGAAAGTTTGGCGTTTAAAACACGGCGTTTACGCCCGCTATAACTCACCCAATTTTTGAAATGCAAAACGACGGCAGTCATCACAAAAAGTAGTCCTGTGTTTGAGCTCGACATGACCACAACTTTCATTTGTTCTAAAAATTTAATAAAAAACACACCGCCTAAAAACAACAGCGCAATTTGAAGACCTGAGGTATAATACAATGCTATAGTATTTGCCTTTTGCTTATAACGTCCTTTGAAACGATTAAAGATTGTGAGGTATAGTTGGTCAAAAAAATTCATGCAACAATATAGAAAAAACTGCTGATTTTGACCGCTATTTTAAGCGTTTATAAAAACTAATTCTGAACGTATATTTTAAAGTTATCAATTTCAAAAGTTCCGGTACGGTCTGTGCCACCACCCGTATATCTAAAGGCAATATAAACAGGCTCTGAATACGCACTTAAATCAACATAGCTGGAGTCAATCCAGTTTTCAAAGGATTCAGAATCTGACACAATAATCCCGGGAAGTGCTGTCCAAGTTGCAGACAAAACTCCTGTTTCCTCACCATCCCAATCTGTTGAAATTAATAACTCTAAATCACTATTATCGCTAAAGCTATTTGAAGATTGAAAGTGTAAATAGGCATCATGTTGCCCATCCAAACCTATAGAGGGTGAGATTAACCATGC